>Ga0214919_10010063_pt1 | contig 12067 bp, 10 predicted proteins | sample LL1503_MetaG_FD_177994 | JGI IMG/M metagenome (GOLD analysis project Ga0214919, IMG submission 177994) | Freshwater microbial communities from Lake Lanier, Atlanta, Georgia, United States - LL-1503 | ecosystem: Environmental > Aquatic > Freshwater > Lake | place: USA: Georgia | collected...
AATCTTTGGAGACACCACACTACAAGTTAGAGCGTTTGAAGCACGACGACCCTCGCTTGGACAACATTGAAGCCAGCTACACCATGGCGGAAGTGGTGGAAGATCCCACCACTGTGACGCGTCGCTCGCAAGAGCCTACCAACCGTCAAACACCGGTCATCAAAGGCGTGTTGCCTGACGCTCCTGCGCCAGCATCTTTGCCGAAGGCTGAATCTACCAAACCAGCGCCAAACAAATCAAGCCAAGCCGCTGCGAAAACTGAAAGCTCAGGCGGTTTCTTTGCTTGGCTCAAGCGCCTGTTTGGCGGTACGACAGAACCCAAAGAAGAGCCTGCCAAAAATGTGGGCAAGCGTGGCGAACGCACCGCGAAAGATGGCGAGCGCACTGATCGCGGCGAACGCAACGGCGATCGCCGGGGTGGACGCGGTGGTCGTGGCGGCCGCCGTGGCGAGCGCAACGATCGCGGTGAACGCACTGAAGGCGCAACCGAGCGCAATGAGAACACCGAAACACGCGCTCCGCGCGAAAATGGCGGCAACCGCCGAGGTGCAGAACGCAGCGATCGCAATGGTCAACGTGGCGAGCGAGCTGAGCGCGGTGAACGCCGTGAAAATGCCAACCCCAATGGCAACAATGCTGTTGACACTCAAAATATCAATGCTGAAGTCACTGATTCAAGCCAGGCTGACACGCGCAATGAAGCTCGCTCAGAAAGAGCTCCTCGCGGTGAAGGCCGACGCGAACGCGGCGAAGGCCGCAGAGAACGTGGCGATCGCGGTGGTGAGCGTCGCAACAACGACAATGCTCGGCCAAATAACACCTCTGAAAACACAGAGAACCTCGGGCCTGCCCAAGCTGAGTTGAACTACAACAATGACAGCCAAGCCAATGGCGCTTCAGACATAGCCGCTCAAGGTGAAGAGCGTCAAGACGCTGCCAATGGAACGCCAGAACGCAGAGAACGCCGCTCGCGTGATCGTTATGGACGTGACCGCAGAGAACGCAACACCAACAACGACGGCAACACTTCTGAGAATTTGCAAACTGATCAGGCTTCGCAAGAAGTGCCAGCCCAAGAAGAAGCACCCGTGGCGCGTTCCTACTTTGACCGTGCGGCAAGCACCGCTGCACCCGCAGAATCAACAAGCAAAGCAGAGCCGCCAGTTGCTTCCCCAGCGCCAGTCGCAGTAGCAGCCCCTGCGCCATCTGCAGCACCATCTACAGGCTTGCCCAAAGTTCAAGCCTACGAGTTGCCCATGGCAAGCCTTGTACAAGTTGCTGAAGGCTCTGGCTTGCAGTGGGTCAATTCTGATCCGGAAAAAATTGCACAAGTTCAAGCAGCCATTGCGGCTGAGCCCAAACCCGTGCATGTCCCTCGTTTGAGACCACCTGTTGTGGTCGTTGATGAAGGACCCTTGGTCTTGGTGGAAACTCGCAAAGACTTAAGCGACATGAAACTGCCTTTCTAATGGCAGCAAGTGGCCACCAGATGCTCAGAACCTGAGGTTCTTGCTTCTACCCAAAAGGGACCTTCGGGTCCCTTTTTTTATTCCATTGCCGCTTGCTTCAAAGCCGCGACAGCTGCGGGTAGATCTTCACGTTGTTCAGCAAGCTCTGCCAATGAGCGCCAAGCCTGTCTGCGTATGACCGGATCTGCAAGCACTGGGGCAGCTTGGGAAAGAAGCAACTGCGCCTTTCCCCACAACTGTCTTTTTTGACACAGGCGTCCCACTAAAAACTGCAAAAGAGGTTCCCGTGGATTGCTTTTTTGCGCCGACTCAATGAGCGCCAACCAATCACGCTCTTCGCCACTGTCTTGTCCCGTGAAGCTTTTCTCTAAGGCTTGGGTCAACTTCAATTGTTGCGCCTTGGACAAACTCTGCGGGCTAGCTTGCCATCTGAGCCAAATGGGTTTTAACCAAGCCCTCATCACAACGGGCTCACCTTTGAGGCTTAGCCAATGCTGTGCGGCTTGAATGGCCAGATCGGGTGATTGGCGCTGCGCTTCACCCAAACGGGCCCAAAGTCGCTGCATTTGTCCGAGCTCATGCGTTTTTGCAATCAATTCAAAAACCAAGCTGCGAATCATGCTCTCGGCAGCTTCTGAAGCGAAAGCACGGTGCTTGATCAGCAACAGCGCGGTGTCTAAAGCCTGAGAGGATTCACCCGCCAAGCGGGCAGCCTTCAAGCGCAAGCGCATGGCCAATGTTCGACGTGATACACCGAGTGGCAATCGATCCAACCAAAGCAAACTCTCTGAAGCATCTCTGTCATCCAATGCCCACCGAGCGGCACGCAACATGCTGCCTTCCATGAGCGATTGACGCAGATTGGCAAAGCCGCCTGCTGGCTCCTGCAAGGCTTGGTTCAAATGGGACTGACGTGTGGCTTTGTCATGCAATGCATGGGCAGATTCAGCCGCCAAAATATGAGCGACACAGCGCAAGGCGCCGGCGTGTTCCAGTATTTCGCCGCCATCGGACAATGACTTTTCTCTGACAAGCACCAGCTCAGCGGATTTGCGTGCACGCAAAAATCTGCCTTCCATAAACTGAGCCATGGCATCTAGCAAAGCACCATGTGCCGCACGCTCCTTTTGTTGCAAGCGCCAGCGCTTGGCTTGCCGAGGCAACTCAAACAAGGCCGTGAGTGCGCGTTGCGCCCAATGCAAGGTCAACAAAATCATGACCAGTGCAAACAAAACCAAATTCAGGGAAACATCGACTCGGTAGGGGGTCCAGAAAATGGCGACCGTCCCGATGTTGTTGGAAGCCAGCAAGGCCGTGGCCACCGCCACCGCAAACAAACTCATGAGCCAAAGTGCTGCGCGCATGCCGTTTTACTTTCCAGAGGAGGCCGTGGCCAATGCAGCCATCGAACCATCGAGCCTTGGAATGGCATTGCCTTTGCTCAATGCTTGCGCTTTCTCCAACAACTGGAGTGCTTGTTGTGTTTTGCGAGCGCCTGGATCGAAATATTTTTTCAAGACCACGGCGACCGCTTGCATGTCTGCGCGGGCTGCATCGTTTTGTCTGGCCAACAAACCCAGCCTTGCATTGAGCAATTTGAGTTTCAAATTCTCACGCAGAAAAAAACCTTGCTCTGGCGCCAACAGGGCTGCCTCAGGGCTGTCGATGCGGCTCACCCTCAATAAGCCTCGCGCTTCCAGCATGAAACGGTCAAGCACTGTTTTCCACCAAGCGACATTCTGAGGGGGCGTCAGATTGGCATCCACTGATTTGGAAGGGGTCACTGAAGATCGGAGCATTTCATTGGCCAAGGGCAACTCATCGGCCAAGGCCACAATTTCATCCAACACCAGCAACATGCCGGGCAGGTCTGTAATTTGAACTGATTTGACAAGTTCAAGGTCGCGATCGATGGCACGTTGAATGCTAATCAAGCGCGGATTGGATGCTCTTTGTAGGCGCGATTGAGCGGTTTTGAGGACGCCTAACAAGGGCTCCAAGCTACTGGTCAATTGAGCCTGCTGCTGGGCCAGTCGCAAAGAAGATTCAATGTCCAAAATCAAGTTTTCATCACGCGAACGTGACAAAGATTGAATGAGATCTTCCAGTTGAGCCCGCTGCAATGTGGCCTCGCCCAACCTAGACTCAACCAGGGCCATGCGGGCGGCACTGTCTTTCACACTGTCTTGCGCTTGCTTGGCCCATGCCTTGGCTTCCAAGGACTGCTGACCTGCATCCGCACTTTGCCTTGCCAGTTGGCCTTGAATGCGAGAAAGCTTTTCCCAGAGCAAACCACTGAAGAGAACCGCCACGACCGCCAACAGCACAGGCAACCAAAACACCAAGGGACGACGTTGTGACGCAGTGTCCTTGATCGATGTGGCGACAGGCTGGACAGCAGGGTCCTTGGGGGTTTCAGTGCTCATGCCAAGGATTTTATAGATGCCTGCAATGAACTGAGCCCTGGTGGGGCAATAGCAACAGCGCCCCAACCCATTTTTTGAGCCAAGTCAGCCATTCTGGGATGTGTGACCGTGGCTTTGGCCATTGACCAATCGACCTGAGGGCATTGAGCAACAAGGGCTTGAAGGGCCGCCGAACTGCTGAAGACCCAGATGGCACCGTCAGCAATGTACTGTTGAACTTGGGCCTTTTGAGCCTCTGTCAATTGAGCGGGGGTGCGTTGGTAGGCGGCAATGGCAGAGACCTTGATGTTGGCCTGTTCAAGCGCAAGGGCCAGCCAATCTCGTCCAGCAACAGCGCCCGATTCATCAGCACCGCGAACAAACAGCACATTCATGCCTTGAACCACTTGTGAAGCCACCACCTCCCACAAGGCTTCTGAATCGAGTTGCCTGGCCTGGGCTGAAGGTTGGTCAATCTGGCCGAGAGGAATGCCACATTGCGCCAAAGCGGCCGCAGTGCCCGGGCCCGTGCACCAAGCACGCGCTATCTGAAAGTGATCCACCCAATCGGGCTGATGGCGAAGTGCTTGTGCCAAAAATCGAACGGCATTGGCGCTGACAAACATGACCGCTTGACTGCGTTTTAAAAGCACCAAAGCCTCTAACGCCGTTTGATTCGTTAGAAAGTCAGTCAGTGCCAGCAATGGGAATCGAATGGTTTTGAAACCAGCTTCATTCAATGAATCGACCCAAGCGCTTGCATCTTGCTCCGGCCGTGTGACCACAACTTGCGTCATGGCCTTGTGGCTTGATGCATCAGTGGGCACCACCAAGCCTCAAATCAGCAGCCACTTGGGTCCCTAAAGCTTCAGCCTGTTCAAGGCTTGCCACTTCAGCCACAGTTTGAGCTGTGACCAAGGTGCTTGCGCCCTCTGGGTCACCCCATGCAGCTCGCAGACTCAAGGTGGCGCCCGATAAGGTGGCATGCGCTGCCAAAGGCATGGAGCAACTGCCGCCCATGGCGCGGCTGACGGCACGTTCTGCCGCGACGGCCAACCAAGAAGTTGAGTGGGCCAAAGGCTTCAAGGCATCGATCAAATCGGCTCGGCCAGCGCAAATTTCAATGCCCAAGGCACCCTGCCCCGCCGCTGGCAACATTTGGTCGGTGTCAAAGATATGGCGAATTCGATGGGACAATTCCAAGCGCTTCAAACCTGCTGCGGCCAAAATAATGCCCGCATAAAGGCCCTCATCCAGTTTGCGCAAGCGCGTGTCTAAATTGCCACGCAAAGGCTCAATTTTCAAATCAGGCCGAAGCGCCCTGAGCAAAACGGTTCGGCGAAGGCTGGACGTGCCCACCACGGCACCTTGTGGCAAGTCCATCAAAGTGGCGTATTGGCTTGACACCCAAGCATCCCTGGGGTCTTCCCGCTCCATCACACAAGCCAATTCAAAGCCTTCTGGCATGTCCATGGGCACATCTTTGAGGGAGTGCACGGCAATATCGGCCCGCCCCTCGGACAAGGCCACTTCCAACTCCTTCACAAAGAGGCCTTTGCCGCCGACTTTGCTCAAGCTGCGGTCCAAAATTTGATCGCCCAGTGTGGTCATGCCAAGCAGCTGCACAGTGTGGCCACGAGACTGAAGAATGGCCTGGACATGCTCGGCTTGCCACAAGGCTAAACGGCTTTCACGCGTGGCGATGACGATGGGGCGCTGTAAATTGGAGGTCATAAGGGGTTTTAAGCTGTCACTTGTTCGTAATTTTTCAATTAAATCAAATGCTAGCACGACAAAAGGCCCCTTAAGTTGGCCACAGGCATCACAAGCCACGCAAACCGATAAAATCTGACAATGTCTAAAAACCAATTCGATCAAAAGTCACAGGCCTGGTCGGCCTTGTTTTCCGAGCCCATGAGCGATCTGGTGAAGCGCTACACCGCCAGCGTCTTCTTCGACAAGCGACTTTGGCAAGCGGACATTCAAGGCAGCCTGGCACACGCTGAGATGCTGTCGGCCCAAAAAATCATCAGCACCCAAGATCTGGCCGACATTCAGAGCGGCATGGCGCAGATTGCCGACGAAATCACCAAGGGTCAGTTTGTATGGCAACTCGACCTGGAAGATGTGCACCTGAACATCGAAGCTCGTTTAACGCAAATCGTGGGCGATGCAGGCAAACGTCTGCACACGGGCAGAAGCCGAAACGACCAAGTCGCGACCGATGTGCGTTTGTGGTTGGTCAGCGAGATCGACCTCATCAGCGCTTTGTTGAACGACTTGCAAAAATCATTGATCGAAGTGGCCGAGCGCAATGTGGAAGTCATCTTGCCAGGCTTCACGCATTTGCAAGTGGCGCAACCCGTGAGCTTCGCGCATCACCTCTTGGCTTACGTCGAAATGTTTGCGCGCGACGCCGAGCGCATGGCCGATGTGCGCCGCCGCACCAACCGCCTGCCTTTGGGTTCTGCCGCTTTGGCAGGCACCTCCTACCCGCTTGACCGTGAGCGCGTGGCCAAAAGCCTAGGCATGGTGGATGCGCAAGGTCAAGCTTGTGTCAGCCAAAACAGTTTAGATGGTGTGAGTGACCGCGACTTTGCCATTGAATTCACAGCGGCGGCTACTTTGTGCATGGTGCACATCAGCCGCTTGAGCGAAGAACTGATTTTGTGGATGAGTCAAAACTTTGGCTTCGTGAAAATTGCCGACCGCTTCACCACTGGCAGCTCCATCATGCCGCAAAAGAAAAACCCCGATGTGCCTGAATTGGCGCGCGGCAAAACAGGCCGTGTGGTGGGCCACCTCATGGGTCTCATCACCCTCATGAAGGGCCAACCACTGGCCTACAACAAAGACAATCAAGAAGACAAAGAGCCTTTGTTTGACACTGTCGATACGCTGAAAGACACCTTGCGCATCTTCAGTGAAATGATCGGTGGTCAAGTCAATGCTCAGACTGGCCAAAAAGAAGGCGGCATCAGCGTCAACGCCGCAGCCATGGAAGCGGCCACCAAAAAAGGCTATGCCACCGCCACCGATTTGGCCGATTACTTGGTGAAGAAAGGCCTGCCTTTCCGCGATGCACACGAAGTAGTGGCCCATGCAGTCAAAACGGCGCAATCCGAAAATTTGGATTTGAGTGAGTTGCCTTTGGCAACCCTGCAAAAGTTCAACCCCGCCATTGAAAAGGATGTATTTGAATGCCTGAGCTTGGTGGGATCGCTCAATGCCAGAAATACTTTGGGTGGCACTGCGCCAGATCAAGTCCGACTTCAAATTGCGCGGCATCATGCGCGTTTGGGTTTTTAAACAGAGGTCAAGATGGAAACCAATCAAACTGAACAAGCAGCTGTATCGCCCTATGCGGCAGGTCTTAACTGGTCTGCTGATTTACAGACAGGCGACGACCGCATGGACCACACCCATGAAGAATTTGTGACCATGCTCAACGCCCTCTTGCTCACGCCACAAGCCGATCAATTGAATTTGTACCGCGAATTTTTAAACCACACCGTTGAGCATTTCGCCCAAGAAGATCGCTGGATGTTGGCCACAGGTTTTAGCGAAGACAACTGCCACGCTGGTCAGCACGCCACCATTTTGGAAACCATGCGCGCGGTAGAAACGCACTATGTGCAAGGCGACCCAGAGATCATTTCTCGCTTGGCCGAGGCTTTGGCGGAATGGTTCCCTCAGCACGCCGCCTCGATGGACGCTGGCTTGGCCTTGCACTTGAAATCTGTGAACTTTGACAGCGAAACAGAAACATTGGCCGATCCCTCCGTCATTCAAAATGTCACCATGTCGGGCTGCGGCAGTGTCAGCTGCAGCTAGTCAACTTCAATGCCAAGCTAATCAAGTAAAACTACAAGAATTGGAAATCCAAGATGTCCGTAATCACCACCATTGAAGAGTTGCGTGTTTTGGCTGAAAAGCGAGTTCCACGCATGTTTTACGACTATGCAGACAGCGGCTCATGGACTGAAAGCACTTACCGCGCCAACGAAAGCGATTTCCAAAAAATCAAATTGCGCCAGCGCGTGGCGGTCAACATGGAAAATCGCAGCACAGCCAGTACCATGATTGGTCAGCAGGTGGCCATGCCAGTGGCCATTGCACCCACTGGCCTGACTGGCATGCAACACGCCGATGGTGAAATCTTGGCAGCTCGGGCTGCCAAAAAATTTGGCATTCCCTTCACGCTTTCAACCATGAGCATTTGCTCCATTGAAGATGTGTCCAAAGGCACGGATGGCCATCCCTTCTGGTTTCAGCTGTATGTCATGCGTGACCGCGATTTCATTGAGCGCCTGATTGAGCGGGCTCGTGCTGCCAATTGCTCAGCCTTGGTCATTACCTTGGATTTGCAGATTTTGGGTCAACGCCACAAAGACTTGAAGAACGGTTTATCAGCGCCTCCCAAATTAACCATCGCCAACATGATCAACATGGCGACCAAACCGCGCTGGGCTTTGGGCATGCTAGGCACATCGCGCCGAGAATTTGGCAACATTGTGGGCCATGTCAAAGGCGTTGAGAACATGAGCTCCTTGTCCGCTTGGACAGCTCAACAGTTTGACCCGCGCCTTAACTGGGGTGATGTGGAATGGATCAAGAAACGCTGGGGTGGCAAGATCATTTTGAAAGGCATTCAAGATGTTGAAGATGCTCGCCTGGCTGTTGAAAGTGGTGCCGATGCCATGATTGTGAGCAACCACGGCGGCCGCCAACTTGATGGCGCTCAAAGCAGCATTGAAGCCTTGCCCGCCATTGTCGATGCGGTAGGCTCAAAAATTGAAGTGCACATGGACGGCGGCATCCGCAGCGGTCAAGATGTGTTGAAGGCTCGCGCATTGGGCGCACAAGGCACCTACATTGGTCGGGCCTTTTTGTATGGCCTTGGCGCGATGGGCCAACCTGGTGTGGAGAAAGCACTGCAAATCATTCACAACGAATTGGATTTGACCATGGCGTTTTGTGGTCGCACGCAGATGGACACGGTTGACAAGAGCATCTTGTTGCCAGGCACTTTTCCCCAATAAAGTGCCCCTGTTAGCTTTGAGTTTGTGACCGACATCAAAGCACTTCCATCGCCGCTCAAACGGCGCATTGCCCACCTCGACATGGACGCTTTTTATGCGTCCGTCGAGTTGTTGCGTTACCCCCAACTCAAAGGCCTGCCCGTGGTCATCGGTGGCGGCAGACGCAAAGAGGATGACTTGTTGGGGCGCTTGCGTGCAGCCCACCCAGACTTCGAATGGTCTGCCGACAATCTGTCAGAAATTCCCTTGGATTTTTTCCCGCGCATTGAAGGCTATACCGGCCGAGGTGTCATCACCACAGCCACCTATGCGGCCAGGCAATTTGGCATTGGTTCGGCCATGGGGCTGATGAAGGCCGCCAAACTTTGTCCTCAAGCCATTTTGTTACCGGTGGACTTCGACCAATACCGGCACTACTCGAAAGTCTTTAAAGGCATCGTCACGGAGATTGCGCCGCTGATGGAAGACCGCGGCGTCGATGAGGTCTACATTGATTTCACAGAAGTGCCTGGCGGCCAGCGCGAAGGCGGCAGGGTGTTGGCGCGCTTGATTCAAAAATGCATTCTAGAAGCCACGGGCCTGACCTGCTCTGTGGGCGTTGCACCCAACAAACTGATTGCCAAAATGGCCAGTGAATTCAACAAACCGAACGGCATTTCCATCGTCCATGAGGAAGACTTGCAAGCAGCCATTTGGCCTTTGAGTTGCCGCAAGATCAATGGCGTGGGCCCCAAGGCCGATGAAAAACTCAAACTGCTTGGCATTGAGACCATTGGCCAATTGGCAGTCTGTGATCTTCAGTGGCTGCAATCGCAATTTGGCAAAGTCTATGGCGCGTGGTTGCATGAGGCGGCTTGGGGACGTGACGAAAGGCCGATCAGCACCGAGAGCGAGCCTGTCAGCATCAGCCGTGAAACCACTTTCGAAACCGACTTGCATGCGGTGCGTGACAAGGCAGAATTGGGCAAGGTGTTTACCAGGCTTTGCCAACAATTGGCCGCCGATTTAAAGCGCAAGGGCTATGACGGCAAAACCATCGGCATCAAGCTGCGCTATGACAACTTCAAAAGTGTGACGCGCGATCAAACCCTCACCTTTTACACCCAAGATGCCAAAGAGATTCGCAAGTTTGCAGGACTGTGTTTAAAGCGGGTGGATTTATCGCGCAAGCTCAGGCTGCTAGGCGTGCGCGTAGGGTCTTTGGTCAAGCACGGGACAGCACCTGAACCCAACGCAAGCTACAGTTTGCAACAATCTACACACCCAGAACTCAACGAGGCCAGCCCCAATGGACAAACTCAATTGCTTTTCTTTGACGACGAATGACCATGTTGCCCATTTGGTGCTGAACAAGCCCGAGTCGTTCAACACCATGCACCCTGCGTTTTGGCGTGAGCTGGACACTGTGCTGCGACATCTGAACGATGCAGGTGAAGCGCGCGCATTGGTCATCTCTAGCACCGGCAAACATTTTTCGGCAGGCATGTCACTGGACACTTTTTCAAGTGCCATCTCCATGGACGCTGACAGCCCCGAAGGGCGTGCTGCGATTTATGACTCCCTCACTGACATGCAATCAACTTTCACTTTGCTAGAAAGCATGCGCATCCCTGTGATTGCTGCCATTCATGGCGGTTGTATTGGCGGTGCGGTTGACATGGTCACGGCTTGCTGCATTCGCTATGCCACGCAAGACGCATTTTTCTGCATTCAAGAAATCAACATTGGCATGGTGGCCGACGTGGGTACTTTGCAACGCTTGCCCAAATTGCTGCCCATGGGCTTGGTCAAAGAATTGGCCTATACCGGCCGCCGCTTGAGTGCCGAGAGCGCCTTGAAACATGGCTTGGTGACTCAGGTGTTTGAGACCCAAGAAGCTTTGGTCGCAGGCGCCTTGGCATGTGCCAAAGAAATGGCCAGCAAGCCACCCGTGGCCATTTGGGGTACCAAACAAGCCCTCAACTATGCTCGCGATCACAGCGTAGAAGACAGTCTGCGCCAAATGGGTTGGTTGCAAGGCGCCATTTGGAGCAACCCGCATATCCGTGAAGCCATTTCGGCGGCCAAAGAAAAAAGACCTGCCAAGTTCCCACCACTTGCGCCGCTCAAAGGCTTTAAGACGCTGGGCTAAAGCAAGCTGGCAATGACCTCAGATCATTGACGCGCAGTGCGAATGTTTGGAGGCGGCGCTTGGGGGTGACTGGTGCGCCATGGATTGATGTCCAGGCCACCGCGCCGGGTATAGCGCGCATAAACAGACAATTTCAAAGGTTTGCACCGCGTCCAAATGTCCATGAAGATCCGCTCCACGCATTGCTCGTGAAACTCATTGTGATTTCGAAAGCTCACAATGTATTGCAGCAAGCCAGCCTGATCCATTTGATCGCCCGTGTATGAAATTTGAACACTTCCCCAATCGGGCTGACCTGTCACCAAACAATTGCTTTTGAGCAAGTGGCTCACGAATGTTTCGGTCACGGGGGCTTCATCGTGTTGTGCCTTGAGCAATTCTGGGGCAGGCTGATAGTGCGTGCACTCAATGTCCATGCGATCCAAATTAAGCCCATCCAATTCATGCACAGGCTCTTTGTCAAACTCTTCTGGCAGAATGATTTTGACACCGCACCGAGCCAGAATTTTGCTGCCATGCCACAAAGCTGTATCTAGGTCGTCACGCATGCAATCACGCACGGCTTGCGCATCTACAAAATTTGTAGCATTGAAACTGTTCAAGTAAAGCTTGAAAGATTTACTTTCAATGATGTGTGTGCTTTCTGCGGGCACCATGATGTGGGCAAGGGCCACTTGTGGCTTGCCCTTCAGATTGAGCCACGAGAGTTCAAACGCTGTCCACAAATCTGCGCCAAAGAAAATAGGCCTGCCTTGAATGCCCAATTCTTCCCGCTTGACTGCCCGTGGAATAGGAAACAACAAGGATGCATCGTATTGATCCACATAAGCGCTGTTTTTACCCAGCTGTGATTGCTCTGGCTGGTTCATACCGCGCCCTTTTCTCGGCGTCGAAAAACCCAACGATTGGCTTCAGACTCAGAGGCCGCATAGGCATAGCCTTCCAGATTGAAGTCTTTCAACTTTTCCGGATTTTGAATGTGTTTTTGAATGGCATAGCGCGCCAGCAAACCACGCGCGC
>Ga0214919_10010065_pt1 | contig 12065 bp, 10 predicted proteins | sample LL1503_MetaG_FD_177994 | JGI IMG/M metagenome (GOLD analysis project Ga0214919, IMG submission 177994) | Freshwater microbial communities from Lake Lanier, Atlanta, Georgia, United States - LL-1503 | ecosystem: Environmental > Aquatic > Freshwater > Lake | place: USA: Georgia | collected...
AAGCCCAAGGCAAACGCCGCACCACCACCGTTTTGGACTATCTGCGCGAACAACTACAGCGCACCGGAACCAAGGAAGGCTGCGCTGAGGGAGACTGTGGCGCGTGTGTGGTGATGGTGGGCGAACTCAATGCCGATGGCACGGGCGTGGACTATGTAGCGACCAATGCCTGTATCCAATTGCTGCCCTCGCTTGACGGCAAGTCAGTCAAAACCGTGGAGAGTTTGAAAAAGGCCGATGGAACACTCCACCCTGTACAAGAAGAAATGGTCAAGTGCCACGGCTCGCAATGCGGCTTTTGCACCCCTGGCATCGTGATGAGTTTGGTCAATATGGTTCAAACCAATGCACAACCTTCGCGCCTCGAAATCACCGACGCCTTGAGCGGTAATTTATGCCGCTGCACGGGTTACGCACCCATCATCGACGCAGCTGCCAAAGCCTGCGAGAAAAAAGCGGCTTTGAAAATCGACGACAGCGCGGACATCGATTTGCTCAAAGAAATCAAACGCCCCAGCACGCCGACCATGAGTTTGGACGGTGAGATCATCGTCCAGCCCGTCGTGCGCACCAAGAAGGGCAACGAGTTTGTCTCGCCCAGCACCTTGAGCGAAGTGGCTGACTATTTGGTCAAACACCCCACCACCACTTTGCTGGCTGGAAGCACTGAAATTGGTTTGCAGGTCAACAAGCAGTTTTCTAGGCCAGATCACATCATGTATTTGAGCAACGTCAAAGAGTTGCGCCAGATCGGTGAAACGGATAAAGCTTGGCGCATAGGTGCAGCGGTCTCCTTGACCCAAGTTGAAACCTTGGTCGCCAAGGCCTACCCCGACTTTGCAGAAGTGTTGCGACGCTTTGGCTCACCGCCTATCCGTTCCACCGCCACACTTGCTGGCAATATTGCCAATGGATCACCGATCGGTGACACCATGCCTTGCTTGATGGCACTTGGTGCCACCTTGGTCTTGCGACGGGGCGACAAGACCCGCCGTGTGTCCCTAGACGACTTCTACACCGGCATGAAGAAAAATGTGCTTGAAGCGGGTGAATTTATCGAGGCGATTGAATTGCCCAAGCCCGTTTCTGGACAGGTGTTCCGCGCTCACAAAATCAGCAAACGGTTCGAGCAAGATATTTCAGCCACGTGTGCTGCCATCACTTACTCGCTCAAAGCGGGCAAGTTAAGTGGCGTGAAATTGGCCTACAACGGCTTGGCACCATCACCTTGCAGAGCGCCTAAGTTAGAGGCAGTGTTAGAAGGCAAAGCGCCTAGCGATGTGAAAGCCGCAGATCTTGATGCGGCAATTACTGCGAGTTTCACTGCACGCGACGGATTGCGCGCTACTTGGGCCTACCGCGCTTTAGTGGCCAGAAATTTGGTACTTGAATTTATTGAAGAACACACTTCGGAGGTGGCATAAATGAACGCTCCTACCAACCTTAAAAATCTTTTGCCTGCCACTAACGTGCAGCAGGGCAAAGAGCTGGTGCACGAATCTGCACACTTGCATGTGACGGGTACAGCAACTTATATCGACGACATTCCTGAATTGGCGGGCACTCTTTATGCTGCGTTGATTTTGTCGCCTGTGGCGCATGGCGAGTTGATTGGCGACGGCATTGACCGCGAAGCTATTCTGAAAGAACACGGCGTGGTGGCGGTCTACACCGCCAAAGATATTCCAGGCGAAAACAACTGCGGCCCGATCATCCATGACGACCCATTCTTAGCAGATGGCAAAGTGGAATTTATCGGCCAAGCTGTGGCGGTGGTCGTTGCGCGCGACATGCTCTATGCGCGCGAAGTTGCCCACAAAGCCAAGGTGTTGGTCAAAGAACTCACGCCTGTTTTGACCATTGAAGAAGCGATGGCGGCCAGTAGTTTCATCATGCCGCCTAAAGGCATTACCCGAGGCGACGCTGCCGGGGCCATTGCCAAAGCACCCCACACCATCAAAGGCACGACCCGAACAGGGCAACAAGAGCAGTTCTATTTAGAGGGGCAGATCACGTATGCGGTGCCCAAAGAAGACGGACAACTCACTTTGTATGTGTCGACGCAACACCCCGACGGTAACCAACGCGAAGCTGCCCATGCGCTGAATTTGCATACCAACGATGTGGAAGTGATCTGCCGTCGTATGGGTGGCGGTTTTGGTGGCAAAGAAGGCAATGCCAGCATCTTCAGCCAAAGCGCGGCCTTGGCAGCTTTCAAGTTGCAAAAGCCTGTGAAGTTGCGGGTGAACCGCGACAATGACATGACCATCACCGGTAAGCGCCACGATTTCCGCATCGACTACGAAGTAGGTTTTGACGATAACGGCCGTATCTTGGGCGCAGACATTACTCTCATGTCGCGTTGCGGTTACAGCACGGACTACTCTGGCCCAGTCAATGACCGCGCTTGTTTGCACATTGATAACGTCTACCACATCCCCGCTTTGAAGTTGATCAGCCACCGCTGCAAAACCAATACCCAAAGCGCGACTGCTTTCCGTGGTTTTGGTGGACCGCAAGGCATGTTTGGTATCGAAACCGTGATGGACGAAATTGCCGCCACTTTGGGCAAAGACTCCTTGGATGTTCGCAAAATCAACCTCTACCAAGATCCCGCTATCAGTGGAACGCCGGACACCATGACCACCCAATACAACCAGTTGATAGAAGACTGGGTGGGTGACAAGGTGATTGCGCAGGTTGAAAAAGAATCCAATTACGCAGAACGCCGCAAGGCAGTGCAAGCTTTTAACGCCAAGAGCAAAACCCGCAAGCGCGGCTTAGCTTTGGTGCCTTTGAAGTTTGGCATCAGCTTTACCGCCACCCATTTGAACCAAGGCGGCGCTTTGCTCGTGGTTTACATGGATGGCTCCGTGAGTTGCAACCATGGCGGCACGGAGATGGGCCAAGGCCTCAACACCAAGATGGCGCAGGTATGTGCCGATGGTTTGGGCATCAGCGTCGACAAAGTGCGCATCACTGCGACTGACTCACAGAAAGTTCCCAACGCATCGGCTACTTCTGCTTCAAGCGGCGCGGATATCAACGGCGCAGCCATCATGAATGCCACGTCGCAAATGCGTGAACGACTAAAGCCCGTAGCCGCACGCATGCTCGGTTGCGCAGAAACTGACATTACTTTTGCCAATAGCGAAGCGCATGGCGGTGGTAAGTCAGTGAAATGGGAAGAGGTCACCAAGCAAGCGTGGTTAGACCGCGTGGGATTGAGCGTCACAGGTTTTTACATGACGCCTGAAATCAAATATGACTTTGCCAAACTAAATGGCCGTGCTTTTTATTACTACTGCTACGGCGCTGCGGTGAGTGAAGTGGAAATCAACACGCGCACCGGTGAATGGTGGCTCAAGGCCGTGGACATCGTGCATGACGTGGGCAAGAGCATCAACCCCGCCTTAGACAAAGGCCAAATCGAAGGCGCGTTTGTCCAAGGCATGGGATGGCTCACCATGGAGGAATGTATTTGGGACAAGAAGGGTAAGTTGCTCACGCATGGCCCGAGCACTTACAAGATCCCAGTGGCTGGCGATATCCCAGAGCATTTCAACGTGACACTATTTGACGGCTACAACTTGAAGCCCACACCATTCAACAGTAAAGCGACGGGTGAGCCACCTCTGATGCTGGGCTTATCTACTTTCTTTGCTTTGCGCGATGCCGTCGCTGCAAGCGCTGAGCACAAAGCAGTGGTGCATCTAGATGCGCCTGCCACGCCTGAGCGCATCTTGATGGCTTGTGAGAAGGTGAAAGCGCAAGTCGCACAAGCTTAAGCGCGTTAGCGCTTTGCTTGTCCAGTCTCTTTCGCTTCGCCCTACATTCGCGTGCCGCGTCATACCGCCGAGTTATGGAACCAGCTTCAGCATGCCCCTGGCGTGTTGGTCACAGTTGCTAGCGTGGAAGGTTCTGGACCTCGGGAAGTAGGCGCTTGGATGGCGGTGTTCCCGCAGACCTTGGTCAACACCATTGGTGGCGGACATTTGGAATTCCAAGCCATTGCTGAGGGGAGATCTTTGCTCAGCTCGAGTCCACATGAAGGCGCGCTTGTTAACCGATACGCATTGGGTCCAGCATTGGGACAATGTTGTGGTGGTGTGGTGCATTTGAAGTTTGAGCACATCTCGCAGACGGACATGCCCATGTTGCGGCAACGTTTACCCAACCAAGCCAAGCCATTGGCCTTGTTTGGTGGAGGACATGTAGGACATGCCTTGGTGAATGTGTTGAGCAGCCTGCCGTTTCAGGTGCAATGGATAGACAGTAGAGATGAAATTTTCCCTGCGCAGCTTCCGGCGAATGTGGTGTGTGACCACTCGGATCCTGTACATGCTGCAGTTGAAGCTTTGCCAAGTGGCGTTTCAGTGTTGATCATGAGCTTTAGCCATGCAGAAGATCTAGATGTGGTGGCGGCTTGTCTCAAGCGGCAACGCTTGCAGGGTGATTTGAAATTTGTAGGACTGATCGGTAGCAAAACCAAATGGGCGACGTTTCAACACCGCTTAGAGGCCAAAGGGTTTAGCGCTGAAGAATTGGCGTTCATCACTTGTCCAATTGGTGTGGAGGGCATTCATGGCAAAGAACCCGAAGTCATTGCTGTGGCTGTAGCAGCGCAACTCCTGCAACAGGATTAAAAATAATTGAAAAGTATTTAAAGGCGTTAAAACAAAAATGGATGCGTATTTATTAGATTGGGCTAATTTGCTGTTGCGTTGGGTGCATGTGATCACGGCTATTGCGTGGATTGGTTCGTCGTTTTATTTTGTCTTTTTAGACAATAACCTGATCCGACCTAACTCGCCAGACCTGCTGGAGAAGGGTGTGGACGGGGCCATGTGGGCCGTGCACGGCGGTGGTTTTTACAACCCTCAAAAATACATGGTGGCCCCAAAAAAAATCCACACCAAGCTGCATTGGTTTTATTGGGAAAGCTACTCCACCTGGTTGTCTGGTTTTGCGCTGTTCACAGTTCTGTATTTGTGGAACGCTGGCACTTTTTTAATTGACAAGTCTTTGATGGACTGGTCGAGTGCGCAAGCTATCTGTGCTGCTTTGGCTTTTTTAGTGGTGTTTTGGTTCACATACGACGTGATCAGCCGAGCCTTTGGATTTAGACAGAATGGCGAACTGATTGTGGGTGTCAGCCTGTTTGTCGTTATTGCATTCGCTTCTTGGCTAGCCTGCCATTTGTTTGCAGGACGCGCAGCCTTTTTGTTGGTGGGCGCAATGATTGCTACCGCTATGAGCGCTAACGTATTTTTTTGGATCATTCCAGGGCAGCGCAAAGTGGTGGCTGCCATGACTTCTGGCGTAGCCATGGATCCTAAAGAGCTTGCCATGCACGGTAAGCGTGGAAAGCAACGCAGCGTACACAACACTTACTTCACCTTGCCTGTTGTTTTTGCGATGCTGAGCAACCATTACAGTTTTTTATACACGCATGAAAACCACTGGGTGATTTTGGTGCTGATGATGTTATCGGGCGCCTTGATACGCCAGTTCTTTGTGCAACGCCATGGCTTTCACTTAGGGCGCGCTAAAAACCCGTTTCCTTTTGCTGTCGCTGGCGTGCTGGTTTTGATCGGTGTGATCGTTTGGATGCGCCCTGCGCCTTCATCTTCCGATACAACTGTAAGCAATGCTACGCCTGTAAGCTATGCACAAGTGCAACAAGTATTTGCGCAACGTTGCTATTCCTGCCACGGCGAGCAAGTTCAAATGAAAAATGTACGACTTGATTCGCCGGAGGGCGTTAAACAACACGCGCTTGGTATTTATCAGCAAACTGTCGTCTTGCGTCAAATGCCCATGAACAATGCCACGGGCATTACCGAAGAGGAACGCTTATTGATCAAGCGCTGGTTTGAAGGTGGCGCTGCGCTGAAGTAATGCGGTTAGCCCTACGCATATGAGATTACCCTTCCTTCGATTTTTTTGGTTGGTAATTATTTCAAGTGGCGCTGTTGTATGCGCAACCGCAAAGGCAGAAGAAGTAACTGTCGCCGTCGCCGCCAATTTCACCGCTCCGATGCAAAAAATTGCGCAAGCGTTTGAACAAGATACGGGGCATAAGGCTTTGCTGGCATTTGGAGCGACTGGAAAGTTTTATGCGCAAATTAAAAATGGTGCACCCTTTTCTGTGTTGTTGTCTGCCGATGATGAAACACCCGCGCGCTTAGAAAAAGAAGGTGTTGCGGTTGCTGGCACAAGGTTTACCTATGCTATTGGACGATTAGCCTTGTGGAGCAAGAACGCCTCCTTGGTGGATGACAAAGGTCAAGTACTGCTAAGTAACACCGCAGCTAAAAATAGCTTTAAGAAACTAGCGATTGCTGACCCCAAGCTTGCGCCCTATGGCGCTGCGGCAATGGAGGTCATTGAACGCATGGGTGTAATAGCCAAAGTGAGGCCTAAACTGGTGCAAGGTGACAGCATCGGCCAAGCATTTCAATTCGTGATGACAGAGAATGCAGAGCTTGGCTTCGTAGCCTTGTCGCAAATTTCAATAGATGGTCGCATTACCCAAGGCAGTGCGTGGGTGGTGCCGCAAAACTTATACACGCCATTGAAGCAAGATGCAGTCTTACTACCTTTGGGCAAAGACAATGCAGCGGCGCTTGCGTTGATGAAATATATGCGTACTGACCGCGCACAAACCATCATTCGTACCTACGGATATACCCTGTAGAGTTGTGGCTATGCATTTAACTTCCGAAGACTTAGCCGCCATTTTGTTGACGCTGCAATTGGCTAGCGTCACCACGGTGTTGTTGCTTGTGCTGGCAACGCCCATTGCTTGGTGGTTGGCGCATACGCAATCTAAATGGCGTGCACCTATCGCTGCCTTGGTGGCTTTGCCCTTGGTATTGCCTCCGACCGTGTTGGGGTTTTATTTGCTGATTGCATTGGGACCACTCGGGCCTGTTGGGCAATTCACACATTGGGCGGGTTGGGGTTCATTGGCATTTAGCTTTTCGGGTTTGGTATTGGGCTCGATGATTTACTCCTTGCCCTTTGCGGTGCAACCTTTGGTGAATGCTTTTGAAGCGATGGGTTCACGCCCCATGGAGGTCGCCGCTACTTTGCGCGCAAATAAGTTAGACGCATTCTTTACAGTGGCAATTCCGTTGGCAAAACCTGGGTTTGTGATGGCGGCCATGTTGAGTTTTGCGCACACCGTTGGAGAGTTTGGTGTGGTGCTGATGATTGGCGGCAATATCCCAGACAAAACGCGCGTGGTATCGACCCAAATTTATGGGCATGTGGAGGCTATGGAATATGCGCAAGCACATGGTCTTGCGGGTGTAATGTTGGTGTTTTCTTTTCTGGTGCTACTAGTTCTTTCATGGACGAACAGGCGTAAGGCGCAAACAGTCACATGAATGCAATCCGATTGCAACTCGATCTGGCGCGTAGCAGTTTCAATTTGAAAGTGGACCTGCATCTGCCTGTGCAGGGAATCAGTGTTATTTATGGCCCATCAGGTTCTGGTAAAACTACTTTGTTGCGTTGCGTTGCTGGGCTAGAGACGCAAGCGCGTGGAAGGGTGCAAGTGGGTTCAGATGTTTGGCAAGACGATTCGCTAGGGGTAAGCCTGCCCACTTCCATAAGACCCTTGGGTTATGTGTTCCAAGAAGCCTCTTTATTTGCACACTTAGATGTCGCGGCAAACTTGACCTATGGATTGAAGCGTAGCAAAGCGCCCAACCAAGAAGTTGTTTTAGACGAAGTAATTAATTTGTTGGGAATAGGCGATTTGCTTCAAAGAAGCACCAACCAACTTTCTGGCGGAGAGCGTCAACGTGTAGCGATTGCACGTGCATTAGCGACGCAACCCAAATTGCTTTTGCTAGATGAGCCACTTGCCTCCCTTGACTCTGCTCGCAAACAAGATATCTTGCCGTGGCTTGAAAAGTTACGCGATGAATTAAAAATTCCTATGCTCTACATCACTCACGCTGCGGACGAAGTGGTGCGATTAGCCGATACCTTGGTAGTGATGGAGTCTGGACAAGTGCGCGCAGTAGGGCCTGTCTCTGAGGTGCTCTCCAATATAGATCTTCCTTTGGTGGTGGGTGACGATGTGGGCGCGCTGATTGAGGGCCATGTGCAGGCCTTAGATGAGCAGTGGCACTTGGCGCAAGTGCGTATATCTAAAGCAAGTTCAGGTATGGCAGTTGAAGGCAACCCAACAGTTGCATCTATATGGGTACGCGATAGTGGCTTGCAAATAGGTCAACCAGTGCGCTTACGCGTGTTGGCACGCGATGTGAGTATTACCCTAGAAGAGGCTCAAAACACCAGTATTCAAAACCATTTACCTTGTGTAGTCGAGTCTATCCATGCAGAGTCTCATCCCTCGCAAGTGTTGTTGCGCTTGCGTTGTGGTGAGGTGTTTTTGCTTGCGCGCGTAACTGCGCGTGGTGTGCACGATTTAGGGTTACAAGTTGGAACGCAGGCTTGGGCGCAAGTGAAGTCAGTTGCTTTGGTGAAATGACGCCTTAAACCCCAGCAAAGACTGCATCCATAGCGCCGATAAGGGCATCTGAAGATCTGGAAAGATTGCTGACGACTTTCTTCAAATTTTTTGAGGGAAGCGGAGCGGCGTAATGGGCTAATGCGCGCAAAAGTTGGCCATTTACAAGGACAGTCGGACAAAGTTTTTCAGGCGCTTTAGATGCAAACTCAATGCTTGCAAGTGGAATCGTCATGCGGGTCGCTAAAGACTCAAGCAAGTCGCTCTGCATGACCACAACATAAGGAATTCCCTTTGAAGCGCTTTCACTTGGATTCACATAGACGTCGAATTGCGCCATCACTAACTACCAAGGACGTAGATCTGCGCCAGGGATACCCTGTCCATCAACCCAGTTATTTTGAGCAACTATCCATTCGCGATATTCCATCTCAAATTCTTTTTTGCGATTGGCGAAGGAATTAGTGTTTTGGTTGGCTTGAAGTGCGCGGTATTGATCAACCGAGAGAATGACAGTATCGACTTGTCCCGCTTTTTCCACGAAGACAGGCGAACGTTTTGCAGCAGAGCAAATGCTGCCAAACTTATTTTTAGCTTCTGTCGCTGTAATGTGCATTTGACCTCCCTGTTTATTTTTAGCCATTTTAGCTAAATTCATTTTAAATTATTAATAACTAATTTTAGCCAATTCAATCGAAAAATTATTATGCTTTTCTATTAATTTATTGATATCTACTGAATTCAGTTGGCCTTCTCGCACTATCACCCGCCCATTCACAATTGTGTAGTCAGCGTTATCGCTAGAGCACAAAAGCAAAGCTCCTAAGGGGTCATGCACTGCACCACCTGCCATGCTGAGTGTGTCGGTGCGAAACATTGCGAAGTCGGCGCAATAGCCCACTTTGATCTGGCCAATCTCATGGGAACGCCCTAGGACCTCAGCGCCTCCGCGCGTTGCTAAACGAATAGCGTCGCGTGGCGTCATCTCCGAAGGTCCTACATCGCAACCGAAAAATGTTTGTCCATTCTTAGTTTGCGGTGGCTGGTTTCCACGACCCACACGCGCAAGCAGCATGGCTTGACGCGCTTCGTTCAACATATGCCCTGCGTCATTGCTAGCGCTGCCGTCTACGCCTAAACCAATAGGGACGCCCATATCGAGAAACTGGCGCAGTGGCAATATGCCGCTTGCAAGTCGCATATTGCTGCAAGGGCAGTGCGCTAAGCCTGTGCGTGTTTTGGCAAAAAGATATGCGCCATCGTCGTCTAACTTGACGCAATGGGCATGCCACACGTCATTGCCTACCCAGTCTAAATCTTGCGCATATTGCGCAGGCGTGCAATTGAATTTTTCTTGGGTGTAAGCGACATCGTGGTCGTTTTCTGCCAAGTGCGTGTGCAAGCGCACGCCATAAGCACGGGCTAATTTGGCAGACTCTCGCATTAAATCTTGGCTCACACTGAATGGGGAGCAAGGTGCAACTGCTACATGGGTCATGGAACCAAAACTGGCGTCATGCCAAGTCTCTATCAGGCGTTGGGTCTCTTTCAATATGAAGGGTTCTTTTTCGACGGCTTGGTCGGGAGGAAGACCACCCTGTGATTCCCCCACGCTCATACTGCCGCGTGTTGCAGTGAATCGCATGCCAATCGTATGTGCTGCTTCTATGCTGTCATCCAATCTGACGCCGTTGGGATAGATGTAGAGGTGGTCACTGGTGGTTGTGCACCCAGATAGCAGTAATTCAGCCATCGCTACTTGGTTTGAGACGCGCACCATTTCTGGTGTTAGCCCTAGCCATATGGGATACAAGCCTTTCAACCAAGAAAACAACTCCGCGTTTTGAACCTGCGGTACTGCACGTGTGAGGCATTGCACCATGTGGTGATGCGTGTTCACCATGCCGGGTATCACAACATGCTTGTGCGCATCGATTACTTCATCCACTGGGTTATCTGCCAACCATGCATCTAGCGGCTCGTCTTTGGTAAAGATACGTGCGATACGTCCGTCACGTACTAAAACCGAAGCACCTTGGAGTTCGGTGTCGTGATCGTCTTGGGTGGCTAGGTGTTGGGCGCGATGAATAAGAAGGGTGGCCATATGCGTCAAAATGTATCTGTCACTACTTTAACTCGAGAGTAAGAAACGCTAGTCTCGAACGCTTAAAGTCTGTGTTTTGAAAATCAAAATGAAAAGATCGAAAACTACACCATGAAAACTTACAAAATTGCATGCATTCCCGGAGACGGTATTGGTAAAGAAGTTATTCCCGCTGGCGAACTTGTCTTGCAAGCTTTAGCGAATAAATCTAAGAGCTTTCAATTTACATTCAGCCATTTCGGATGGGGTGGTGACTGGTACCGCGAACATGGCGAAATGATGCCCGCGGATGGATTGGATGCATTACGACCCATGGATGCCATATTGTTTGGCTCTGCTGGGGACCCTGATATTCCAGATCACATTACCTTGTGGGGCCTGCGCCTCAAAATTTGCCAAGGTTTTGACCAATATGCCAATGTGCGTCCCACACGTATCTTGCCGGGTATCGATGCACCGCTGAAGCGCTGCACCCCCAAAGATTTAGATTGGGTGATCGTGCGTGAAAACTCAGAGGGTGAATACGCAGGTGTCGGTGGACGCGCGCACCAAGGCCATCCGATTGAGGTAGCAACTGATGTGTCGATGATGACGCGTGCAGGCGTAGAGCGCATCATGCGCTATGCGTTCAAGCTGGCGCAGTCGCGTCCTCGGAAATTGTTGACGGTGGTAACCAAGTCGAACGCCCAGCGCCATGCCATGGTGATGTGGGACGAGATCGCAGTACAAATCAGCAAAGAATTTCCAGACGTTAAGTGGGACAAAGAATTGGTAGACGCTGCCACTGCGCGTATGGTCAACCGCCCTGCGACCTTGGATACCTTGGTCGCTACCAATTTGCATGCTGATATCTTGAGTGACCTTGCTGCTGCGCTGGCCGGCAGTTTGGGCATCGCGCCCACCGGCAACATCGATCCTGAACGTCGCTACCCCAGTATGTTTGAGCCTATCCACGGCTCTGCCTTTGACATCATGGGCAAAGGTTTGGCAAACCCTGTTGGAACTTTCTGGAGTTGTGTCATGCTCTTGGAGCATTTGGGAGAAAAAGAAACTGCCAATGCATTGATGGCCGCGATTGAAAAAGTAACCGCAAACCCTGCGTTGCATACGGGCGACTTGGGCGGTAAGGCAACAACAGACCAAGTTACAAAAGCAGTGTGTGCAGAATTGAGTTGAGTTAAGTTAAAAAAACGAGGAGACAAATATGAAAAATGTACAGATAAAAAATGCGTGGCTCATGGTGAGCCTTATTGGTAGTTTGCTAACCACCAGTGCTTGGGCGCAGCCTTGCCCAGATAAAAACGTGAACTATTGGCAAGCCTTTACGCCAGGTGGCGAATCCGATTTGTCTGCACGCCACCAACAAACTGTGCTTAAACGCAAATGCCCCGCGATTGAAACCATCGTGCAATACAAGGCGGGTGCTGGCGGTGCGTTGATGTGGTCGCAAATCAATACATTGCCGGGTGATGG
>Ga0214919_10010066_pt1 | contig 12064 bp, 14 predicted proteins | sample LL1503_MetaG_FD_177994 | JGI IMG/M metagenome (GOLD analysis project Ga0214919, IMG submission 177994) | Freshwater microbial communities from Lake Lanier, Atlanta, Georgia, United States - LL-1503 | ecosystem: Environmental > Aquatic > Freshwater > Lake | place: USA: Georgia | collected...
TGCCGCAGATCTGGGTGCCACTAGCTCTCACATTATGAATATGTAGGCCGATTCCGCCAGCCCATTTAGAGATATTGGCGCAATCTTTCAGCGTATTATATATTCCATCTACGCTGTCGCTTTCCATGCCTAATAAGTAACAAGAACTGAGTTGCGGTCTAGGCGTGCCCGCGTTGAATAAGGTGGGCGTCGCATGCGTGAAATATTTTAGCGACATTAAATCGTATGTTTCCTTCACGGCTGCCATATCAGCACCATGAATTCCTACGGCAACACGTAGCCACATGTGGGATGGACGCTCAATACATACATTATCTATTCTTGCTAAATAGGCTCTCTCTAAAGTTTTAAATCCGAAATAGTCAATTAAATAATCGCGGTCATGATGAATAATCAAATCTAAATCGCGTTGATTAGCATTGATAATGGTCCATGTATTATTAGATATAATGGGAGAATGTTGTCCCGATTTGTCAGTATACTTGTATAATTGATACATTACTTCAGTAAACGATTCATTAGTATTTTTATGGTGATTAGATACAATAATGCGGTCCGCTAATACTCCATAGTCAGGATGGGTAGTAGATAATGCGGCGCATTGTTCTGCAGTGAGTTCATCTATTTTACTAGTAGGAATTTTATCATATAATTGGTCAATGACTTTCATAATAAGAGAAGAATAGTTGATTTGGATATTGGCTTCTTGTCCCAGTTTTTTGACACGATTCATGATTTTATCAAAGGCAATATACTCTAATTCTCCGTTACGTTTAAGTACACGCATGTCACCATTATTATCATCTATGTTATTCATTGTATATGTATAATATAAAATAAATAGTCTTCAAATGTTTATTCAAATAATATATAGTTATTTATATAAGAGATGAATAGAATAACTAAAATTGTGATAGCTCTAATTTTAATAAGTATTCTAATGTTTTTTAGACATAAACTAGAAGAATCCTTTACAAATTTAGCAAAATATCCATTATCGCAAGAGGTGCCATTGCTAGCAGGTGATTATCCGCTTATAGGACGAAATGAGGTGACCAATAATAACGCAAATGATATATGGTGGCACGAACCTATTTTCACAGAAGGTTCATATGCCCAAATAACGAATAATATCAGGTATAGTAATAATCCGGATAATGGGTCGTGTACTCCTGCTGAATTTTGCGGGTCATTATATAAAAATAAAAAACATAAACCTAATGTGATTGTGCCTCTGCCGCCAGTACCTAGTAGCCCCGGAATGCGTATAAATTATTATAGGTCAAATTCAGAGCATATGTTAGGGGATGGATTGATGGTTTCATTACCGGCACTTCCTTAAAAAGGGAACCACTGTTCTTCAAGAGGTAAGCACACTTTTCGCATAGCGAGTAGCCAACGCCATCTTCGTTTGTATCCTCCAACCCTACGGGGGCAAGTCCCCTTGGTTGCGCCAACCCCAACTTCGTTTGTATCCTCCAACTATGTCCAGGTATTCAGCGGGATATTTGAACAACTAAAATTTTTATAATTTTAAAATTATAAAAATGATATCATAAATGATCTATTAATATAAAACTGGGTTAAATATAAATATCCCGCTGAATACCTGACCCTACCTCCAACCCTAACGAAGTTGGGGTTGGCGCAGCCAAGGGGGCTTGCCCCCGTATTTCAATCAAATAAAACATTTTGCTTATTAAAAAATAAGGAAAGTTCTTATCAGTTAACTCATCCTGTGAAATGGTACCAAACCATACAGCAGTAAAAAAAGGGATATAAGAAATCGCATCATCTATGTCTTGCTCATATTCTTCCAAGGTATAATTGGTGATACCATATTCCAATAATTTTTTATAATAATAATTTTTCATTATATTGAATACTAACTTAAGGTGCGTTATATCAAAACTTTCAATAATAAAAAAGATTAAATCTTGGACTCCTTTACCAATGGCGCAATGTTGCCAGTCAATAAAGTATGGTTCGTATCCATTTCCCACATCATAAAATATATTGGGCGATTTAATATCTCCATGGATAAAGGTGAGATGAGGTCCTGTTGAAAACCGATGCTGAATATTAGAAAAATTATGAAAGATTTCGTCGCATTTTTCTAGTTGAAATGCGTTTAATATAGGCGCCCATTTAGTTTTAAATAAATCATATCGTTTACTGATGAAATCTGTAAAAAATGGACGAAATATCTGGTCGTTGCTTTTTTTTAATTGAGGATATATTACTTTTAAATTTTTATTCCAAAAAAGGCTATGCATAGATGCCATTCGGTCTACTATTTTTAACGACACATCTATACTTTCAACATTTAAATTTAGATTTATTTTATAATTTTTATCTGTCAAATTTTCTAATATAATACCACAATTTTTAAAATTGTCGTCTTGTATTAAGTTAAAAAATATAGGTATTTTAATATTTATTTTATTTGATATATTCGTATAAAAATAATATTCCCTCTCATATAAATCTAACTGAACCGCCATATCAGATAAGGCATTGACGTCATTATTCTCATATTTTAATATATATGAATTAACATTATCATTTATCTTAAAACTTATCACGTCTGCTACAAATCCACTTTTTACTTTAAGTATAATTATATCATTACTATAATTTAACGAATGTAGTAAATGTTTAATTAAACTATTTCCACGATTAGACGTATGTATTAAATCGTTAATAACGCAATTAGTATAATTTTTAAAAGTTAAATTAGCTCCATTAGATAACAATTGATAATCATTATATATTGTTTCTATGCCAATTAATAATTTGGGATAAACACCTTTTGCACTTAAAAGTCCGGACTTGGTGCTTTCAAAAATTATACATTTGTCCGGTCTTATATTATATTTATTTATAGCATTTAAATATGGACTACTTTTTGCCGAATCTTCCTTAAATATTATATCATCTATTAAATGTTCTATTTGAATATATTTTATAATTTCTTCTGCTACTATCTTGTTAAAATTAGTAACAATACACAACTTATTTCCAGTCAATTTGATAGATTTTAACATGTTATACACGCCTTCAACTACCTTTATTTCATTAATATTCTCAATAAATAGACTATCTTTTAATTTAGATAATTCTGTAAGAGAAATATTTACATTATATAGCAACGAATGTAATATATATGTGTCATTATTTCCTTGAATAAAATCAGTAAACAGCTGTTTAGTTAGGTCAATGCTGTATGTTGCCAATATTTGTTGCCATACATCATAATAAACTTCATCAGTTAATACTAATGTACCATATAATTCAAATAAAAAAGCATGTGTAGTATCCATAATATACTATATATTTTACGTTTATATTATGTTTTTACAAAAAAAGATGCAATTGTTTTAACTGGTTTAACAATATTTACACTAGTAGTGCCAGTATCCTTGTTTATATTTATTAGGCAACCTGAATTTAAGCCTGAAGCGGAACTAGTAGTGTCAACCTCTATTTTCACCTTTCTATTTGGAGCTCTATGTTCATATCCGCTAATACGTTCTTGTTCAACAGTTGCCCATACACTACCAAGTTCGCCAATATTATCTTGAAACCATTTATGGTTCCTATGTACTAATACACAGCTTACTTTTTCTAATCGCCAGTATAAATTGCTTATCCACGTATATTTTTCCATCTCTTCCATCATCTTTATCTCCCATTCTATAAAATCCGATTCATTCATGTCAATAGGTTTATATTTATAAAGCGGTTTCCCTTCCTCTGTTGCGAAATACATAATAATTCCCTTCGTCTCTCCTTTCACTGATGTAAGGAATCCTCCATCATCAATAAACTCTTGTCTAGTGGCATATTCCATGAATTTAGTTTCTAAGAAATCGCATTCATCCAAATCGCATGTCTCCATTTGAAGTTGCATTTGAATCCAGTATTCTTGTTTGGGAATACCATTTATCTCTCTATTAACAATATTTTTGATTTCAAGCATTCTGCCAAATTTGGGTGATTGTTCATCCACATTTATTCCATCAGGGGATGCCCCTAAGAAATAATAGTTGTCGTGTTTAATACAACCGAAATCCTTCACTTTTGTATTAAACGTATGTTCATAATAGTGAATAGACACTGGTTCATATTTCTGACCCCAATGAAGTGGTGATGAAGTATTAACAAATGTGGATTTTTCTTGAGTGAATAATGGAGTACATTTTTCATAGATAAGCTGGTTTTTGGTGGCTTGACTTTTAAATGCTTGATGAGCACTGCTTGCGGTAATTAGGTTATGCCTAAAAGTATACCAGGCGCTAGTACGTTGTTCTGGTTGTGGCTTACTGCTTATATGTGCGATCTTTTGCCTGATAACATCTATGTGTGTACTGTCGTGAATTGGATTATTATTTACAGCATTATGGTCGTTATTATTGGACCGTTCAGGCATGAAATAAATATTAAACAATTGAATTGCTGTATCTAAGATAGCGTCTACATAGTTGTCATCTAATAAATAATCCATATTCTCAAATTGCGTTTCCACCATTTCATTCACATTTTCAATGAATTCATCATAAAAATCGGGTTCACTGACAGCATGAGCGTTTTCGTCTACATATTCCGACATTAGATACAAAATAGATTCTAATAATGAATTTTCATCTAGCTCATAGTCCTGGTCTTGTTCCACTTCAATTTCATCTAATATGTCTATTAATATAGGTAATTCAGATGCTAGCATTATTTAATATATTAAGTTATATTTAATATATTATACTTCAATATAATTCATTAAAATTCATTAAAACTCATTAAAAATCATTCATTATCATTCAATCTCCGTATTTTTAATAGTACCTACTTTATTTTTTTTTGGAGGTAAACTTTTCAATGTGTTAACACGTTTGTCCATGTTTTTTAGTGTATAATGTTTATTGGATTTATTATAAAACAATGAGGGGATCTCCTTGATTAATCCAGTAACCTTATCATATATAACATCCTTGACGCGTGATAATCGCTTTTTATCTAAGCAGTCTTTTAAAAACACGATTAAAGCCTGCTCTTCTTCATCTGTCAATTCCTTGTCCTTTTTATATATTTCTGCAAAGGCCGCAATTTTTTTAATCTTAATAGTTTTATCTAATTTGCTCCATGGTTCAGTCTTATTATTATTTTTTTCATCTTCTAAAAATTTATCTAGATTGGAAATATTATCAGAAGATTTAGTTTCAGGAATAGTTGTGCCGGTTAATAACATATTTTTATATTTAATGTTTTTAAGTTCAACACATTCTTCACTCGTCATTTCTTTATATATATTATAGCACAATCAGTTTATACCCTTTTTAATCATTATATACACTTTTAAAAAAAGTTAAGGGAACCAAGGTTCTTCACTTTAGGTGAGAAACCCTCCTTTAGATATGCCAAATACGTTGAAGAAGTTGGGTCCGAGGTTCAATGTGCCTCAACCACGCTCAGCTACGTTGAGCAAGGGGTTGGATTACGCCAAAGGAGGGTTTTTAAGGGAACCTTGGTTCCCTTAACTTTTCTTAAAAGTGTAGTGTATAGTATGTCTGACAATAAATCAATCAATATTAGTGGTACTGCGAATAAATATCAAATTAAGAAGTTGACTAAACTAGCAGCTGCCCCAATATGTATTCGCAAAGAAACCGAAAATTGGTCTGTGTCAGATGAAGAACTGTCTTATGATTTACAATTAAATATTATTCGTCTTGCAAAAGACAATAACGATATTATAAAACAATATCCCCTATTTTTCAGTCAAATTGAGAGTAAAATTAATAACTATAAGCATCAGGATATAATCAAAAAGATATTATGTTTAGAAAAGTTCGTTACTATAACTGATGTCATTAAACAATTAGATAAAGCAAATCTTTGTTGTCATTATTGTTATGACCCGTTGTTTGTTCTATATAAGATTGTGAGAGAAATGAAGCAATGGACCTTAGATAGGATAAATAATGATTTGGGACATAATAATGATAATATAGTTATCTCTTGCTTAAAATGTAATTTGTCTAGACGACGCACTAATAAAGATGCTTTTTTATTTACTAAACAGTTCAAGTTAGTAAAACATACGGGGGTACCCCCTTCAGCGTAACTGAGATTGAAAGTTTTCGGGGGGTGCCTTTGCGGGGGGTTGTCTCCATTTTTTTCAAGGATATTATTATGTTACAACAACACTCAGTAAATAAGAATGAATGGAAGTGGTCGGATGGAAAAGCCTATGAACGGAGTAATAGGACAGTTATATCTAAAGAAGTCAAAGTAGAAGTAAATGCATTATCACAAGCATTGTTATCTGAAAATGATATTTGGAATTTAGGAGATACTAATCTTTCTCTCCCTGAAGAACAATATGAGTCTAATAAAAGAGAGATGAACTATAATAAAATGTCTGAAAGAGAAATGATTGGGCAGATTGGAGCAAATCCTTATATGCCTGACAATAATTATGTAAACGATGTTATTGCTAGAGACACATATATGAAACCGATTAATACGGGAGCAGAGACCTCGTAAAAGGAGGGTTCCTAAGGGAACCTTGGTTCCCTTAAAAAATTGATTTTTTTGATTTTATTATATTATTACTACAAATAATATAAGTAATTACCATGTCATCAGTTGAAGTCATTATCCCCATTTTAAATATAACCATCCAGTTTTATGTAGGAAAGAACGCTAATCAAAATTCGGATATTGTTAGAATGGCTAAGGACGAAGATTTATGGTTTCACGTAGAGGGTCATCCATCCTGCCATGTTATTGCGATTATGCCATCGGATGTAGACAGAAAAAAGGTGAGATATATTGTAAAACAAGGCGCTGTATTATGTAAGCAACATTCTAAATTCTCATCTAATAGACAGGTTGGCATTGTATATGCTTATATCAAGGATGTCACCCCGACAAATACAGCAGGTCTTGTATTAGTTAACGGCGGGAAAATTATTTATGTATAATAAGTATTTAAACACAACCTATAAATTACAACTATGTCATCATCATATACCACACAAAATGACCTATTAATGAACAATTTAATGGATTTTTATAAGGATGAAACAAATCTGGACCGAATGTTAAAAATCATTACTGGAGAATCCAAAATATCATTGCGTATTGTAGACTGGTTTGCTACGAATTATGCTAAGAAATATTATACATTATATGATTTGAATGATTCAAATGGGCATATGCGCCGGTTTAAGGTATATGTAGATTACAAATTGAAGTTGAAGGCGTATAGCAAGAAGAGATTTGACCCTTTTTGCCGTTGGGACCGAATTAGTATTCCCTATAAGGGGACAACCTGCATAGAAACGACCATTGGTCAGCTTAATTTTTTTAAATGGACCTTGGAGAATGGCGTGATTGATTTTATAGAGGAGAATTATGAAACGATTGAAAAGGATATGAATAATCGGAACAGCACTTCCAAACGAAAGGAATTAGTAGATAATAGTAAGACGAGGAAGAAGAGAGAAGAATTGTCTATTTCGGCGACAAAAAGTATTAAGAAAGAGACGGTGGAGATTGTGGTACAGTTCAACTAGACGGAGGCAAAGTCACCATAATATTGTCTATAATAAATATACCATGACAAAAATCCTAATTACAGGGTCATCTGGTTTAGTCGGTAGTGCTTTTAAGAAAATTATGCATGAATTTAACTATGAATTTATATTTGCGACTTCTAAAGAATGTAATCTAGAAAATTTAGAAGAGACCATGGCATATTTTAATAAAATAAAACCAGACATTGTCATCCATTTAGCTGCTTGTGTAGGTGGGTTATATAAAAATATGAATTGCAAAGTGGACATGTTAGAAAAAAATGTAATAATGAATTTTAATGTTATTAAATGTTGTTATGAAAGTAAAGTAGATAAATTACTATGTATGTTAAGTACCTGTATTTTCCCTGATAAAACAATTTATCCTATAAATGAAAATATGCTTCACGATGGTCCGCCACATTCATCTAATGATGCTTATGCTTATGCTAAACGATTAATGGAAGTCCAATGTCGTTCATATAACGAACAATATAACACAAATTATTCGTGTATTATACCTACAAATATATACGGACCACATGACAATTTTTCTATTTTAGATGGACATGTAATTCCGGCGCTTATACATAAATGTTATTTAGCTAAACAAAATAACAGTCCATTTGAGGTTTATGGCACTGGAACTCCCTTAAGACAATTTATATATTCAGAAGACTTAGCTAGGTGTATATTGCTATGTTTAGACAAATTAAATCAGGAAAATTTGATTATTTCCACTAAGGACGAATATTCTATTAGAGAAGTTGCACAAATGATAGCAAAAGAATTTGATTGTGACATAGTATTTAATTCGCAATATTCGGATGGGCAGTTTAAAAAAACTGCCGATAATACAAAACTATTATCTTTAATAGATAATGTTAATTTCATAAATATATCTGATGGAATACATTCCGCTGTAGAATTTTTTAAAAATAATTATCATACATGTCGTAAATAATCATAGCAATCAAGAACTCACGTATATTTCGTACAATTAATTTTCTAAGTTAGTATATATGGAAAAAATATTAATTACTGGAACAGGAAGATGCGGTACCACTTTTCTAATACTATTATTTAGCTTTTTAAATTATGATACTGGATATAATAAAACTAATTATATAGAAGATATTTTTCCTAATTGTAATTCAGGAATGGAATCATTGTATACAGAAGAAAAATATATATTAAAAAATCCATTATTCTTAGAACAGATAGAAGAAATAGCTTGTTGTAAGGACATGACAATAAAATATGTTATTATACCAATTCGTGATTATGCCGTTTCAGTAAAATCCAGAGTATTTTTGGAAAATGAAAATAAAAATAATAAAAAGCATGAAAAGGAGGATGAAAAGGAATATGTTTGCGGCACTGTACCTGGCGGATTAGTTAAAGCTGTAGATTATGATACTCAGCTAGCGTATTATAGACAAACTATGTCAAATTACATATATATTATGACAAAATACGAAATAAACACAGTTTTTATAAATTTTGATAAAATGATATCTGATAAAAAATATTTATTTGATAAACTTACACCTATTCTTGATGGAAAAAATATAAATTTTGATTTATTTTCGGAGGCATTTGATGAAGTATCAATAATTTCAAAAAGAAAAGCTGCTTAACAAAATATCCAACAGTGTGTATAATTATTTAAATACTTAACTACATATTTAAATAATGGGGAGCAACCAATCAATACAAAAAATAAATTTTGAAGATGTGCAAACAGTATATAAAAATCCAGAACTCTATTTATTAATAAATACTTTATCCGAGCAGGACCAATCCTGTCTTATTCCAAACACTATTTCAGCGCATTTAGAAGAGTCTATCATTAATAAACATATGCGAAATTCGCATATACGCATTATCATATATGGTCGTAATTGTAATGATGAAAAAATGTATAAGAAATATTCGCAACTATTATCTCTCGGATTTACTAATATATTTGTCTATACTGGAGGATTATTTGAATGGTTAATGCTTCAGGACATATATGGATTTGACGATTTCCCGACGACTCTAAAAAATGCGGATATTATTAAATATAAACCATCACAACGATTAAACATTGCATTGTTAGAGAACGGTTAACATTTCCGCATAGCGAGTAGCCAACCCTGACTTCGGTTGTATCCTCCAACCCTAACTTCGTTTGTATCCTCCAACCCTAACTTCGTTTGTATCCTCCAACCCTAACTTCGGTTGTATCCTCCAACCCTAACGAAGTTGGGGGTTAACGGGGGGTCACCCCCGTGTTAGACAATTCATCGGCTCTAATATTATTATGCCTATACACGTGCTCATACGTCACTGTTTCAAATTGTCTCTCTAATTTTTTTGCATTGTTATATAATTCAATAACATTCGGCGAATTCACCTTAAATTCCCCGCGCATTTGTTTAATCACAAGCATGCTATCTCCGCATACGTGTAGCTGCTTAATACCAAGCGTTATTGCTTGATTTAGACCTAGCAACAGTCCATTATATTCTGCTTGATTATTTGTGGAATGGCTTCCTACAAACTGATGTCCTGACCATATTTCAGCGTCATTATGGTAAATAACTGCTCCGGCGCCTGATGGTCCTGGATTACCTTTACTACATCCGTCAAAATTTAATACATATGGTCTATTCAATTCTGATTTTATATTATTTGGCGTTTTAAACATTTGTAATATATATAATTTAATCTTTAAGTATATATATGATATTCATCTGCTCTCTCTTCTTATTCTTCCTTTGTTACAATCATGTAAGCATAAAATTCGTCGCATCTGATTGCCCGCATACGGCTGTAGTACAGGAAGACCGACGACCAGATACTTCTAGTTTGCGCATAGTCCAGTATAACGTTGAGTGGCTTTTCACTGATTACTATAAAGCGGCGAATTGTCCTGGTTCGGGATGCCCATGGAAAAATGCGACGGAGGCTGAAACTCACCTCCAATATGTAAGTAAGATTATTAAGGAATTGAACCCGGATATAATAAACTTTTGCGAGGTAGAAGGGTGTGATGAATTACAATTGGTGATAGATACCTTAGCGGATAATACATATAATCCATATTTAATTCAAGGCACTGATACAAGTACTGGGCAAAATGTTGGGATGCTTACACGCATTGACCCGATAAAGGATTTATATCGGACGGAGGCGCGGTACGATTATCCGATTCCTGGGTCAACATGTAGCGTAGGCGGCAGTAGCAGTAGTGGCAGTAGCGGCGTCAGTAAACATTATATTACCGAATTTAATATTAATGGTTTACATATTGCGTTTATTGCAGCACATCTATTAGCTTATCCAACAGATGAAGATAGATGCTTAGCGAGAGAAGCCCAAGCCCAAGTACTACAGCAAGTTATTTGGGGATATGCTAGTAAAGGATACGAAATTATAGTAATGGGGGATTTCAATGATTTTGATAAAGAAGTTGTAGATGCGAATAATAATAAGCCTATATCTCAAGTACTAGATATACTAAAAGGGCTGTCAGGAGATTATGCTGACACTTATCAATTGTTTAGCGTAGCCCAAGCAATCCCACAAATAGACCGATTTAGCGATTGGTGGGATGAAAATGAGAATTGCGTATCAAGTGTACAAGAATTCTCCATGATTGACCATGTATTGACTACAAAGGCAATACAAGATAAAATTATTATTAGTTATATATATCATAATTATGATGAGTTTTGCGGGACGTATAATTCAGACCATTACCCGGTAGTGATAGATTTACAATTATAGTTATTTCATTTCATAATTAAAGTATTCAAAATCCTTTGCATAATATGTATTAATTAATTTTATAGAATCCTCATTTAAATATTCTGAATATTTTTTAACAGTTGATGTTAAACATACATTATCTTTAACGCAAAAATCATCGTAACCTAATAATTGCATATTATGAGTTAAATGTTCTGTATATAGTATTTTAACATTTTTAAGTAACGTCCCGTCAGTATCTAATATAAACATATATTGAGGAAGAGGATGATTATCGTATTTTATTATATTACTATCTAGTAAATAATCATTTATTAAAACTGAAAAAACTTCTTCTGGAGTAGTGTTTTCCGTTATTAAATGACAGTGAAATAAATCACTTATGATTCTATTATATGGATTTCTAACACAAGTCATTATAGTTAAGTTATTATAATCAATATTAAAACACTCATTATGATTTCTAATTTTTGAATATATTACATGATGGTAGTGAACACCATCGTACGTTTTAACATAAGTAATTAATGTATGTTGACTAACCTCTAAATTATATTTCTTTAAAAAATAATTAGTAATACTAGTGCCGCCAGTTTTGGGTACATGTAAAAATAATATATTGACATCAGTTGTGTGAAAATACGGCATTATATACAAATTTATATAATTATTATATAATTTTTACGCTAAAGGTGTTAAAAATAGGGGGGGGGGGGGCAGTTATTAAC
>Ga0214919_10010069_pt1 | contig 12061 bp, 10 predicted proteins | sample LL1503_MetaG_FD_177994 | JGI IMG/M metagenome (GOLD analysis project Ga0214919, IMG submission 177994) | Freshwater microbial communities from Lake Lanier, Atlanta, Georgia, United States - LL-1503 | ecosystem: Environmental > Aquatic > Freshwater > Lake | place: USA: Georgia | collected...
CACCATTGAATATGCAATTACTAATATTGAAACAAGCCCATTTAATCCAGATTGGACACTTACAAAAGATGGCAAACATCTATTAATTTATCCAATGCTGGCCGTAGAAGAAGGAGTAGTTAAAACTGATGATATTGGGCAATATAATTTTCACAAAAAATGCTTTGAGATCAATTACAATCCAGATATATATTCATAAAACTCTATTTTACACCTTTGGGGACAAAAAATTATATTTGATTATAAATATAAGTTTAAATAAAACTAATATAAGTAAAGCTAATACTATCTTCTTAATTTTACAAAATGGCTTTATTTCAAGAACAAATAACTTTAACCCCAGAAGATAAATATTTAAGTGAGGTCAGGAATGAAAAAAATTTATGGGTTGCCTCAATTCTTAAAAATAATTGGGGTGAATATAATAATGAGCTTAGTACTGCATTTCAGTGTAAAGATGCTATTTATCATAGCAGTTATGGCGACAATCAATTTGATTATGTGGTAGATGGGGTATTCTTCAAAAAAGTATTTGAAGATGCTCCAAATTTAAAAAATAACATTAAAATCTTTGATCCGAGTCAAACGCAAGGTAAGTATGTCATTCAATATATTAAGATTGACGACTAGGAAGTGGCATTAAGAGAAACACCTATGCGGTGGCATTTAAATACTTAGCCATTTAAGGTTGTCAAATGGGACGGTAATAAGTCCGGGATTGGAATCATTTTCTGAAAAAATAAATGCGCAAATGTTTTGTTCATTTTTTTTGCAAATATCAAATCCAAGGCAATATTCTATTTTATTTTGCCTAAAACAAAATGGTACACTATATTGGATAGGTTTTATATTGTCGTCAAAAACTACAATGGCATGATAATATACTCTTAATTTTCCATATTTTATAAAATGTATAACGGCATAATATTTATCCTCAAACTGAATCATATTTGATGATCCGCGAAAATTTTTAAATATTTCTGGGGTTTCAAATTTTGTATGTATTTTTAATGTTTTAGTACTGGCATCGTCGATACTGGCATCGTCGATACTGGCATCGTCGATACTGCCAATTTCCAATGGATGCCAATTATAAATAAAATTTATTTTGTCATTTAATTTATTTGCATTTGGTATATATATCCAATTTTTTTCACAATATGCATTTGTTGGGGATTGAATAATAGAGACATCATGTATTTTTTTATCTTTGGTTGAGTATTTTCCAAATGCAATATTAATATTATCATTATCAATTGTGATATTTTTTGAGGATGCGGTAAAATATATTTCTTTATTATGTTTAAATAATCTTACATCCTCTAAGCCTTCAATTCGGTTTTCATAATAGACACAATCTTCAGTTAATAATATTGGATCATTTATAGGTGAATAATTACCATCTAAATAAATAATTGCATTTTTTGTAGAGATTTTATATACACCATTATCATTTTTTTTAGATGGATCATCATTTTTTTTTCTCATATGATAATCACCATTTTGATCTATGTAATAATTAATTAACCGAATATTTAATATATAATGCTCATCCCATTTAAGCAATGCGCAAGATGATGGCTCATATTGATCAAAATTTGTGAAATTATATTTTGTGTATACACCATTATACACATCGCTAACCAATGTCTCAATATAATAATGTAAATTATTCCATACATTCTCTACATGAAATGGTATTTTTTTATTGATATATGTAATTAATTCACATAGGGCATCTTGTCTTTTTTTAATAATATAACATGCTAAAATAGTATTTTCATAGTCAAATAAACCATTATAAATATTATGTTCAATAAATAATATATCTGTTTTTGGAAATGGTATGTTTTTTCCCTTTAAATAATAATGATATGCTTTATAGTGTTGAGATACAATTCGATAATGATTTGTTAAGAAATAATAAGGCTCGGATCTATTTTTATTATAATCCCCGGCTTTATTCATCCAATATTCCATATCATTTTCTTGTTTTAATTCCGCATAGCATTTTCCAATTTGATACATTGAATACCATATTTCTTCAAACCAACCACCCAATTCAATTCTTTTTATATATTTTTCAATTGCTTCAGTTAATCTACCAACGCCTTTAAAAGTTTGCGCCAAATAAAAATGAGCTCTATCAACATTTTTATTTTCATTAATCTCCTCTGTTAATAATTTAATATCTCTTTCTGCTTTATTGCTTTTACACCCACCATCACTTATATCATTAATGTAAATTACATCTCTTGGCATTTTTTCACAATTATTACCATTCCAATATTCATGAGTTGCCCCAATACATGTCCAATTATATGAAAACTTCATCAATCTGGTGTTATAATAAGTTAAATTATGATGTTCTTGTATAAATTGATAACCATTTGCGGTTAATTTAAATTGATTAAATTTTTCACTCGCTTCTAAAATCATATCTGCATCAATAGTTAACGCATATGTAGTATCTTCATCATAATTTAATTTTTTACAAAATGATTTTGCATTTAAAAAAGAAATAGATCGATTATATCCAAAATTTTTAAAAATTTCTACATTTATTTCATATGGGATATTGCATTTGGAAAGTATTTCATTGCATAACTCAACTGTATTATCATCAGAACCAGTGTCTAAAATACTAATTGCATCCACAAGTCCAATGACTCTGTCTAAACATCTCTTAATAATAGAAGATTCATTCTTAATCATTAATATTAAAATAATATTATTATGACAATGGCTACCTTTTTTAGAAACTTTATTTATTTCAGTTATTTCAGTCATTTCAGTTATTTCAGTTATTTCAGTCATTTCAGTTATTTCAGTTATTTCAGTTATTTCAGTTATTTCAGTTATTTCAGTCATTTCAGTTATTTTTCTTGTTTTAATTTTAGCCATAAATTGCAATAAATTTGTATTTATTTGTACATCATCAATAATTATATTGTCATCAAGTGTTGGCATTATATCAGTATTTGAAGTGATAGAATGTAATTCTAATTCATATTTAGATAATAACTCAGTATGTTTAATTGTGAATTTATCTGTTAATAATTTTAAATATGTATTATACTTATTAATAAATTCAGTAGAATTAGGTTTTAGATTTTTAATCTCATGTGTAAAAAATTGAAAATTATAGATTAAATTATTTGCCCACCATTCACCAGCATCAATATATTTCATTGTAAAAATAATATTGAACATTTTTAATCCAATATCATATTTTTTCAACCTTTCACATATAATAATCATATAATATGGCAAATAATATTTATATTCTGATTGAATTGAGAATAAATAATTATTAATTAATTCCGGATTTTTTAAAAAATCATTTTCAAAAAAATTACTAATTAAAGAATAAAATATAAATGAGGTATTATTTATTTGTTTGACACAATAATATTTTACAATCCTATATACACATTCAATTCTTTTTGGATCTAATTGTGATGCTTGGATTAAATATATTAGTCCATTATCTTCTTCATTATCTCTTACACATAATTCATACAATCTTAAATACGATATATATTTTTCTTGAATATAGCCATCCATAGATAATACCTTTTGATATGCAATAACAGCATCATTATTTTTATATGTATTATAATAACTATTGCCTAAGTAAAAATAATATCTACTATTTTTGGGTTCATCTATAATTCCTTGTGTTAATAATTGAATGTCTCTTTCATATTTACTACTATTTTGAATACTCTCTTTATTTTGTTTAATAAACAAAATATTTTTAGATATTGTCATATGTTTGTATTTGCAATTTCTATCTATATATTCATGAGTTACCCCAAAATATTTATATGTATTATCATTTCTAATAATTCTAATATTTGAGGGGGTATTATCACCATCGGTAATGCTGTTGCATTCTTGATATATTGAATATGCATCATAATTTAGACCCAATACTTCCCTTTTATCAAAATTGTGCACTTGTACTATCATGCTCGCATCTAATAGCAAAATATAATCTGAAATCCCCAAACATTCTTTTAGGGTCAAATTTCTATTATATGAAAAATTTTGAAATGGCTCCTTAATTATTTTACCTTGGATGTTTTTTTCTTTAAAATAATTTGTTATCACTTCAATAGTATCATCTGTTGATCCAGTGTCACATATACAATAGCTATCAATAATGGATATAACACTATCAAATAATTGAACTATTCGCTTTGATTCATTTTTAACAATAATAGACAAACAAATAGACATTTTTAATATTTTTTAATATTTTTTTATTGTTATTAAAATAATAAATTGTTTTTTTAAAATATAAATTGTTTTTTAAAATATAAATTTTCTTCAAAGAATAAATTCTTCATTAAAAAAATGTCAACATATTATACAGATTATCGATCAATATATACTGGAGCAACTGGGGCAACTGGAGCAACTGGAGCAACTGGTTTAATGGGTGCAACTGGTGCAACTGGAGCAACTGGTAGAAATGGAAATGCTTGCAATACTGGCGCAACTGGTGCAACTGGTTTAATGGGTGCAACTGGTGCAACTGGAGCAACTGGTAGAAATGGAAATGCTTGCAATACTGGCGCAACCGGTGCAACTGGCGCAACTGGTGCAAATGGTCGCGATGGTAACCCAGACATTAATATTGCATCAATATTACCCCCATTTAATACTGATCCATCTAATCCTAATAATAAAAAATTTAGTTTTGCTATAGTTAACCCTGATACTTCTACTATACATGATAGCCATATTCTTGAATATAATTTGATTAATAGTAATTATTATGTACAATCAAATAATACAATTATAGTTGGAGATACTGATTATGACTGGTTAAATTTAAACTCAAATAGTGTAACATTGTATGATAATACCAACGTATTAGCTCAGCTTCAACAAGATCGTTTAGAGTTTTCTAATCCAGAAAATCAACAAGCTCAATTGGTATTAAAGATAGATGAATTTGTTATGAAAAATACTATTACTCAAATGAGCATAAATTCAAATGGATTATCATTTACTGAAAGCAATGATGATGACTATACTTTATTATCTCAATATACAAATAGTAATTTGCAAATGTTGAATACAAATGGTTCAGTATTGATAGAACCAGTTAATATAAGTATGACTTCTACAAATTCTAATCGTATGTATATATCAACAAATGGCACTTTAATCAAAAATAATAATGATGACACATTAGCCAATTATGCAGATACAATATATTTATCAGATACCACTAATAATGTAACATTATCTCCAACATCATTACAATTTAATGACAATCCATTAACTCAATGTGGCCAAGTAAATGGAATTACATTTGGGACAAATATATCCACTGGTGGTGCTACTATACCTACAACATCACCAAGTAGCAACTCTATTATAGTTAGAACAAATGCTGGAATTAATAATGGGGTCGATAATAATTGGATTGCATCAGTAGAACTCTCAATTCAACTACCTTTTTCATATTCTGCAAATAATGCATATCGAGCTTTTACACAAGTATCTAATGAAAATGTTAATATTGGTAGTGGTAATTTAAATTTTATTTATGGTGTATGGACTGATGTGTATAATAATGGTGGTAATTCATTTACTATAACATTATATGTATCAGTAAATACTTCAACGCCTACTAATGTCACTATGCCAATTTTTAATATTAGTTGGTCGACTATTTTAGCAAATTCATTACCATAAAATAATATAACAAAAATTATTGAAGATAATGGATAAATGTAAAAAAATAATATTTTGGTAAATTTAAATATCATTTAATGATAATAGCAATAATTGAATATATGGATTTATTTTAAATAATTTTTTGCAAATATGACAAGTATCATAATCTTCATAAAAGGTTTCAATGTAATTATAATAGAAAACATCATCGACAAATGTAAATACACAAGAATTGCGATAAATACAATATATAATAATTTCACCTTTAAAATTAATTATTTTTTTGTATTCCCACATTGATTTTTTTATATATAATATATTTTTATTAACGTGTAAAATATTTGCATTTTGTTTTATTTTTTGAATCTTATCAATGCATTTAGATCTAACCTGATCAATTTTTTTATCATCTTCATAGTCTTCATAGTATATAATTCCTTCCTTAATGGCTTGTTTGATATTTTTATCAAATTCATTGCCTAAAAATGGAATTAACTCTCCATCATAATTATCGTAAATGTGTATATATGGCGTAATGTTAAATTCATTTAAAAAATATTCATGATAAATAATCTCATTAATTTTATCATCAATGCTTAATTTTATAAATAATAAAATAATATCATTTGTAATATTAGTTCTAATAATTTTGTCATAGTTGGTAATATGATCAGATATCCAAATCAATTTATCATTTATATATAATGAAGATATATATTTACCCATATACAATGTCAATTCATATTTATTCCATGTACTATCAATTGAAGTTGGCATCGCATTAGAGCCATCTTTATGCATACATGAAGGTGATTTTGTTTTAGGCATATAATTTAATGTTTTAGATGTTACCATTTCAATAATTACTTTTATTTTTTTATTTAATATAATTTTCTCCATTGCTTGTAATAATTTGAGAAATGCACTCATTTGTTCAATATTTAAAAGTTGTGTCATTTTTATTTTATATTTTTAATTGATCACTTTTGAGTTATAATAATCTTTTTTAAACAAATATAATCTTTTTTAAACAAATATAATAATCAAATATACATTTGAATATAATAGTATATAGTAAAAAAAAATGAGTTGTGCTTGGACTATGTTAGTGATGAGTGATATTGATTATATGAAAGGTGCTTTTGTATGCGCCAAATCATTAAGGGATCAAAATACAATATATCCAATAGTATTGATGCTTGGGGAAGATATAGATTCAAAGTATTTAGAAGAGAATGGTGAGATATTATCCATTTTTGATCAAATTATTATAGTCCCTATTATTGAACATTTAATTTTGCCATTTGTGTCAAAGAGGCAAAAAGATATTTATGGCAAATGGATGTCAAAATCATTTACAAAATGGAATTGCTTAACATTATTATCATATGAAAAAGTAATATTATTAGATGTTGATATGGTTGTTGTTACCAATTGTGATGAATTATTTAATTTATCTGCGCCATCAGCATGCTTTTCCCAACCATGGGCATTTCCATATTGTCATAATGGCGCGCCTAATCCATACATTAAAAGTAATAAAAAATGGTTGTCCAATAAAGACATTCCACATGGCGCAACTATAAGACATGATATTATCATGAATGCATTAATTAAAAAAAAACATATTGAGACAGCAATGACTAAATCATTTAATTATGCAAAGCCATCATTTTCCGCAAGTGCATTCATTGTATTGCTACAGCCAAATATGGATGATTATAATTTATTATTAGATATGATTAGATCAAGCCCAATTTATGGAAAATATACAATTATGCCATCTGGAGAGGCAATTAATATATATTCAATTTCTGGCGTAGATGAAACATCTATTTCATTATTATATGCAAATAGAGGCATTAATTTTACACATATACACCAAAAATTTGCATCTACGCTATGGAAGGAAAGATGGGTTGCTAATGGAGAGGAAAGAATTATTCATTATTTTGGACAAATTAAACCATGGGATATGTATGTGGAAGAATATCCAGATCTAAAAATATGGTGGGATATGGCGAATTCTTTATGTAATGGCGATTCTTTATGCTCTAAAAAATACAAACAAATATTTTATTCTGAGTATATACCAAATATTTTAGATATAACTGTTGCAGAACATAATTTAACCAAAGAAATTCAAAAATTAATTGTCAATAAATTATCTGAAATTGAACTATATAAAAACAAGCCAAAATCAGAATTGTGGGAGATTGCAATTGAATTTACCAAATCACTTTTTACCGAATCACTTTTTACTGAATCACTTTTTACCGAATCACTTTTTACCGATCTACAGGATACTGCGTATCCTTACGATCTCCAAAAAGCTGACCAAAAATTAATTTTTACCGATCTCCATAGACAAATTCAAGTTATTGAATTTGGTCACGCTGACCAAAAAATATTTATAGATACAGAGTCGGAATTAAAGTCAGAGTCAGAATTAAAGTCAGAGTCAGGATTAAAGTCAGAGTCAGAATTAACGTCAGAATTAAAGTCAGAGTCAGAATTAAAGTCAGAATTAAAAATATACCCAAGATGGTCATCATTTTTGGCAACTGAGCCTCCTTATGATTATATTAAATTGCCCATTGCAAAAATATTTGTAAATAGATATATTTCAGAAATTAAAAAGATGGTATCGAATCGATTGAAAATTACCCCCAAAAGGATTAAAGTGGACATTGGAGAAACTGATATTATATGTGGAAATATTAAAATCAATAAAAGCCGAGAAATTGCCACCTCAATTGAAAATGGTGAAAATATAGACATTTTACTCAGTATGGCAATTATGCGCCAAAATTAATACATTTATATAAATATATAGAAAAAGCCTTATTTTTTTGCATGGTATATTTGATCGCTAAAAATACATTAGACAACTAAAAAAAATCTTTGCAATGAGTATTGTAGAATACTTTAATAAATTAAATAAATGTGCAGAGGTTGCAAACGAAGAGATTTTAAGGGGAGAACCTATTGACCCAGTTGTACGCGCCTTTATTTGTATGGCTAAATCTATATATATAGGTATATACCTTATTATTGACGACAACACTACGTATTGCAAATACGTACAATATTTAATGAGATTTAATTCAAATGCAGGAGATATTAAAAACTTTTGCAAAGTACACAATCTAGCCATGTTGATCATGAGAGACATGAGAGACATGGAATAAATTAGTGTAAATATAGTAAATACTGTAAATATTGTAAATACTGTAATTTTGTAAATAGAAAACACTTTTTTATTTTTTTGAAAATATAAGTAGATAAATATTTCTTTTTTACATATTTTTTCTTTGCCCCCTCGGACAAATTTCAAAAGAAAGAGTATGGAGAAATTGCAAAAGTATATACATTATGGTGCAAAGGGTAAAATATTGGCTCGTAAATTATATAATTTAGGGTGTCGAACTCGTAAAGATTTATTAAAGCATATTAAATCTGGCGTATTGCCAAAATTGCCAAATATTGCACAAATATATATAAAATATAATCCAAAAAAAAATATAAAGAATAGCGTTGCAAAAAAAATAATATCTACAGTGATTAGCAAATTAAATAAAAAATATCAAATAATTCCAGTTGGTAGTGTTCGAAGGGAAGAAAAAATGCATTCTGATATTGATCTTTTGTTAGTAATTGACCATTTAAAAAACAATTTAAATCTAAGTTGTAAAAATTTTATATTCGTTGAAGGTAAAAATCGTCATCAAAAATATATATTTACAATAGGGAAGACAAATTATTTAATTGATATTTTTATATGCGTAAAATCTGAATTGCCTTATATGTTATTTCATTATACTGGAGATAAACATTATAACATCCGAACTCGTGCATATGCAAAGAAAAAAGGTTTTTTATTAAATCAATATGGATTATGGAACATTTCAAACAAAAAAAAAGTATTAAATATAAATAGTGAAAAAGACTTAATCTCATTTTTACAAATATCATATAGAGAGCCAAAAAAAAGACATTAAAAAGGAGCCTAAAAATACGATTTAAACTATTAATATAAATATTTATATTTGAATTTATATATATTTATATAATTGAATTTATATATTTATCAAAAGTATGAGTAATTATATATATGGATCCGTTGTGTGCATTACATGTGGGTTTCCAATTGGTGGATATATTTTAGACTTATTCTTTGATAAAAGAAAAGCCCTTTATAATCCAAAAGGTGAAGATATGGACTTATCTGAATTAAATATTCATGGGAATGAAGATATTGAAACTGGTAAAATATTAGATAAAATGGAAATCTTTAATATTTGTTGCAGAATGCATTTAATTACAACCGTTCAACAGCCAAGATAATACCCATTATTTAGTGCATTTTATACATTATTTAGTGTATTTTATACATTATTTAGTGTATTTTATACAATATTTAGTGCATTTTATACAATATTTAGTGCATTTTATTCATTATTTTTTTGACATAAAGATATATTATACATAATTTTAAGCTAAAGTGGTATAATAATATCATATTTGAATATGACATTCATTTAAATATATATACAATAAGTACTATAGATAAATTTATCAAGTTACTTTATCAAGTTTATCCACTTTATCAAAAATGTCTTATACTCAAAAGCCAGTTTCAGTTTCAGATCTTTATGTTATGATTAGACACATTGATCCAAATTCATTAGGTGATAATGATGATTATAAGAGAATTCTTAAAGTATCATTTAGAGATGATTCTCAGAGTGATTCAAGACAAAAAAATATGAGAAGAGTAACTACTCAATACAATTCAACTTGTTCATATTTTGATATGAATATTATAGACCCTTCAACAGGAAGACCATTTAAATTGACAGAAATTCTCGTAACTGATAATGAATTGGAAAAATGTAGATGGGGTATTTCTCCAGTAGGGGCTCCTAATAGATATGGTAATGACCCATCAATTCTTTTAGCCGAAATCATTGAAGGTCAAATTGATGAATTAGATACAGATACATCAAAGCCACTGAGTGAAGTAAGAAGAATTTCCCCCGATGCAATTTATTCAAAATTATTTTTAGTATCTAAGATAATCTGTAGAGTATTTGAGCATGAAGCCGAGACTGCATTTTCGAACGGCAAAACATTTATTGAATTTTTAATTGCAAAAAAGAAAGAGATTAAGGATATTACTCCACAAGATGCATTACTTGCATATAATGAAGCATATCCAAATATTCATAGTAGCTATTCATTGATCATTTCTGAGCCAGAAAAGAAAGAACTATTTAAATTATATCAAAAAGGTACAGAAATATTATTAAAAGAATTATTAGTTATTCCAGTAAAGAAAGTGAGCAAATTTGTTAGTGGTGATACAATCGCGTCAGGCGAGAAGCCACAATATAATGGATATGTAAGTGCAAAGATTAAATCTAATTCAACCGATGGCACATATAGAAATATTAATGAAGAAAAGCCATCAAAGGATAAATCATCAAAGGCAAAAAAATCCGATACGACTATTATTTATGATCTTGATGCAAGCCTTGAAAGTAAAAAGATGCAAATTATTTCATCAATCACAAATTCTGATGGTGATGAAGAGCCATTAACATTCAATAATATTCATGAATTGATTACGGAAGGCACTCGTATGGGTGGAGTTTTCACTATTGGATGTTGCGCATCTCAGACAACTATTAGTATCTCATTAAAAGCAAGCAAGCTTTCTATCAGAAGAAATACATCTTCTAATGGCGAAGATGATGATTTTGCGCTACTATGCGGTGGTGGTAAATCTGAAAAGAATCCATTACCAGTTGTTGCAACCACATTAGATGCAACCACATTAGATGCAACCGCGGAATCAAGTATTGATGATGATTCAGAATTTGGTACCGATGAGGGCATTGCATATCTAAATGATGCAATTCAAAATTTAGATATCAATAGTGATTTTGCCCCACTTAAAGATATCATTCCATCAATTGAAAATGATTCAGAAATTGCAAACGATTCAGAAATTGTTGTTGCAAAGACTATTATTGGCAACACCTCTAAAGATGATGCATAATTTAGCAAAATCGCATAATTTAGCAAAGTGCAAAATATATTAACATATTTTTTTTTGAGTATAACATATAACATATAACATATAACATATAACATATAACATATAACATATAACATATAACATATAACATATAACATATAACATATAACATATAACATATAACATATAACATATAACATATAATATATAACATATAATATATAACATATAACATATAACATATAACATTTGCCATGTATTCTCAAAATAGTTATCCTCTATCTATTTATTTTTTTACAAAAAAAGAAGCACAAGAATTTA
>Ga0214919_10010070_pt1 | contig 12061 bp, 13 predicted proteins | sample LL1503_MetaG_FD_177994 | JGI IMG/M metagenome (GOLD analysis project Ga0214919, IMG submission 177994) | Freshwater microbial communities from Lake Lanier, Atlanta, Georgia, United States - LL-1503 | ecosystem: Environmental > Aquatic > Freshwater > Lake | place: USA: Georgia | collected...
CGCGGCTCTTTGCTTCGATAATACGGTTTTCGATTTGGTCACTCATGCCGAGGCCATGTCGACCACCAATAATGTTTGCTTCGTTGACGAGCTCTGTTTGTGAATCGAATTCTTTGCCATTGAGCGCGGTTGGCCAGCCTTCTTTAAAGCGCACAACGACGTCTTCGGTCTTGATTTTTACTTTTTCGTCGTAATGTGCAACACCCATAATCGGCGCAACGATGTGCATGCTTGTTGAAAGCTCTTCAAGAGTTTTTGCTTCGTGTGTTGCGCCCCAGATATTTGCATCGGTGGAGTACGCCTTTTCGGCAGAGTCACGATATGGCAACTTTTTTGCTGCCAAGAACGCACTCATCTCGGAGCGGCCACCCATCTCGCGCACAAAGTCTGCGTCGAGCCATGGCTTGTAGATGCGCAAGTTTGGATTGGCAAGTAGCCCGTAGCGATAGAAGCGCTCAATGTCGTTGCCTTTGTATGTGCTGCCGTCGCCCCAGATATCGACGTTGTCTTCTTTCATCGCGCGCACAAGCAACGTGCCAGTTACTGCGCGACCAAGTGGAGTGGTATTGAAATATGTTTTGCCAGCAGTGGTGATGTGAAACGCTCCGCACTGCAGAGCAACGAGACCTTCGTGTACGAGTTCGGTGCGACAATCGATAAGTCGTGCACCTTCTGCGCCATATTGCTTGGCGCGATCAGGAACTCCGTCTAGATCTGGCTCGTCGGGTTGGCCAAGGTTGGCGGTGTATGCAAAGGGCAGAGCACCTTTTTCGCGCATCCATGCAACTGCTGCAGATGTGTCAAGGCCGCCAGAAAAAGCGATGCCTACTCGCTCGCCAACCGGAAGGCTGGAGAGCACTTTGGCGTTTGAAGCAGATGCGTTGGACTGAGGCATGTCACTACGGTACTTACTCTGGCGGGTCGAGAGCGACTGCTTTTATTCGCCTTTATGCGCGAATGACTGCAGTACGACCCGCAAATGTGGCAATGGCAATCAGTGCTGACGCAATTGCAATGGTGCATTCGATCAGGGCCACACCTGGGGTGTTGTTTATGTCGGCGGCGCCGATGGCACCGAGAAGAAGCGCTGATCCAAAACCTACGTAACTTGCAACTCGCCCAAATTTGATTGCTGCAATGATGCTGGCGATTGGTGCTACAAACGGAAGAGCCCACAGTAAGACGAACGATGGATTGGACTGGGGGCCAAGCCACCACGTTGGCTTGCCGATGTTGCGACTGGTGACAGCAACAGCAATGATCGCAAAAAAGACGAGAAGCCACGAGACGACTGCAACTGTGCGCCAAGTATTGGTGAGTCCTGATTGGTTGTTGGCAGATGCAGTCACAGCCTGCACAATACAGGCGTTGAGGCTGTGGTCGGATCGCAAATCCGATGCTCGCAGTTAGCCTAATTGGGCATGCCGAATCCACGTTTCGAACGATTTTCCGTATTTTTCCCCATGTGGAACGAAGAGGAATACCTTCAGCGCGCCCTCAACGCTGCGATGGAACTCGGTGACGACCTAATTGCTGCCGGAACGATTGGCGATTACGAGATGATCATCGTCAATGATGCTTCAACGGACGCAACAGCCCGACTCGCCGATGAAGCGGCAGCTAGCAACGCACGGGTAAAAGTTGTGCATCACCCGACTAACCGCAAATTGGGTGGATCAATCAAGTCTGGTTTTGGCGCTGCAACAGGCGACGTGGTGTTGTACACCGATGCTGACTTGCCATTTGATTTCAAAGAAGTACATAAGGCAATGCGTTTGATGCACCAATACGAAGCCGACATTGTTGCCGCCTATCGATTTGATCGAACAGGCGAGGGTTACGTGCGCGTGGTGTACTCGTTCTTTTACAACTTGATGGTGCGTGCACTGTTTGGCTGTCGCTTTAGAGATGTCAACTTCGCATTCAAGTTGGTGCGCCGCAAGGTTCTTGAGCAAGTCACGCTCACAAGTGAAGGTTCGTTTATCGACGCAGAGCTGATGGTGAGCGCACGTAAGATAAATATGAGTGTTGTGCAGTTTGGTGTTGACTACTTTCCACGAACTCGCGGAGTATCCACGCTCAGTTCACCTTCCGTAATTATCAAGATTTTGAAAGAAGCGTGGACTTTGCGCGGTCATCTGAACGCTCTCGGACCAAAAAAGAAGTAACCCCACAGGTGCATGAATAAACATGAGCGACGACTTTTCCGACCACGACTTTTCCGACGAAAATTTTTTTGACCAAGACAAATTCGTTGATGACGATCTAGATCAATTTCACACGCAGCCCAGTCTGTATGACCGATGGCGACCAGCGATTGCCGCAATTGCTGTGTTGCTCACTGTCGTTGCAATATCGGTTGTGGCAAACGCAGACAAATCAGACTCGGATATCAGCAACCCAAACGTAGTCGTAGATTCAACGAATGTCCCTTTGGTGACAGTGCCTCTCACGCGAACTATAAAACCTGGAATGAAAGGCGACGATGTGCTGCGAGTGCAACAGCGATTAGCCGCGTTGCACTTTGATCCGGGCCCGCAAGACAGCGTGTTTGGGCAAAACACCATTCAGGCTGTGTGGGCTTTTGAAAAACTAGTGATGAGTACGCCACGAGAGCGCGCAACAGGGGTTGTCACGCCATCAACGTGGGCGATCATGCAATCAGATATCCAGATCAAGCCACGACGCGACGCCGACACTGCGACGCATGTGGAGGTGTATTTACCAGAGCAGGTGTTGATCGTATTTAAAGACAGTATTCCACTCGTGATCACGCATATCTCCAGTGGGTCGAATGAAAAATGGTGTGAAGAGGTAGCGATCAGTCCTGGAGAAGATGGAAACAATACTGACGCTGAAATCAAGCGTGGAATTTGTGGAGAGGCAATTACGCCTCCGGGAATTTTTTATTTCTACAATCGTCGTCAAGGAATGCGTGAGTCAAAACTGGGCACGATGTATAACCCTGTGTACTTCAACTACAACATTGCAATTCACGGTGCGATCTTGGTGCCGCTCAAGCCTGCATCGCACGGTTGCATACGTATTCCTATGTCGGTAGCTAGGTATTTTCAAGCAATTGTTGCCTATGGCGACCGCGTCTATGTTTTTGATGGCGTGAAAGAACCAGAAGAGTACGGTTCTCCTGTGCCGCCATTTGACGTACCTGACCCTGACTACACGACAGTGCCAACCACAATTCCTGAAACGACTCTGCCGAAAGTGGTCGTAACGACAATTGCTGGCTCACCAACAACAATTCCTGTTACTGCACCGTAGAAGAATCGCACATGAGCACCCCAGAGATGGTTTCATACGACGAGTTTTCGATGTTTGGTCAAAATATCGCTGAATACTCGATCAGCGCGAGCGCAACACCAATGGTGCAACGAGTGAGCGTGCAATTGCCCGACGGCCGAAAGGTGAGTGCGCTCAAGTGGGGAGAAGGCGAACCACGATTGGTGTTGGTGCATGGCACTGCACAAAATGCGCATACATGGGACACAGTTGCGTTAGCACTTGGCTGCCCATTGCTGGCAGTTGACCTACCGGGTCATGGACACTCGTCATGGCGAGATGACGCAACGTATACGCCACAAAATTTGGCAGATGATGTTGCGGTCGTTATGCAACAACTGGCACCAAACGCTCAAGCGGTTGTTGGTATGTCTTTGGGTGGGCTCACATGTTTGGTTCTTACCGACAAATTTCCGCAGTTGGTGCGACATTTGGTCATGGTGGATATCACGCCAGGTGTGACGAGCAAAAAAGCTAAGGCAGTGCTCGACTTTATAAATGGACCACAGAGTTTTGCTAGCTTCGATGATCTATTAGCTCGCACCACCGAGCACAACCCAACGAGGTCTGCCACAAGCCTGCGTCGAGGTATTTTGCACAACGCGCATCAACTCACAGACGGAAGTTGGGAGTGGAGATACGACCGACGCGGTCAAATCAATTCAGAAAAAACCAATCTTGAAAATGAATCACCACGCTCGGCATTGTGGGATGCAATTGCTCGATTGCAATGCCCGCTCTTGGTTGTGCGCGGCGGGGCTTCTCCGGTTGTTGATGACGAGGACATCGAAGGCGTGAAAAAGCACTATCCAACTGCCGAGATCGTTGTAGTTGACGGTGCAGGACACAGCGTGCAGGGCGATCGCCCGCTTGAGATGGCAGCGCATTTGCGCCGCTTCGTTTAGCCCCAGACCAACGAATTAGCCTGATCTCATGAAGGTTTTGACGAAAAAGCTTGGTCGCCCGTGTGACACTGATGCTGGTGAGACTCGAAAAATTTTGGTGAGAGAAGCCCGTCGCTCATTTGCTGACGTTGGCTATGACGCAACGACCAATCGTGCGCTTGCGCAAGCAGCAGGAATTACTACCGGAGCGATTTACCATTACTTTCCATCAAAGCTTGACATGTATGTTGCGGCATACGCCGAAATGCAAGAGGTTGTTCAGAGCACGTTTGAAGAAGCAGCAGCAGAACATGAGACATTCACCGAAAAATTTTCAGCCATCTTGGATTCGATAGCGCTGATGAGTGCCAAAGATCCGTCGCTAGCAAGTTTTGTTGTCGGGGTTGCATCCGAATCTCAGCGTCACCCAGAGCTGTCCTTAGCAATCGCACCGCTTCGTGTTGGCCTTGGGCAGTTTTTGGCAAAAATGTGCAATGATGCCGTTGCCCGTGGTGAGATTGTGCCAGGCATTAATGCTCAGGTTTTGCAAGACCTGATCAATGTGGTGCTCACAGGTTTGTCGAGGTTTGCGATAGCTGTCAACGACCAACAGCGCGGGCTGGATTTGATTGAAGGGCTTAAGCGGATTGTGGCTGGGACTGCACAGCACGCCTCTGCCAGATAAATAGGTCGAGCAAAACAATCGCCAGACACACCCAGATCAGTGCAAACCCTGCAACTTTGGTTGTAGTGATTTCTTCGGCATACAGAAGCCAACCAAGTAGAAAATTTATTGTGGGAACGATGTATTGCATTGGTCCGATGAGCGTGAGCGGAATGCGTTGAGACGAAGCCGCAAACAAGAGCAGCGGAACAGTGGTGACAAAACCAGTTAGTGCGATGAGTAACCATTGCGTCGATGTGGCGGTATTGGACACGCTGTTGGTGTGGTTCCAGCAGACCGCGACATAGATGAGCGCGGGGATGAACGCGACAATTACTTCTCCCGTCAGGCTCTCGAGCGGTGGGAGTTGCACTTGTTTTTTGAGGTAGCCGTAGAAAGTCCATGACGATGCAATCGTGAGCGCAATCCACGGGACTCTGCCATATCCGACTGTGAGTATGGCTACTCCACAAAGAGCAAAACAGACCGCAATGATTTGTGGTCTACGAAGTTTTTCGTGCAGAACAAATACGCCAAGCACCATTGTGCACAACGGGGCAATGAAATATCCGAGTGCGGTTTCAATGACGTGGCCATTTACAACAGCCCACACATAGGTTGTCCAATTGATGGTGAGCAAAATACTGGCCAAGATGAGTCGTACCAATGTTCGTGGGTCGCGCATCGTTGTCAGTAGTGGCTTTATTCGTTTGGTCGCTGTCATATACGCGATGAGCAAGATTGCCGATGTGGTGACGCGCCAACCGATGAGCTCAAACGAATCAAAACTTTTGAGATGTTTCCAGAAGATAGTGACAAGACCCCAGATGATGTATGCGCCAAGGCCGAGAGTGATACCCGATTGGGGCAAGCGCCGCGACGCATTGTGTTGCGTTGCCGCGGCGTTTGGTGTCATAACGTAATCACGGTGCAAGACGCTACTCGTGAGAGCGAGATAACCTGTTAACAGTGATCACCACCACATCTTCGTGGAAGAAGCTTGTTGCTCTTGGCAAAGAGGCTCCACAATCAACCCTGAGCGGGTTGTTTCTGGGCGATACCCAACGAGCCCAACACCACACGCTAGATCTGAACTTTGGCAGTGCATCGATCGTCGCCGATTTTTCGAAACAAAACATCACCTCGGATGTTGTAGGTGCATTGCTTGAGTTGGCTCAAGAAGCGTCAGTGTCTAACCGCAGGGACGCGATGTTTGCAGGAGCGCCAGTGAATACGTCGGAAGGTCAGCCCGCATTGCATGTGGCGCTGCGTGCACCGAGCACACACAAAATTGTTGTTAATGGAATAGACGTAGTGAAAGAAGTGCAACAGGTACGGCGTTCGATGGCCGATTTTGCCGCTGGTGTGCGCAGTGGAAAGGTATGTGGAGCAACGGGTAAGCCATTCACTCACATCATTAATGTGGGCATTGGAGGAAGCGATCTTGGCCCAGAATTGGTGTGGGATGCACTTTCGTGTTTGCTGAAGCCATCGCTGCTTTGCTCGTTTGTTTCAAACATTGATCCTGTCGAAGTAGAAAAAGTACTTGAGAGACACGATGCACAGCAGACGCTTGTGGTGATGTGTTCAAAAACCTTCTCAACTTCCGAGACGTTGTCAAATGGCCGAATTATTCAGCAATGGTTGGCTGCATCGTTGGGTGATGTAGGCGTTGCGCAACATTGCGCAGTCGTTTCAGTCGAGCCACAGCGCGCCACATCCGCCGGTATTGCATTTGCACACTCGTTTAACATCTGGCCGTGGGTCGGAGGCAGGTATTCGGTTTCGTCCGCTGTCAACTTGGCCAATGTTGTCGCATTTGGCTCTGATGTGTTTGACGATTTTTTGAGTGGGATGCGCGCCGTAGATGAACACTTCATCGACGCACCATTGGCCAAAAACATTCCTGTGATGATGGGTCTCATCAGTGTGTGGAATCGATCGATTTTGGGTCGTGAAACACAAGCCGTAGTGCCGTATTCAAGCGCCCTGCGATTGTTTGCGCCGTATTTACAGCAGCTGATCATGGAGAGCAACGGCAAGCAGATGGGCAGCGACAATGCCGTTGTCGCAACGCAAACTTCGCCCGTTGTGTGGGGCAGCGTCGGCACCAATTCGCAGCATGCATTTATGCAGATGCTGCACCAAGGAACTTCTGTAGTACCAGTGGACTTGATTGGTTTTGCAAAGACACAAGCCACACATGGCGACGCGCATGATTCGTTGATGGCCAACATGTTTGCTCAGGCACAAGCGCTGGCATTTGGCGCAGAATCAACCGAGCCTCAACGAACAATGCCCGGCAATCGCGCATCAACCGTGCTGATGGCGAGTGAATTGTCGGCACAAACGTTGGGCGCATTTATTGCGCTATACGAACACAGCGTGTTTGTGCAGGGTTGCGTGTGGGGCATTAACAGTTTTGATCAGTGGGGAGTTGAATTGGGCAAAAAATTGGCTCAGAATATTTCCCAACAGATTGCGCAAGGTGTACCAAGTAGAGATCAAGACGCCTCAACTTCGCAATTATTGCAGTGGTATCTCAAACACCAATAAAACATCTAATGTTGCGGGCATGGACGTAAAGACATCGCAACCCGAGCGCATGATCAACTTGTTGGCCCTGCTCGTCCAGCGGACTCAACCGCTTACGTTGAAACAAATTCGCCAAGAACTTGTCGACCAATATCCAGCAGGTGACCAGGCTGCACGTGCTGCGTTTGAGCGCGACAAAGCTCAGTTGCGCGCACTTGGCATTCCAATGGACATGATCACGTTGGGTGGCGACAAAGCGGGTGAGGGTGCGTACACCGTTGATCGTCGTCAGTTTGAAATTGGTGATCTTGGCCTCAATGAAGCCGAGCGTTCTGCACTGCAGATGGCCATTGCCACCGTGCGCATTGGTGCAAGCCACGGTGACGAGGCGCTGTGGAAACTTGGCGGAGAGCGCGCGCTAGACCGGCCGTCAACAAGCGTCAATATTCAGATGGACGACAAGCAACTACCGGCGCTTGCTGCTGGTGTGGTTGAACATCGAACTCTCAATTTTGTATACAAAGGCCAGCAACGCCAAGTAGACCCATATGGGTTGCTGTCGCGTGGTGGCTTTTGGTACATCGTTGGCTTTGATCACTTGCGAAATGCGCAACGCGTATTTCGGGTTGACCGAATCGAGGGCGAAATCACCAACGGCGACGCACAGTCGTTTGCTCGGCCTGAAGGTTTTGATCTGGCTAAAGCGGTGCCAACCGAGCTGGAGTTGTTGACTGAAGGTGATGGTGACGACGCAATCGCCACTGTGTTGGTAGATGCAGCGCTTGCTCAACGCGTGAAAGCAGAGTTTGGCGACGGTGCAGTGTTGCGCGAACGAAGTGACGGATCAATCGAATTCGCAATTCCGTGCGCAAACATGAACGCATTTCGTGTCTGGTTATTTGCGATGGTTGAACGTGCCGAAGTATTGGGACCGCCTCGAGTCAGAGAACATATCGTGAATCATCTGCAGCAGATCGTGGGGAATAACTAGTGGCTCTTCGACGTTCTCGCCGCGGCCCGCGAAGCGCTACCGAGATTGTGGCTGGTTTGATGGTGATGCTGCCATGGCTTGTGGAGCGCAAACGGGTCAAATTGTCGGATATGGCCAAGCAATTTAAGTTGACAGAGGCCGAACTTATTGACGACATCATGATGGCCTCGGTGTGTGGCGTGCCGCCCTATTCGCCCGATGCGTTGATTGACGTATTTGTAGACGAAGACGAAGTAGTAGCCGAAGTGCCATTGATGTTTTCTCGACCGTTGCAACTGAACTCGGCAGAAGTGTTTGCGCTTACCGTCATGGGTAAAGCAGCAATGCGTTTGCCCGGTGCTAACAAATCTGGTCCGCTAGCAACAGCGCTCAAAAAGTTGCGTCCGTTGTTGCCATCTGACGAGGGGGTAGTGGTAGTGGATCTGAAGCCCGTTGCATTTCTTGAAGAACTGCGCAATGCGGTTGCGCCTGGTGCTCATCTGTTGATCACCTATTTCACGCCAGCCTCTGCTGCACGATCTGAGCGCACAATTGTTCCGCGAAGTGTGTTTGAGCGCGGTGGGAATTGGTATGTGTCTGCAGACGACGACAAGTCGGGCGAACTGCGCGAGTTTCGGATTGATCGGATCGAAAAACTCGAGGCAACTGGCAACTTTTCCGAGCCAGACGCTACGACAAAAAAAGTTGCTGACGGCTCTACATGGTTTGACAATGCATCTCTGCACGTGACTCTCAAGGTGGGGCCTTCAGCCAGATGGGTTGTTGAGTCGTACCCGTATATGTCGCGTCAGATCAATGCAGACGGCAGCACGCTGGTGACAATGGCGGTAGGTAGCGAGCACTGGCTCGCGAGGTTGCTGTTACGAGCAGGCGACGGCGTGCAGGTGCTAGAGCCTGCAGAGTTACAGGATTTGGGTAAGCGAACAGCTACCCGGATGCTTCTGCGCTACGCCTAGCTGCTATTTAGAAGCGAGCGACTTTATTTACTGGCTAGCGCCTTTGTGAATGATTCGCGATCGAAGTAGTCGCGCCACAAGGCGATTTTTCCATCGCTCACTACAAAGAGTCCGGCAATATCGAGTTCGATCCAACGACCATCCATCTCGAAGCGGTCAGTGCGTTCGTTCATGACCACACCGTGTTCCATGTCGCCATTGCTCACCTGATGGTGAATCAGCCACTCCACCTTGGTGGCAGCAGCCAAAAAATCGGACAAAATTTGGATCATTGCCTCTTTGCCAAACACTTTGGTGATTGGAACATTGTCGTATTCGCAATCATCTGACACCATGTCCATTGCTGCAGTGAAGTGACTTTGCTCGATGTTTTCGATAAATCGAGTGACGTAGTCGCTGGGGTTGGTGATGTCGTTTGTTGCGATCGAATGAACAGCCATGTTTCTAGTTTGGCAGGCTTGTCGTGTTCAAACCGACATAGCAACAATGGACGGAGAAGTCGCTGTTGTTACAGAACTATTGGTGTGATGTGAACACCAATTGGTGACGACATAGTGAAGCCGGCTTCGTGTCGAGACTCTTCATTTTCGTCACCCCAAAAACCATATTCGTGGTTAACGCGTGCAAACAAGCGACAGTTTGTTTGCACTGCACAATGTATGCACAGCGAATGGGCTTTGACTTCTCGACGCACTCTGGCTTGCGGACGTTCGGCGGGCTTTCCAAAAAAGAGCTTTGCGTGGCCCTTGCAATTGGCGAGATGTGCCCACCCCTCTAATGTTCCTTGAACTATTGACGGCTCGGGTTCGCTGTAATGCGTACTGAAATCATCATCCTGGTACACATCGCTCATGGAAACCTCCACTGCTTTGAATCTCGTTATTTCACACTAAATGGTCTTGTACCAATAATGTCAACTTGAGATCAAAACTTTTCCAATAAGAATTTAAATTCGCGCGAATTGACGCGAATTGACTTGGCTAGAGCAACTCGGCGGCCAGGCTGGCCACTTCGCTGCGCTCGCAGGCAGCCAGGGTCACGTGTCCAAAGCATCGCTGACCAGCAAAGGCATGTATCAGAACGGCAAGAGCGTTATTTGTCTCGCCCATATAGGGGGCATCGATCTGGCTGGTGTCGCCCGTAAACACAACTTTGGTGCCCTCACCGATGCGGGTGAGGATGGTTTTGAGAGTTGTTGGTTCGAGGTTTTGGGCCTCGTCAACCACCACAAATTGTTGTTGGAGAGACCTGCCGCGCAAAAAGGTGACCGACTCAAGAGTGAGTTGACCGCGATCGGTGAGGTCGTCGATGAGTCCGACTGCATCACGACTTGAGCGTTGATCGGTGAGAGCAACTATTGCATCGTGGATTGCTGCCATCCATGGGTCAAGTTTTTCATTGAGATCGCCTGGCAGAAAACCGACATCGGCACGACCAACTGGCACGAGTGGGCGATACACCGCGAGTCGCTCGTAGCGACGTGTCTCGACAACTTGTTCGAGACCCGCAGCAATGGCCATGACGGTCTTGCCAGTGCCGGCGCGACCGTCAAGTGCAATCACTGTTACTTCAGGATCGAGTAGCAACTCGAGAGAAAAACGTTGCTCTTTGCTGCGCGATCGCAGCCCCCATGCTTCGGGTGCATTATGCGGAAGCACTTTGAGTTCGTTGTTGACGCAACGAGTAAGAGCAGATTGTGAACCGCTGCGAACCACCGCAAAATTGTTTTCTACAAATGGACCAGGAGTATTGAGCGATGAAACTTCGATACCGCCACTGCTATAGAGCGAATCGATGTTTTCGACGCTGGTATCGATTGTGACCCAGCCCATTGGTCTTGTCGATTGACCCGCACCAACAGGTTGATGTTCTTCGGCCTGTAGCCCGAGGTGAGCGGCCTTAATGCGCAGGGCAGCATCGTTGGAAATCATGCGGGTTGGAGCAACTCTGGCTTGGCCGAGGGCAGCACCGATAATGCGGTTATCAGGGATTTCAGGGTCTAGACCATGCTCGATCAGGAGGTGGCGTTGGATGCCATTTACCTCGATCTGCACAGTTCCATAGTCGGGCTCGTCATGAACTCGCATTGGCTGAGCCAACGAGCCACCAGCTTTTTTTCGCAAGTCTTCGATAGTGCGAAGTGCGGTGCGCGCAGATCGACCGACGTCGTCCATGCGAGTTTTCAGTCCATCCAATTCCTCAACAACAGTGAGTGGAATCACAACATCGCAACCAACGAAGTTGAGCATGCTCATTGGATCTGCAACAAGAACAGAAGTGTCAAGCACAACTCGAGTAGCTCGAGAAGTTGCAGAATCGGTTGGGAACAGACGTCGATCGGTCTCGCCGAGCGCAAGATTCTGATCAGAGTGTGAGTCGTGTGTAAGCAACATTGCTCATTGTGCTGTGTCGACCGGGCATGTTGGTGGATGCTCGCTTCCCAATTTTGGTCCGAATCCGTTATGGCTGTGGAGTTCAAAGTTGTTACCAAAAATTAAACTTGCAAGTTTTCTCCCGAGGGGACTTTCGAGAACTTTTTCGTAATTTCCAGAATTTTTGGGCAATTTTGGGAAATTTTTTGAATTTCTTTTAAAATATTTTTTCGGTCAGAAATTTCTGAAAATTTGGAGGTTGTGCGCTGGTTTTGGGATGAAGTTTCCCTGATTGTCTGTGCTGGTAACGAGATCATCGCGAATACGTGTTACAGATGAAATATTGCCAATAAAAACAAGAA
>Ga0214919_10010071_pt1 | contig 12061 bp, 9 predicted proteins | sample LL1503_MetaG_FD_177994 | JGI IMG/M metagenome (GOLD analysis project Ga0214919, IMG submission 177994) | Freshwater microbial communities from Lake Lanier, Atlanta, Georgia, United States - LL-1503 | ecosystem: Environmental > Aquatic > Freshwater > Lake | place: USA: Georgia | collected 2015-03-15
GTAGACTATTTCCATGCCAAAGACCCTGCCCACACCTGCTGCACCTGCGCCAGATGTAACGCGCGGGGTCCTTGCAATCAAACCCTTTAGAAAGCTCTGGAACTCCATGGTCTTCTCATCCCTTGGAGATTGGCTGGGTCTTTTAGCAACAACCGCCCTGGCCCAACAACTCTCTGGCGGAGATTACGCAAAAGCTAACTTTGCAATCGCAGGTGTTTTCATTGCACGCTTGCTTCCAGCAGTTTTCCTTGGCCCTATCGCTGGTGTGATTGCAGATAAATTAGATCGCCGCAAGTTAATGGTTAACTGTGACATCTTGAGAACTGCGCTCTACATATCAATACCTATTGTTCATAACTACTTCTGGCTCTACACCGCAATGATTCTGGTTGAGTGCATCACTCTCTTCTGGTCACCAGCCAAAGAAGCTTCAGTTCCAAACCTTGTCCCGCGGGACAAGTTAGAAAATGCAAATCAAGTATCACTGCTAGCTGCCTATGGCACGGCCCCCGTTGCAGCAGCAATCTTTACATTCCTCTCACTTTTCACATCAGCAATCAACGCTGCATTCTCACTTAACGTAACGGCAGTTGACTTAGCGCTCTATGCAAATGCTCTCTCTTTTGCTTTTGCAGCTTTCACAGTCTGGGGATTGCGAGAAATACCAAAAGGTGCAGCAGCAAAGCATGCTGCTGAGACTGGAATTATTAAATCTTTGCATGAGGGCTGGAAGGCAGTCTCTGGAAGTAAATTGATTCGCGGTCTCATCGTTGGAATGGTGGGTGCATTTGTTGCAGCAGGTGCTGTCATTGGACTAGCTAGAACATTTGTGGGTGATCTTGGCGGCGGTGAAGCTGCATACGGTGTTCTCTTTGGCGCAGTCTTCACGGGATTAGCAGCAGGTATTGCACTTGGCCCTAAAGTCTTTGCCCAGTTCTCTCGCCGCAGACTCTTTGGAGCATCTCTAGCTATTAGCGGTGCGTTCCTTGTGGCACTGGCAGCAATCCCTAACCTGGTTTTAGCTGTCTTTATCACCATCATCTTGGGTGCCTTTAGCGGCATCACATGGGTAACAGGCTTCACCATGCTTGGCATGGAGGTTGCCGATGAGGTGCGCGGGCGCACCTTTGCCTTCGTTCAAAGCCTTATCCGTGTGGTTTTAGTTGGTGTTTTAGCTGTTGCGCCACTTATTGCAGCAGCAGTAGGTGAGCACACCTTTAAATTCCAAAACACACAAGTGAGCTATAACGGCGCAGCCGTGACAATTCTTATCGCAGGCTTGTTTGCATCCCTGATTGGTTTCATTTCTTACAAACAAATGAAGGATCGCCCTGCTATTTCTTTGTGGTCTGACATCCTTAACGCCCTTAAAGGTGAGCTAGGAAGTATTACAGGAGCACCAGCTCAAGGTGTCTTCATCGTCTTTGAGGGCGGTGAAGGAATTGGAAAAACAACACAGGCAAAACTATTAAAGGCCTGGCTAGAACAAGAAGGTGAAAGCGTTGTTCTCTCACGTGAGCCTGGTGGAAGTGAACTGGGAATAGAGATTAGAAAAATTCTTCTCTCTCACTCAACGGGTGAGATCTCACCACGCGCAGAAGCGTTGCTCTATGCAGCAGATCGCGCCCATCATGTTTTCTCTGTTATTCGCCCAGCGCTTAGCCATGGTGAGGTAGTAATTAGTGATCGATACTTTGATTCATCCATCGCCTACCAAGGCGCAGGAAGAGTGCTGGAGCCTGGTGAAGTGGCACGTATATCTCGCTGGGCAACAGAGTCTTTGTTTCCAACGCTAACAATCATTATTGATCTGCCAGCAGAGATTGGCCTAGGACGCTTAAAGAGTAAAGATCGCTTAGAGGCACAACCACTTGTCTTTCATGAGCGCGTGCGCCAAGAGTTTTTGCAGTTAGCTTTGCTTGACCCTGAGCGCTATTTCATAGTTGATGGCAACAAATCAATTGAAGATATCCACAGCGACATCATCACTCGCGTGAGTGAGATTGGTGCACTCAAGCGAAATGCAACAGAAGAAAAAGGCAATTTGCTCCTGCGCCCAATAAGGGCTGCAGGTAAAGCTGTTAGAACAACAGCAAAGAAAACTAGCGCTGGTGCAACTAAGGCTGTGAAGAAAGCTAAGCCTAAGAAGAAAGCAAAGACAAAAAGTTGAGCGTCTTTGAAAATCTTGTAGGACAAGAACATGTAGTTGAGATCATCAAGGGCGCTGTTGCTGCCACAAGAAATAACCAGGAATCACAAGAGATGACCCACGCCTGGGTCTTCACTGGCCCACCAGGCTCAGGTAGATCATCTGCTGCCGTTGCCTTTGCACAAGCGTTGGTCTGTCCAAAGGATGGGTGCGCAGAGTGCAATCAATGCAAATCTGCTGCCAATGGAGCACATCCTGATGTTGAGATTATTAGAACCGAAGGTCTATCAATCAAGATTGATGAAGTACGAGAGCTACTTACTAGAGTTGCGTGGGCGCCATCTATGGGCGGCTGGCGCGTGGTTGTGATGGAAGATGCTGACAGACTCACAGAGTCCGCGGCGAATGCGCTCCTAAAGGCAATTGAAGAGCCAGGAAATAGAACTGTGTGGTTGCTCTGTGCACCAACGCTGCATGATGTCTTGCCAACCATTCGCTCACGCTGTCGCCACCTACAACTTGTCACACCGTCGAATGCCGCCGTTGCATACGTTCTCCAAAAGCGAGATGGCATAAGCCCTGCGATGGCAGATTTTGCAGCAAGGGTGAGCCAAGGACACATTGGCCGAGCGAGATATTTAGCTAACAACGAATCGGTGCGAAATACTCGCACCAGAATCATGGCCCTACCGTTTTCTTTAAAAGGAATCTCTTCTGCCTTTTCTGCAGCGCAAACGCTAGTTGATCTAGCAACCGAGCAAGCAAATAGCGCAGCGGATGCGCGAAATGAAAAAGAGATAGATGATTTATCACTTGCCTATGGCAAAGGTGCAACGGGCAGAGGGATGGCAAGTGGGGGAAGCAAAGCAATAAAGGAGTTAGAAAAAGAACAAAAGACCCGCAGTACGAGAATGGTGAGAGATGGTCTTGATGCAGCGCTTTTAGATATTGCCACGTTCTACCGTGATGTCATGATGGTGCAAGCAGGTAGTAATGATGGCCTGATTAATAAAGAGCTAGAAAATGAGATCAATGCATATGCTGCAAACAACAAGCCCCAGGCAACGATAAACAAAATAGGCGCCATTATGGAAGCACGGGTTAATTTGGGGCATAACGCGGCGCCGTTGCTGACGGTTGAGGCGTTGATGTGTGTTTTAGCCCGGTAGTGGTTAAAAAAGCCCGATTTCAAGCGTAAAACAGAACGGCCAGGATGGTAATGAGCACCCCTTTTCATAGGGTTAGATTTACCCATGCGCTTAGACCATGTCTCATATGTAACCACCCATGATCAACTAGCCGACACAGTTCAGCGCCTAGGCTCACGCCTAGGCTCAACTTTTGTTGATGGAGGCGTTCACCCACGCTTTGGCACACGTAACTTCACATTGCCATTACAAAACGGTCACTACATCGAAGTTGTTTGCCCACTCGATCACCCAGCATCAGATGCTTCACCTTTTGGTAAAGCTGTATCAAAGCGTGCTGCAGAAGGTGGCGGTTGGCTCACATGGGTTGTCTCTGTTGATGATGTCTCTAAGGTTGAAGCACGCTTAGGAAGACAAGCAGTAGATGGCCATCGCACAAAGCCAGATGGCCATGATCTTTCATGGAAGCAGATTGGTGTTCTAGGAACACTGGAGGATAAGCAACTTCCTTTCTTTATTGAATGGAAATCACTAGATCACCCATCCACAGATGGCAAAGCAATTGCAAAGATTGTTAAAGTTGAAATCGCAGGAGATGAAAAGAGAATCACAGACTGGCTAGGAAATGACCTTGCAACTGCACTTGGCAGTGAGGTTGAGGTTATGTGGTTAAGCCCAGCTGATACTGAGGGTGAATCAGGGATAGTTGCAGTGCATTTGATGACACCTAGTGGTGTTGTGAGAGTGGACTAAGTCTTTTCAAGACTTCAAGTCAAAGATCAAAGCAACTGGCTGCTAAGACTTTAGAATTAAGCACATGACAAAAGTAGCTGTTACAGGTGGAGCCGGTTTTATCGGCTCTAACTTAACTAAGCGCCTACTTACAGAGGGTTATGAAGTTGTTGTAATCGATGACTTAAGCACAGGCTTGCTTTCCAATGTTGACCAGGATAAATCAACTTTTCATCAGATTTCGATAACGGATCTCAAGGCTCTCACGACTGCTCTTCAAGATTGTGAAACTATTTTCCACTTAGCCGCTCGTGGTTCAGTTCCACGCTCATTAAAGAACCCGGTAGCAACTCACGAAGTCAATGCAACCGGAACTCTCAAAGTTTTAGAAGTTGCCCGTGCAACTGGTGCACATGTTGTGTTTTCATCATCCTCATCTGTGTATGGCCGAAATGTGCAGTTGCCTAAAGATGAGTCAATGTGGCTTGGCCCCATGACACCATATGCGGCAAGCAAATTAGCTGCTGAAGGATATGTGCAGGCTTATGCATCGGCCTATAACGTACCGACAACGTTACTTCGCTTCTTTAATGTTTTTGGACCACGGCAACGACCAGATCATGAGTATGCAGCTGTGTTGCCAAAATGGATTTGGCTTGCGATGCAAGGTTTGCCGATCGATGTTTATGGTGATGGCACGGCGTCCAGAGACTTCACTTATGTTGAAACTGTTCTGGATATTGCTATGACTGCAATGAAAGAGAGAGTCTTAACTGAAGGCGCTATGAATCTTGCTTATGGTAACCGAATCTTCCTTAATGACACTATTGAAATGCTTAAAAAGCACTTTCCTGATTTGCAAGTCAATTACAAGGAAAATCGATTGGGTGATGTCAAGGAATCCCAAAATTCTCCAAGCCTTTTAAAGTCACTTTTCCCAGCCATTACCCCTAAGCCATTTGAAGACGCTCTTGCAGAAACAGTTGTTTGGCTCAAAGATTTTGGCCAGAGTGTGGCTAACGGTCCAAAGACTGTGGATTAAATAAGCAATCTATGTGTGGAATTACAGGCGGTATTGGTCTAAGCGCACCGCAACATTCGTTGCTAGATGCTCAGCTTAAATCGATAGAACACCGTGGCCCTGATGACACAGGAAAATACGTAAACAATGGAATCGGTATTGGAATGTGCCGGCTAGCCATCGTTGAAATCGCCGCAGGAAAGCAACCAGCAACAGATGCATTAGAGCAAATTCATGTTGTTTGGAATGGCGAAATATACAACTACCGCGAACTTCGGACCGAACTTGAAGCTCGTGGGGTTCATTGCAGAGATTCTAGTGAATCTGAAGTTGTGATTAATCTTTATCTTGAATATGGGTTACAGTTCATCAACAAACTTAATGGTATGTTTGCAATTGCTATCCATGATGAAAGGGATAGATCACTTCACCTTATCCGAGATCGAGTGGGCAAGAAGCCTCTGTGGATTTCTCAATTAAGTGACGGAACCCTTTTCTTTGCATCTGAAGTGCGGGCACTTATGTTGGCCTGTCCAGATAGAACACTTAGAACCGACATGATTGCTGAGGTAATGCAGTATGGGTATATCAACTCTCCAAACTCTGCATTCAACGAAATACATCAAGTGCCTCCAGCGAGTGTCACAAGTTGGCGTGATGGAAAGACAACGACAGCGACCTATTGGAGTGTAGATTTTGAAACCAAAATAACTATTCCTTACGGGGAAGCACTTGAGACAACAAAGGAATTAATAGAAGCAGCGGTCTCACGGCGTTTGATTTCTGAGCGCCCACTTGGATCATTTTTGAGCGGTGGATATGACTCAACTGTAGTTACGGCATATATGGCCAAACTTATGGAAGAGAAAGTCCAGACTTACTCAATTGGCTTCCACAGTGAAGCTTTTAATGAAGCTCATCATGCTAAGCAGGTAGCAAACTATCTAGGTACTAACCATCATGAGGAGATATTGAGTCCTGATCCTGCCTTGATTATTGAGAAAATCTCGCAGGTTTTAGATCAACCTTTTGCAGATTCTTCAATTGTTCCAACATATCTATTAGCTAAATTCGCGCGCGAAAATTTGATTGTGGCACTCGGTGGTGATGGCGGCGATGAAGTATTTGGAGGATATGACCGCTACTTAGCAACACCTATTTTGCAAAAACTCAATCCTTTCTTGGGTTTAGCGAGAACAGGATTGAAGTTTGCTGGCAGAGAGTCAATTGGTAATTCTAGAAAGATTAATCGAGTAAGTTCTCAACTTTCTCCCAAAAAATCACTTGCGTCTAGATATAGCTCAATTCTTTCACTCACTCAACCAAATGAACTTGTTACTCTTCTCGATTCCAATATTTACTCGGACAAAGCTGAAGTAGCATTCGTTAATCTTTTTGAAGCTGGTGACTTGACTTCATTCAATCGGATGATTAGTTCAGATCTTGCGGCCTACCTACCGGGAGACTTATTGGTTAAGGTTGATATTGCAACAATGGCAAACAGCTTAGAACTGCGATCGCCTTTGCTTGATGTGAATGTTGTCGAATGGGGGGTGTCTCTTCCTCAAAAGTACAAGATTAAGGGTTTTGAGACAAAACATATTCTTAAAGATGTTGCTCGCTCGCTAGTTCCAGCAGAGTTGATTGATAGACCAAAAATGGGTTTTGGAATTCCACGGGCAGAGTGGTTGCGAACTAGGATGAGAGAGATGGTCGTTGACACACTTACCGATACAACTGCGACTCAGCGAGGCTGGTTTAACGCAGCGGAGGTAAGAAAAGTTGTAAACATTCATATGGCGGGCGAAGATAAAGACAATCTATTGTGGCCAATGCTGATGCTAGAACTTTGGGCTAGATCGTGGTTGGACTAGACAAGAGCTTTTTGTAGAGCTCCTCATGATCCCGAACCAAGCGTTGGACTCCAAAATTTGCCAATGTGAACTTTTGAGCTGCACTACCTAGGTGAGCTCGCAAAGCCTTGTCTGTGACTAGTTTTTCAAGTGCATCAGCAATCTCCTGAACGTCTAAGCTCGTAATAAGGCCAGTCGCGCCGTCTTGTACAACCTCAGGTACAGATCCCACATTTGTTGAAACTACGGGAAGTCCGACTATCCCAGCTTGGATTAAACTTAGTGGTGTTCCTTCATTATCACTTGTGAGTACAACGATATCGGCTGCAGATAAGACTTTTTCTATATTACTCTGCCAGCCGAGTACCTTCACAGGAAGATTCTCAGCAATGATTCTTTCACGGCACACTTCTAGTAATTCACCATCCCCTGCCATAAAAAAATCTAAACTAATATTTCGTTTTTTAATCTCACTTACAACATTAAGAAAGCGATCCGGACGCTTGATTTGCGTTACACGTCCTATGAACGCACATTGCAATCGCTCGTTGTTAATTCCTAAAAATGTCAAGGCATCATTTTTAGAGGGCAAATTTCCTATAGCCAAGCCTGGTGGCATCAACCCGAATTTTTCTTTGGAACCAATACCCGCTTCCAATAAATCTTGTCGCACCTTATCTCCCACGGCTAAAAGTTGCTGAGTGATGAAAGCTAAGGATTTTTCTGCAATTACTACAAGTGTTCTCTTAAACGATCCAAAGTAGCCATTAAGCAAATGACCATGAAAAGTGTGCACACGGACTGATTTTTGAAGAGAGACCAGTGATGCAAGCCGTCCTAAAAAGCCGGCCTTTGCAGTATGAGTGTGAATAATGTTTGGCTTAAACTCACGAATCGCTTTAACCAAGGATAGAAATGCCCTAATATCCCCAAGTAAACTCACGCGTCTTCCCAATCCATCGATGCGAATGGCCTTAATGTCGGTTGCAACAGAATCTAGATAGTCAGCTTCATCTATTGCGCAAAATCCTGTGTATAAACGATGATCAAACTCAGCACTATTAAAGCCTCGCATGAGTCCTGACACTTGAACCGCTGGACCACCGACATTCATGCGGGCAATAATGCGCATAACCCTGATAGGGCTCTTGCCATTTGGGTTCACTTACCAATCTTCCCCCATGCATGTCTCAATAAGCGAAATCAGACGCCACTATGAGGGTGTGCTCCGAAAGCTTCTCAAGCGAGTTAGGATTCCAACCGTGAGCGCTGAACAGAGCAGGATTTTGGCCATTATCGGCCAGGGCTATGTTGGCCTTCCATTGGCTATGGCTGCAGTTGACGCTGGCTGGACAGTCATCGGCATCGATAATTTTGAAGCCAAAGTCACGCAGATTAACTCTGGCAAAAGCCCAGTTGAAGATATTTCAGACATTCAGCTACAGACAGCCCTCGCAAGCGGGGCTTATACGGCAAGCGCTGATTACGCTTCCATAGCCAAAGCGTCAGTCATCACAATATGCGTTCCAACACCGTTGGATGAAAAGCGGGAGCCCGATCTCTCATTATTGCAAAGTGCAGCTTCAGGAATAGCGCCGTTCGTTTCAAATGAAACTCTTGTTGTGAGTGAATCTACTTCCTATCCAGGGACTTTGCGAGATGTCATTATCCCTACGATTAATTCACTTAAACCCAAGGGCTCGATAAAACTTTATTTCGCAAGCGCACCAGAGCGTGTAAACCCTGGAGATTTAATTTGGAAACAGAGAAATACCCCACGCCTAGTTGGTTCAATTGATGAAGAGTCTCAAAAACGAGCGCTCGCCTTCTACGAATCAATTTGTGATGTAGCTGTTTCGGTTTCAACACCCGAGATAGCAGAAGCCGCTAAACTTCTAGAAAATACTTTTCGTTTAGTAAACATTGCGCTAGTTAATGAATTCGCACAACTGTGTGCGGCTAGTGGAATCAATATTCATGAAGTCATCGATGCAGCATCTTCCAAGCCATACGGCTTTATGCCATTTAGACCCGGCGTTGGCGTTGGTGGTCACTGCATTCCTGTGGATCCTCTGTACCTAACATGGTGGGCACGTCAAAATGGTGAGAGAGCCACTTTTGTTGAATTGGCAGATTCGGTCAACCATGCCATGCCAAAATACGTGGCAGAACGTGCATTGAGCATGGTCAATGGAAATATTAAGAATCCAAAAGTATTAATTCTTGGTGTTGCATACAAGCCAGGAGTGGGGGATGTCCGAGAGACACCAGTGTCAGAATTGCGCGATTATTTGAAGCTAAAAGGCGCGGAATTTGCTTGGCATGATCCGCTGGTACAAGTCTGGGAGGATTCAAGTCCAGTTGATTTAGACTGGGACTGTGATATCGCAATCTTGGCGACTAAGCAGCCAGGCATGAATCTTGAGCAATTGATTAATAGAGGTGTTCAAATTCTCGACTGCACAAACTCGCTTACAGGCCTGGCGCACATTAGTTCGCTCTAAGAACCTCTTCTCATCTCTACCGAAATGTCACTAATCATCGCTGATAAATCACGCTTAGGTTTCCAACCAACAAGCCGATTAATTAACTCAATGTTTGGAACTCGTCGTTCCATATCTTCAAAGCCGTCACCGTATGCTTCTTCGTATGGGACATAAACTATCTCACTCTTTGACCCAGTTTCATCGATTATCTTTTTTGCCAGACCATTAATAGAAATCTCAAAGTCATTTCCGATGTTGATTACTTTACCAATCGTGTTATGGGCAAAAGCTATAGCAATTACGGCTTCAACCACATCATAAACATGTGCGAAACAACGAGTTTGGTTTCCATCACCATAAATTGTAATTGGCTCATTAGCTAGTGCTGCCTTAATAAAGCGGGGGACAACCATTCCATACGCGCCTAATTGACGAGGGCCGACTGTGTTAAAGAATCTCACAATTCTTGTCTCTAACTGTTTTTCAATAAAGTAAGCATAAGCAAGTGATTCATCGATAGCTTTGGCTTCACTATAAGACCATCTCAAAGTCACGGGGCTTCCAAGAATTCGGTCATCACTTTCTCTAAGAGAGTCAGAAATATTCTTTCCGTATACCTCACTACTGCTTGTCAAAAAGACGGGGGTCTTAGCAATATGTGCGGCCTCCAACAGATTTTCCGTACCCCGGATGTTTGTTAATAAACTAGCCAATGGATTATTCACAATATTAAATACGCCAACAGCTGCGGCCAAATGGAAGACGTAGTCAGACTCGTGAATTAAAGGAGATAAAATCTGGATATCTAGAATCGAACCCTCTACGAGCGTAAAATTCTCTGAACCCCCTAGCTTGCTCAAATTCGAAGCCCTACCCGTTGAAAAATTGTCTATAGCCGTGACTACATGTCCGTCATTAATTAATCGCTCGCACAAATGGGATCCAATGAAGCCAGCCCCTCCAGTTACCAAAATTCGCATAGGGTAACTCTAGATTATGCAGGATGGTTTCTAATCCCATTGTGTAGCAATCACTAATTGATTTCTGGCTTCCAGAGTGAAAAGAGAAGGTATCCTTGGACTTGTTATAGTCTGGCTATGAAGGGAGGCACCTTTTGAGCAATATCACCAAAAATGCAACCATCCTAGTCACTGGTGCCGACGGTTTTATCGGCTCGCACATTACCGAAGCTTTAGTCAGGGCCGGCTTCAGAGTTCGTGCCTTTGTCTACTACAACTCATTCAATTCTTGGGGTTGGCTAGATCATTGCGCAGATGACGTAAAGGGGAATTTTGAAGTATTCCCAGGAGACATTCGAGATCCTCATGGCATCAAGGAGGCAATGAAAGGATGTGATGCGGTCCTGCACCTTGCTGCTCTAATAGCTATTCCGTTTTCATATAAGTCACCCGATACATATGTTGATACAAATATAAAAGGAACTTTGAATGTTTTGCAGGCCGCCCGCGAGCTTGGAGTTAAGCGAGTTGTTCACACATCCACAAGTGAAGTTTACGGTACTGCCCAATTTGTACCGATTACAGAGGACCATCCTTTGCAGGGACAATCCCCTTATTCAGCTACTAAAATTGCAGCTGATCAACTGGCATTTTCTTTCTATTCATCTTTTGATTTACCAGTAGTCACATTGCGTCCGTTCAATACTTATGGACCACGCCAATCCGCACGGGCAGTCATTCCTACAATCGTGACCCAAATTGCAAATGGACAGCGCACAATCAAACTTGGTGCGACATCCCCTACCCGAGACTTTAGCTACGTCCAAGATACAGTTTCTGCTTTCATAGCAGCAATCAATAGCGACGCAGCCTCAGGAAAAGTTATAAACTTAGGGAGTAATTTTGAAATATCTATTGGAGATACAGCACGCTTGATTGCTGAAACTATGAACATAGAAATTGAAATTGTTACCGATGTGGTGCGCATGCGTCCCGACAACTCAGAGGTTGAGCGACTTTGGGCCGATAACACCAGAGCAAGAGATCTACTTGGTTGGCAACCGAAGTTTATTGGCCATGATGGCTTCAAACGAGGATTAGCTGAAACCATTGATTGGTTCACGAAGACGGAAAATCTTCGCGGATACAAATCAGAAATCTATAATGTTTGATTTCAAAGTGTTAACAAACGAATCGAGATATGTGTGAACGAGTTCAAAATAGCTGGCCGAATGATTGGCGATAATCATCCTCCAATTGTAATAGCGGAAATAGGTATTAATCACGAAGGCTCCATCGACGCTGCTATTTCTTTGGCTGATGAAGCGATTAATTCCGGGGCTGAGATTGTGAAGCACCAGACACACATAGTTGAAGATGAAATGTCTATGGAAGCGAAACTGGTAATTCCTGCACATGCAGATACATCCATTTATGAAATTATTGAGAGATGCGCACTTTCAGAAAAAGATGAGTACATTTTAATGAAGCATGTACAACAGAGAGGTGCAATATTTATCAGCACCCCATTTTCACGTGCGGCAGCAAACCGGTTAGCAAATTTTGATGTTCCAGCTTTCAAGATTGGCTCTGGCGAATGTAATAACTATCCCTTGGTTAAACATATTGCAAGCTTTGGCAAACCCATTATTTTGAGCACCGGAATGAACACCGTAGATACAATTCGACCCTCAGTAGAAATTTTTAGAGAGG
>Ga0214919_10010072_pt1 | contig 12060 bp, 10 predicted proteins | sample LL1503_MetaG_FD_177994 | JGI IMG/M metagenome (GOLD analysis project Ga0214919, IMG submission 177994) | Freshwater microbial communities from Lake Lanier, Atlanta, Georgia, United States - LL-1503 | ecosystem: Environmental > Aquatic > Freshwater > Lake | place: USA: Georgia | collected...
AGTGGCACGTGGACAGCAAGACTGGGCAGCGGTATTTGCGTATCTGGGTTTCGGGCAAAACAGGTGGGCGCTGGCTCATTGCCAAGCACTGGGCCATTGCCGTATTTGAGCGGCTGGCGGTTCGGCAGGGCATGGGTGAGAATTTAGATCAGGCCATAACTGCAGCGAGCGAAGCCTGGGTGTTCGCCACCAGCACGGGTGTTCGGCCCACCAGCCTGCACACCTCATTTGAGTTGCTGCTGAAGGATGCGGGCTTGCGCGTAGATCCCATCACTGGCAAGAACCGCAGCCTGTATTCCCTGCGCCACAGCTACGCCACCATGAGCCTGATGGACGGGCACTTGGACATGCACACACTGGCTCGGCAGATGGGCACTTCCATTGGTATGTTGGAGCAGCACTACAGCAAGATGACGGCCACTATGGCTGCGGACAGATTGGCTTGAATGGGAGGACGCTGCTCAAGCGTCAATTTTTTTGACGCTTAGGGTATGTGGCCAGTCCACCCGAGATGGCCGTTTCCAAAACCCCACGTACGGAACGTTAGTTTTTAGACATCGCGATTCCCCACCAGTGCCGTCAACCGCTTTTGACCCAGGGGTCTTCAATCGCTTAAACCGAAAACTCAAGGAATCCAATTATTAAAATAGAACTCCGAAAATAATGATCCTACGTCGCGGCACCATATTGCTGACAGAATATGAAGAATAATCAGCTAAACAAATAATCAAATGATACCTGTGAACGATCTCATTTCATCTGAGTTTTGTACAGCAGTTGGCATGAGCGACCACAATCTCGAATTCACAATTCTCAAATCGTCCCATGATTGTTGGTCAATGAGTCTTCTACCGTTATCGATTAATTGCTTGGCCTGAACTTGATCATTCATCGCGGTTCTTTTCTCAATCAGATGCATGAACATGCCAGTCAAGAACTCTGGGTCTCGAGCCAAAATCTCGTATCGTATTGCCTCTAAATCATCAATTTCGGTTTGAATCTTCTTCGGATTTGTTGAATTTAAGAAAACTTGCTCTCTAGCAAATATAGCTGATATGGCATGCTTTTCCCTATCATTACCGTTTTGATTTACAAGCTGGGCTACGTCCTTTTTTGAGTCTTGGTATGCCGATTTAACAATATCCAAACGTTTACTTGAAGTCGCAGAAAACATCTCTTGAGCAATTTTCCTCTTCTGATCTTCAAACTTGAATCTGTCGTCTGTCACATCATCATCACTCATAGTGCCAGCAACCACTATTAAATCTTGTACTTTAGTAACGAGTTTATCTAGCTTTTCCGACGCCTCTCTATTGCCATTGGCTTCTGCTTCCTTTTGCTCAGCTTGTAACTTCGCCTCCAAGGAGAGGATTTCAGTTGCTAGCAACTTGACCGGAACAGTTCTTGGCTTCGGTTCAAAAACCTGCGAGAACTCCTGACCAGTGCCATTTAAAAAAGCCGATATTGACAAATCTCTAGATTCGGTGAGCTCAAATGATAAATCTATATCAGTACCCTTAAGCAAATCTTTAGATATTTGCTTACCACTGACGGCCAGGATACCAATCGGTTTATTTGTAGATGAGTGATTTTCTGAAGGCCCTTCTACTACCATAATATTTAACCCATCGTCAGACCCCTTAATAATTGTCTTGCCGACAGAAACCGTTTTTTTTGTTTTTGATGGTATTACTGAATTTTTCGAAAAAAGTAAATCCAGCATAGTGTCCTTATTCGCTACATCATCCTTTACCAAGCATAGATCTTCAGGCAATAATTGCCCCGCAACACTATATTTTCCTTGGCTAATATGGATAGAATTTTCGCCAATGTTTATTTGATTATTCTTAGAATCGAGTATCCTAAATGTAAAACTATTGAATTCACCTTCTCTTAACGGCAAGTCCTCAACAATTCTGCTAGCAAGTTTTTTCAACCCACTGTCGTAGGCTCCATCATCTCTGGTAATTCTGTAAAATAAATCTTTCAGATTGCCTTCGAATCTTCCTTGAAAAACTTCTGCGGACTCTTGTGTATTCCTGTTGTAACTAAACTTAACTTTCAAATGCTGTTGGCTATCGCCTGCATTTGCTTGATTTTTGTCAGACTTTACTTCTTTTGAACCAGCAAAATAAGCAGCACCAATTGCAATTGCGTTAGTTGGATCAATGCCAGTATTAACTGTAATATTCATAAGTTCTTCGATTCGCTTACGAACATAAGGTATGAAGGTAGATCCACCAACCATCAATATGAACTGAACATCCGATGATTGGAGAGAATTTCTTGTGAGAATCTTCTTCATCATTTCCGCAGTCTCATCAATCTGCTCTTTAATGGTAGCTTCGAACTCTGACCTTGTAATCTTAATCATTGCATCAATTGTTTTTCCAGAGTCATCTTGTAAATCACGAATCAATGCTAAATCAATCTCAGCCGATGGTTTATTCGATAATTCTATTTTAGCCTCCTCAGCTTTATGAAGGAGAGTGGTCCATAGCCGATTATATTTACCAGACTCACTTTTCATTTGGTTTACTAGATCATCGAACACTCCAATTTTATGCAAGGCAGGCGCGATTAGCTCCTCAACAATTTTCGCATCAAAGTCGGTACCACCCAGATAGTTATCACCCTCGTGATCTATTACTGTGAGCTCACCTTCTAAAATTTTCACCAGCGCCACATCAAATGTGCCACCGCCAAAGTCATAAACGATCCATTGACTATTTCTTAAGTCTGTATTCTTTTCCTTGTTGGCATAAGCGAGACTCGCCGCAATAGGTTCTTGAAGCAGAATCACATTTTTGAATCCTGCTAACTCCCCGGCATCCTTAGTCGCGTTGGACTGAATGGTATCAAATGAGGCAGGTATTGTTATCACTACAGCATCCGGCTTCTCACCGGAATGAATAAAGTTTTTTAACTCTTTCAACACCTCGGCTGATAATTCAACTGGAGTTTTAGAAGAGTTGAGTGAAGCGACTTTCATAGTCTCAGTAGTACCCATTTTTCTTTTAAAGCGACTCAAGACGCTCTTTGGGTCTTTCTCGGCATAAGTTCTTGCCTTCTCTCCAACGATGATTGCATCGTTCCTATATGCCACAATTGAAGGCAATGTCTCCTTAAAACCATTTGGATTCTTAAAAACTTCTACTACACCTCTCTCAAATTTGGCTATCAACGAATTGGTTGTGCCCAAATCGATACCAAAATTAACCATCTTACTCATTTATATCCCCTTTGGTTTTTGACTCAACAATTACTATTCCTTTTTGGATTACCGTTGATATTCCAGAAGCACCGGCCCTAATAATCGGTTTAATAACATCAACCACATACAAATTTTCCGTGCCAGCCCCACTAATCGAAGCCTCTAAATCTGATCTAGTCTCGTTAAAGGGCTGACCTTCTGGATTTTCATATGTCACTCCATTTTCCTCCAGTGCCTCTTTCATTTTGGCAAGATTTCTCGAAAAATTACCAGAGTCATCCATCGATGCCAACTTTTTTTCAATTTCAAAGAGATTATTTACAAATACGAAAATATAATTGGGTATTTGAACCTTAATATTTGGCGAATACTGCATTTTTAAGCCTCGTAATTTTTGACTAAGGAATATAACAAAATCGAATTTGGAGTACTCATCAACGGCATGCTTATCTTGCTGGAAGTGTTATCTTTACTACACACTATCAGATCCCCATTGGTTAGTTCGACATTGACCTTATACCATGGAACAGAATGAGATTTAGTCGAAAACCAGCCCTTAGTTTCGAACTGCACATTATCCTCTGTAATTTTACAGCCGCCTACAGTGATCACTCTACCGTGTTTCAACTGATTTTTCACATAATCAATGGCTTTGGGCATTATAAAGGTTATCAGTGCATTAACGTGCTTATCGTAAAGAGTCTTCGATATATCGTTCTCAGCACTTCCAGACCAGTTTGAATTGATGGTCATTCCATTTCCCATAAACTGAAAACGGTATTCGTACGTTTTTGAATATTCACCCCTCGTAACTAAATAGCCCCAGCAAAGCGCCTCTACTTTGTCAGCTGGAATAAATTGGGTATCATGTCTGACGCCCTCTTTCTTAATCGAGGTATTAATCTTACCTATAGTTACGGCAGACTCTTCTTTTTTTTCCGTACTGATTATCTCAGTAATAGTTACTTGATCTTCTGCAAGATCAAAAGCCATCTTGGATCCTTGTGGTACAAAGGTTTGTGCTAAATCCAATATCTCTTTTGAATTTGCACTATCGTTGTGCACGTTCATTGAATTTATTGCAATACCTCTTATCAATTTAACAGCCTCCTCTTGTAGAGTAATGAACTGTGCTGGTAGGGGTAAAATACGCGCCAACAATTTCGATTTAGTAACAACCTCAAGCGTCTGCTTGTATGTAATATTGATAGTCTTAGACCGCTTATTCGTCTCCCGCAACTCGTCGAGAAGCTTATTCACCTCTTCATAGGAAGTTAAAAATAAGTCGCTTAAATGTACATCACTGATCCAGTGTCTTCCGCTTACAATTAGTCTATACAAGTCTAAATCATTTGATCTTAATACTTTTTTAAACACTGCATCGAATTGTTTGGTAAATATTGCGCTAAACCACTCTGCAAAATCTTCATCCTCATACTTTAGAGAATCAACAAAATCTTCGATATCGTCGCAGGGTTCCATTAGAAATAATGAAACATCCCCTTTAGACAAAAAGTTTAATATAAATTTATTTTGGAAAATGATTTCATTGTATTTTTTGATCTTTTCATCGTTTATTGAATCGACAATCCCAATCGCTCTGGACTTATCGATGACTTTAGAATTTAGCCAAGAGATCCTACCTTCTTCAAGATCAATTTCTTGAAGAAGCAATTTTCTATGATTTTGAATTATTTTCGCGGTTACTTCATCGAAATCTGTTTCTCTGTCAATACCTAGAAGTTCAAAGGGATTGAGATACTCTACGTACCAGTCTTTTTCTTCAAAAATTTCAACTTTTCCCACTATTTTAGACGTGTATTGTCTAAGTGTTTGCAATGCCTTATTAAACTCTGTCTTTTGTATTTCATATTCCGGATAATACTTAATTCCTTCATACCATACATCAAGAGCATTCAAATATTGCCCTAATGCTAGGTATGATAAACCGGTATTAAATAGTCCGTATTCGAAGTTTTTATATTTAATGCATCTTTTAAAACATCGCAGGGAATCCAGATAAAGTTTTTTATCATAATAATAGGAACCAAGCTGGTTAAGATAGCTATCGGATGTTAAGCTGTGGTTATCATCTAATGCCTTTAAATATTTGAACCCCAACGCTTCATCCTTGTAGTTACCAGCCCAGCAATAATAGGTAACAATTTCTGTTAATGCGTCCTTTTGTTTTGGGTCATTTTTTAATGCGGTCTCAAATGCACTTATTGCAAGATCGTTTTGCTCAGATTTTTTTAAAGCTTTACCATATCTAGCCCACCTGTATGCGTTTTCCTCGTACAGGTTTAAGCTTTTTTCAAAAGCGTTTAACGCTAAATCATGCTTGTCTAGTGACTCGTTATTGATTGCGATTAGCCACCAAGCATCGGCAGACTCCGAATCCATCGCGAGCGCACCTCTTGCCGCAAGCAATGACTCTTCGAAACTATTTTTTTTCCGAAGTTCAAATGATTTATCTATAAGCTCATCGTGTGTTTTACTCATATATTTTAATAGTTATCATCGGTGTGGCCAATATAAATTTGCTTTTGTAAATGGATAGTGCTCTGATTCGGCCGATACGGCTCATCGAACTGGCGTCATGAAGGCAATTCGCTATCGGGGTTAGGCCAAAGGGGTTTCAAGAGTCAGGTTGATTTAGAAGTCTAAATCTACTAAAAATCTTGCGTTCAGTCAACCGGTTCTGGCATCAGGGTGCTCAATGCGTTGCAGCTTTTGCTTTTGAACAGGCCTTTTTGAGTTTTTCGATGATTGCGTCTGACGTCAAGTTCTGCCATGGCGCGAAGGGCCATTAGGTACGGGCCCATAAATGGCAATGGGGTTTCACCTGTTGCCGCTGGTCGAGGCGTCAATAAAATTTACGCTCTGGGTCCCTACTACCCGCCATAGCAGCTTGCCCAACAACCCTTGTTGAAAAATGCTTGTGTGTATGCGGGGATTTCCAATGGGGTGGGTAACAAACGAGAGAAACTACCTCCTGCCACGGCACCGTACCCTGCCCATTTCCGCTTCCATCATCCCCACAGCTACCTACCCCCCCAAGCTGCGCATCTTTCGCACTGATGCCAGTAGGTATTTGCAGGTGCGTTTCGGCCTTGAAGGCAAGACCTACACGCAAAGCCTCAAAACCACCAACAAGCAGAGCGCCATCATCCAAGCCAAGTAGTTCTTCCATATCAAGACCGCCGAGTTGTACGGCGAGCACATACCTCAGCGTGAAGACCGCATGCTCATGTTTGGTGACGTGGCACCCGCAGTGTTGGCGCAGGAGCAGGCTCGGGTGCGCAGGGGTGAACTCAGTTCGGCGGGATTCGCCATATTTCGCAGTCGCGTCCATAAGACCTTGCTGCCTGCAATTAGCACGATTGCTATTGACCGTGTGGGCTATCAACAGGTGGCGGACTTGGTTCAATAAGTCGGCAGCAGAAATCTCAGTACCACTACCATCCAACAGCACTTGGTGGCCGACCGCAGAGTTCTGCACTACGCCCATGGCCTGGGCGTGATCAAGAGCCTGCCCAAGTTCCTATCCGTTAAAGTCACCAGTAAACCCAGGGGTAGCTTTTCAGTTGCTGAGTATCGGAACTTGGTACGTGAGGCTAGGCAACGCAGGGGTGAGCGTGTGCCCATGGTGGTCACGGAGCGCAGTCGCCGTGCACAGGGCACTGTGGATAGGTGTGATCGCATCAGCTGGGATCTAGCTTGGTTAATCCGCTTCATGATCAACGCCTTCATGCGGCCCAGTGACGTCAAGTTCCTTCAGCACAAGCATGTCACGGTGGTCAGGGGTAGACATGTTTACCTCAGACTCAACTTACCGGAAACCAAGAGCCATGCCGCACCCATAGTGACCCTACAACCCGCTGTTACTGTCTATGAGCAGCTACTGGCTCGGCAACGGGCAAAGGGATTTGGTGCTGCAGATGACTATGTGTTTGATCCCAGCAGGCGGGATAGAGCTCAGGTCCTGAAAGCATATGGTTGGCAGTTCAGCCACATCCAAACTGTGGCGGGCATTGAGGCCAACGCAGTCAATGGTCAAAAGCGCACCCTGTATAGCCTAAGACACACCGCATTAACCTTCCGCCTGCTCTACGGCAAGAATGTGGACGTGCTGACCTTAGCCCGCAATGCTAAGAGGTCGGTGGAGGTGGTGGAAAAGTTCTACAGCAGCAACCTCAGCGCCGAGATGAATATAGACCTACTGTAGGGACGCAGGGATTGATTTGATACAAGAGCCCGTTCATATTGGCCTAGTACCCTTACAGACTGGATATCTCCCACAACCCCAGAAATAGCTACCCGCGTTCCGACCTTTTCTTGCCATTCGCTTAATCATTTGTCCCCCGCACCGAGGACATAAAACATAGGTGCTCGCACTTAGCCGGGGTGGAGAAGCCGTAGTTGGGGGTCGAGAGCTGACAACTGGTGTGCGAACAGAATTGGTTTGAGGCGCTCGCGGAATTTCGATATTTAAGAACTCCAGATCTACTTTAGCCTGGTGGAAATTGTCATAGGCGAGCTTTAATGCCGAGTCAGCCTGCGACAGCGCATTTCTCACATTGGTAGATCTGGTCTCAAGGTTAGTTCTCCCGGCGATTAAGACTTTTCTCAAATTCGCTAACTTCAACTGAGTAGATGCCCTAAAACGTGCAATTTCTTGCCTTTCCGATTCAGTCTCAATTTGCTGAAATACAAAGCGTCTTTCTATGGATGAACGCCAATTTACTAATGGCTTAGATGTCTCTGGTCCAAATCCAGGAATAGACAACAATTTATTCAGAGAAATATCGGCGGCAGTGTCAACGCCATAGGATGCAAGCACTGCCTGTTTGGCAGGCCCAATTCCCTTGATCTTCGCGTTAGCTATATTGAATCCATCTAAAAATGTATTGAGCTGCTTATTTTTCCTATCAGCCCTATATTTTTGAATCTCCGCCTCTTCCGAACCTAAGAGGGCGCGATACTCGCTCTTGGCCTTAGCAAGTTCTTCCTTAAGTGCCGTCAAATCTAAAAGTCCAACCCGTCGCTGCCAGTTCGACAAGTCATCTAACCACCGTCTTTCCGTACTTTTGTAAGCGCTCACGAACGGGTTTGCATCAAAAGAGGTGGTTGACGTATTTTTCGAAAAACCCCAATAAATTAATGGTAGCCAAATAATGAAAAGCTGCGGCAAGAATATAAGTCCAACGATTGCGCCAATTGCTAAGAATACTGAATTTGTAGATTCTGTTTTCTTTGGCTTAGCTGCGACGGCAGACGCAGAAGGACTGGGGTTTGAGCCATTAAACTTCGGACTGGTAGAAGTTGGCACTGCGATTAATTCAATCGCTTTCCATATTTGATCAAGATTAAAGTTCAAGGCGCCAGGGTCGCGGCCTTCAGCAATCGGTCCAGCTGGGTAATAAGGCAGGAAAAGTAGAGTCGATAACTGGTCTTCCATTTCACACCAAGGACACTCCGATGTATCGCCAGGTAAAAAGTGAAGCGGATTGACATCACATTTGACTAGTGATTTTTCTAAATCATCCAAGGCAGTTATCCACTGCATCGCATCAGGTCGCTTCAACACTCCAGCTTTTGAAAAAGCCGTTTCAAATAATTCCGACAAATTATTAGAAAAATCTTTCATTGATGGCGTACCAGGAGGCTGGTCCATCCCAACGTTACGTCTATCAGAGTAGACATATCTGTAGCTTTTTATGTTTTCGTGAAGTGGAGGTATTTCCCCTACCCGAACCGTTCCAACAAATGGATGTCTCCCCATAAATAGAACTTGGAAAATAACAATCGCCAACCCAAAACAATCGTGATTAGATGTCCTTAGTGTGAGCGAAAAATTTTGCCCTTGTAGCTCAGGGCATGTGTATTCTGGAACTCCAACCTTGCAAAGAAATTGATTCGTAGTTGTTGTAATTTGAAAACTATCAGCGTCAATGAGCGAGACGGTGCCCTTCGTGGATACCAGCATGCTTGAATGATTTATGTCCCCGATCACGCAGCCGGACTGATGAACCGATGCAATCGCCCTAGCAATATTTGCCGCAGCCCGCACAAGGAATCTAAAATCAGCTTGAGGAAAATGTATCTTCCGTGAACCCGGCGAGTAAAGGTCATGCAGAGGCTTGTGGTCGCTCACCAGCCTCATAACAAAGCCAACGAAAGTGCCATCCTTGGAGCGTGCTACCGACACCGGGAAGGCCACATTTGGGGATTTGTCGGCAAGAGCCATATTAACCATTGCCGATATCTTGGCCTCTCTTGAAGCGTTGTCTGTGTATCGTTTTAGGGCTAAAGGTTCGGTTGCATCAAGCTGGAAAACCTCCCCCTCGCCACCCTTACCTATTCGTTTTCCAAGGGTATATCGATGACTGCCAACAAAAACTTCTTCTGATTTCATTTCTTCACGGCAAGAATTAGGCTCTTGTCATCGTCGGTACGCGAATTGATCGCATCCCCATCCAAGTATTTCTTCAATGCATTAGATAGGTTTGCATTTTTGCCAAATTGATCGACACCTTGTAATGGAAAACACATTTGGTCAAAAAAACCAGCAAAGGGAATTTTTTCACCAAAATCTAGTGCTAGTCGCTCTAAGCCATCTGTGAAAATTGCGATTGAGGATACAGGGCTAATAACGCTCTCTACGCGGAGCTCTTTTAGATCCTCATCAGTAATGAAATAGGTTGTGGACGCAAATTCACCTTGGTTAGGCCAACTTGGAGCAAACCAACTCCTATTTTCAGAATTTTGAAAAACAGCACACCCATCGCCAATGTGGATGACTGTTGATTCACTGCCATTTGAAACTACGCAGACTAATGTAGCCGCAAAGTCTCTGGGAGTTAAATTCCGATTTTTAGCCGCCAGAAATATCCGATCGCGAACTTGATCAATCCACAACTCATATTTTTCACGTGTAGGTAATCCATTTGCTGTCTTCAGATATTTTCTAAGTTCAACAGACAATGTCCGACAAACCAGAGAGGCGCCTTCGCCTCCGAATAAGGCACTTCCAGCTCCATCCGACACCATTCCGCAAAATACATTACCTGTATTTTTTTCGATTTCAAAGTTACAAAAAGAGTCTTGAAGTCGAACGCCGGTTTTTACATGCGAAGTTCCTTTTACCCCCGCAGATGCCCAAGCCCATCTAGCCATGTCATCCAGCGGTTGCCCAGCCATCGGGAGCAGCTGGATTATCAAGTGCCACACTATCGCCAGGATTTGAACGCGAGACTGACCCCATAGAGTTTGAAAGCCAAGCAAAAAGTTCTCTAAAGCTAAGACCTTTGAGCTTTAGTGGGTCCCTTACAACAATTTTTCCTAGGGTATCCATGTCAGCCTGCGCGACACCAACCGCATAAGCGCTGAACTCTTTTTTCGATTCACCAATCTTTATTCGTGCAGCTGCCTGAACCCATGAATCAGTTGGCGATCCGTCAGTAATGATGAAGACCCAAGGTCTGTAGTAAGAAATTCCGTTCGCTTTGTAAACTTTTTTCCGTTCCTCAAGCATATCTAAACCCGTCTCAATTGCCTCACCCATTGGTGTATTGCCAGACGCGGAAAGTTCCGGCGCAAAGAACTGAGATGCTGAAATGAAGTCTGTTTCGATTTTTACCGGTCCGAAGGACACGATTGCCACTTCAACACGCTTGGCGGCTAATGAGTCGCTTTTTAGCTCCTCCTCAAAGGCCTTTAAGCCGTCATTCAGTTCGGCAATGGGGGCCCCTCCCATTGATCCAGACGCATCCAAAAGTAACAAGCAGGCGCAGCGAGGCTCTGGGTTATCTGCAAAGGTTGCGCCCTCAAAGGGTCTCTGATCTAATTGGACATTCATATCATTTACCTTTCTGTTTCGGAGATCATTAAGTACTTTGCTGAAATTTGCGTTCGAATAGCCTATGGTAGAGGATTTTTGAATTCACTTTTCAATATTGTTTTGACTGCTTTTTTTGAATCGCTATGTTCAACAAAGATGCTATTCCATCAGGATTGAGTTGGGGAACGAGAGGGTTTCGCGTGGGTAAAAGCGTATCTGGTCGCTGGTGGGTTAGTCTTGGTCTGCCGCTAGGATTTAGATATACATGGCATCTTGGGCAGCGAAGTTCACCAGTCAACGCGACAGTCGTAACGCCGCAAGTTACTGCTCCCCCTAAACAAATGATAAGCGACGAGTCAATGAAAATTAATAGGATAGAGAGTGCCAAACTCCAAGCAAGCAAAATTACTAAGCAACCGCACGATTAGACAATCGACATAAAGCTTAAACCGAAGTAGGTTGATGCCTACTTAGAGGCAGTTGACTGGTTTGAATTTGAGAGGTTGTGAACTACTTCGCCTGACCAGTTGCGTAACAACTCCCAATCACCGTTCAATGTGATATGGGACCAAGTGGTCTTTGGCTTCATACCAAACCAGCCCACCATGACCTCTACCCTTAGCTTGCCGTCGTGATGCATAAAAGGCTTCGGAACATCTGCCAGCTCAAAAACTCCATCGAATTCGGAGCTCCTAAGAGATCCTTTGGTTATCCGGATTGCTAAGGCATTGGCTACATCTCGGTGCTCGGTAGGCCCAGCATTGGTGTTGGTATCGTATTTTCGATTCCACTGATTAGTGATTTCCGTAGCCATGAACGGTCTCCATAGATGACTTTAAGGTCAGTCTATCTCACCCAATGAGACTTGTTGAGGGGTTTGTAAGCGGGAGTGGCTTCAAGTGTCTGGCATTCCCCCAAACCTCTAGACATTTTTCATAGCGCAGTTTGACGCTGCCGCTCGAACTCAAGGGGGCTGAGCTGATCGAGATGCTTGTGTCGTAGA
>Ga0214919_10010073_pt1 | contig 12059 bp, 7 predicted proteins | sample LL1503_MetaG_FD_177994 | JGI IMG/M metagenome (GOLD analysis project Ga0214919, IMG submission 177994) | Freshwater microbial communities from Lake Lanier, Atlanta, Georgia, United States - LL-1503 | ecosystem: Environmental > Aquatic > Freshwater > Lake | place: USA: Georgia | collected 2015-03-15
GACTATTTAATAATGCCTTCAAGTCCCAAAATAAAAGCATAAACTTTCGCAACTTCTAATCGTTCATTTGACCTTCCTGAACCTCCGCCATGACCAGCATCCATATTGCAATCAAAAATCAATGGATGTGCCGAAGTTTTGTATTCTCTCAATTTTGCAACATATTTCATTGGTTCCCAATACTGAACTTGAGAATCATGATAGCCAGTTGTCACGAACATTGCAGGATAGTCCATTTTATGAATATTATCGTAAGGAGAATACTTCAACATGTAATAATATGCTTCTGGATCATTCGGGTTTCCCCATTCTTCAAATTCACCAGTTGTCAATGGAATAGATTCATCCAACATCGTAGTTACAACATCTACAAACGGCACTTGGGAAACAATTCCTTTCCATAAATAAGGAGCAAGATTGACAATTGCGCCCATTAATAAACCACCTGCACTTCCGCCTTGTGCATAAATTTTTTCTTTATCACAATATCCCATATGACCGATAAATTCTGCAGCATTGATGAAATCTGTAAAAGTATTCATCTTTTTTTGGAGTTTTCCGTCTTCATACCAAGTTTCCCCCATGTATTTACTTCCTCTAATGTGTGCTGAAGCAAAGACAAATCCTCTGTTTAATAAGCTGATTCTTAGAGCACTGAACCCATCAGGAATTGTATATCCGTAAGATCCATAGCCAAAAAGCAAACAAGGTGCTGTTTTTAAGTCGATTCCTTTTTTATAAACAATAGAAACTGGTATTTTTTCTCCATCATTGGCTGTAGCCCAAATTCTTTGGGATTCATAGTCTGAAGATTTAAAGGATGGATCCATAAGTGTTTTTTCAAACCATACTTTCTTCGTATTGCTTGCCATGTTGTATTGAAAAATTGTGGAAGGAGTTGTCATTGAGTTGTAAGAGTAGAAAATCTCATCGCTCGTATAATCGTCATTTAATCCTAAATTTAAAGAATATGTTTCTTCATCAATAGATATATAAGAGTCTACTCCACTTGATAAATTACGTAATTTAATTTTTCTGAGGCCATTGTTGCGTTCTTCAAGTACAAGGAAATTCTTAAATGTAGAAATCCCCTCAATTAAAGTTTCAGGATTCACAGGGATTAGAACTTGACATTGCTCTAGATTTCTAGGAAAAGATTTTGCAAATAAAACTTTTCTATTTGGAGCATCCTGATTTGAAAGAATGTAAAATCCATTTAGATGGTGAGCCACTTGATACAAATGATCTTTGCGCCTTGGAAGAAATACCATTAGCGGTTCTTTTGTATTATTTGCATCAAGGAACCATGTTTCTGAACTTGTGGAACTATAGGAACTAATAAAAATATATTTATCTGTTATTGTTTTTTCCAATCCAACAGAAAATTTCTCGTCCTCCTCTTGGTAAATCAAAACATCTGCTTTACTATCAGTCCCTAAAACATGCATGAACACTTGATACTCTCGAAGAGTCTGAGGATCTTTTTTAATGTAATAAACTGTTTTGTTATCATTTGCCCAAACTACACCGCCACTTGTTTCTTCAATTTTATCAGCTAAATATTTGCCAGATTTATTTTCTCGAAAAGTAATTGAATACTTTCTGCGACCTATAAAATCCTCACTCACTGCAAGTAATTCGTTATTTGGCGAAGGGGACCAATCTGCTAAATCATAATAATCTGCATCTTTTGCTCTTTCATTTTCATCAAAGAAGACAAGCTCCTTGTTTTTTTCCAATAAGATTATTTGCTGGTAATCTTTGCCATCCGTATTTTTCATTTGGTATTTTTTACCATTTAAAATAAAGGGTGCAGAAACTTCATTTGGATTAATTCGCTTGTCAAATTCTGTCATTAAAGAATTTATTAATGGCTGCAAGGGTTTAAAATAATCGCTGGCATATTCATTTTCCTGCTTTAAATTTTCTAAAACAGCTTTGCTATCACGTTCATTCATCCAATAATAATCATCAGAACGATTGTGTCCATGAATTGATAAAATTTTTGAATTTTTTGGTGCAATGAATTTCGGTGCTTGAGCGAACATATAAAGTGGAATAAATGTTATGAGAAATAATTGTAGCTTATACATAAATAGAGTTTGCCTACAAAAGTAAACAATATCTTAATCGAATGTCTTAACTTTATAGCGTGAAAAAAATTTATAAATACCTTCTTAATACTTTACCACGCCCACTTCTAATTCGCTTAAGTTATATTTTTAAAACTTTTGCTCCTATACTTTACCGAGGAAACAATGTTGAATGTCCAGTTTGCGAAAAGAAATTTTCTAAGTTCTTATCCTACGGTTCAAATGTAGCACACCGAGAAAATGTTTTATGTCCTTATGATTTAACGCTAGAAAGACACCGTTTGATGTACTTATATCTAAAACAAGAAAGTAATTTTTTTACCGCCGATAATCTTAGTGTTTTACACATGGCACCTGAGCAGTGTTTTATCGATCGCTTTAAAAAACAAAAAAATCTCACTTATTTAACTGCAGATATTGAGTCTCCAATAGCAGATCTTCATTTTGATTTACATGAAATTCCACTTGAAGACAATCGCTTTGATGTTGTTTTCTGCAATCATGTAATGGAACACGTAGAAAATCCACTTCAATGCATGAAAGAACTTTATCGTGTTATGAAAAAAGGAGGATGGGCTCTAATGCAGGTTCCTCAAGACTTTAGTAGGGACCTTACATACGAAGATGCAAGTATTACAAGTCCAAAAGAAAGAGAAAAACATTTCTGGCAGAAAGACCATTTGCGCCTATTTGGGAAAGATTATCCTCAATGGTTGGAGAAAGCTGGATTTACGGTCGATGAATTTGATTTAAACAAGCATTTTGACAAAAATGAAATTAATCGTTTTCGCCTTCTTCAAGGAGAAATTTTGTACATTGCTAAAAAATAACAAATGAAACACTACATTCTTATATTACTGACTTATTTTTTTACCTCTAGTTTCTCACAAAAAAACCTATTTGTTACTATCGACCCTCAATTTAATGGTGTGGATTTGCAAATGAATACCCAATATACTGCAGCAGATGGAAAAGTGTTGAAATTAGATCACTTTGATTATTACATTTCAAATATAATTATTACGCATGATGGAGGACAAACAACCAGTGTTGAAACTCCGGTATTTCTTGTTGAGCCTCAAAATCATGTATTATATTTAGGGTATAGAAATTGGAATGACATTGAAAAAATAAACTTTTTAGTTGGAGTTCCAAAACCTATGAATACACAAAATGGTTCTGAAGCAGCAGATATTTCTACTTATCCAGAAACTAATCCCTTAAGTTTTCAGTCTCCCTCAATGTATTGGGGATGGCAAGCAGGCTATATGCACATGATAATCGGAGGAAATTCCGATGGGAATAATGATGGGAATCCAGAATCCTATTTTGAAATTCATAGTTTAGGAAATAACAACCAGAAGGAAGTTGAGATGAACATTATAGAAACTAACACTTCTTCAGAACAAATAGATCTTAATATCATTTGTAATGTAAACCGATGGGTAGAAAGTATTCCCTTGAGTACTATTGGAGTTCTTCATGGAGAAAATGGCGTTAATGAAACTATTTTACAAAACGTGCTTTCTAAGACTGTATTTACTCAAAGTGCCACTGCTACAATTCAAGATATAAATCCCCTAGTTTTTAATTGCTTTGGAAAGAAAAATGGCCTAGATATAAATTGGGCTAATTTAGAAAATGGGAAATCCATTAAATTATTAGATCAAACTGGTAAAGTGCAGAAAAGTGCAGAAAAGGAAACAACATCTGGTTCACTGTCTTGGGATAACTTAAGTTCGGGGTTTTATTTTGTAGAACTTTTGAATAAAACGAATCAAATTGTTGTGTCTAAAAAAGTAATGGTCTACTAAATTTCCATTTTTTTATGAAATCGACTGTTGCACTTTTATGTATATTTTTAGTAAGTGGCTTCATTCTCATTCGATGTCATGTCTTAAAAACAATTGATCCAAACTTAGTAATTGTGGTACCTACGCCTTCTGATAATTTACAATCAGATGCAAAAATTGCTTTGGGTAGAAGCTTATTTTTTGACAAGCGCTTGTCCTTAGATGGAACTATTTCATGTGCAACATGCCACGACCCCAAAAAAGGTTTTAATGATCAATTAAGGAAAAGTATCGGCATAAATGGACAGAAAACAGAACGAAATGCTTCAAGTATTCTAAATGCTGCATTTTTAAAAACTGCCATGTTTGATGCCCATTTAGCAACATTGGAAATGCAAGTAATTGTTCCACTTCAAGAAAAAACAGAAATGGGACACAATATGAAGGAACTTATTCCTCAACTTAGAAAAATAAAGGAATACCAAGAGGCCGCTAAGAAAATTTTTAACCGCGATTTCGATGCCTTTGTATTAACTCGGAGTATTTCTGCATTTGAGCGTTCTCTTGTTTCTATGAATAGTCGCTTTGACCAATATCAAAATGGAAATAAAAATAGTTTATCAAAAGATGAACTTGCAGGATGGAAACTATTTTCGGAAAAACTATATTGTATCGCTTGTCATACGCAACCCTATTTTACAACATTTGTTGCTGAAAACAATGGTTTATACGCTAGTTATAATGGAAAAGAAGACCAAGGGCGCTTCCGTATTCACAACGATTCGTCAGATATTGGAAAATTTAAAGTCCCGTCATTGAGAAATGTTGCCTTGAGTTTTCCATACATGCATGATGGAAGCATTTACTCATTAGAGGATGTAATAGAGCACTATTCAAAAGGAGGAAATAAACATCCTTTACAGCACAAAAAAATTGTAGAATTTAAGATTAGTTCAGCTGAAAAAAAACAATTAGTTTCTTTTTTGAAATCTTTAACAGATACATCCTACATTCAAAGAATGAATTTCTAAAAGATTATTCTTTGATAAATCGTGTTGAGTAAGGCCTATCAGATTCATCGATACAAGTAATGAAATACAAACCTGGAAGTAAATCTGCAACATCAATTTCTCCAAGAAGATTTGTCGCTCTTGTGCCAATAGTCTGTCCGCTTGAGCTCGTAATAGTAATATCCTTAATAATTGCAGAATTTAAAGACTGAACTTTTATAGATGTTCCTGCTGGATTTGGAGAAACGCTAATTAAAGATTCTTGATTTTCTGCTAAACCTAATTCTGAATTATCCTTGTAAACACGAATGTAATCGATTTGCATTTCTGCAGGAAAAATAGTGCTTGTAGACGGAGATCCAGGCCAATTTCCACCAACTGCAATATTTAATAAGATAAAAAATGGCAAGTGGAATTCTTCTTTATTTCCAATTCCGTTTGTGATGTTTACACTATAATAAGGGTTATTATCTACAAGCCAAGTCATTGTCGTAGGTGTCCAAACAAATGCATATTGGTGGAATAAGGTAGGATCTAAACCATAAGACCCACCGTCGTATCTGTGACCAAGACTGTCAAAATGGAAAGTGCCATAATTTTGGTATTCATTTCCAATGTGCTCCATAATATCAACTTCTCCGCACGCTGGCCAAGATACTTGGCTAATATTTGCTCCTAACAACCAAAATGCTGGCCAAAGACCTTGTCCCATTGGAACCTTTATTCTCGCTTCAATTCGCCCATAACGAAACTCGAATTTGCCTTTTGAAATCATCCTAGCAGAAGAATACTGACTATTAAATATTGGTTCATTTTTTGCCCTTATTTTCAATAAGCCATTTTCAATAAAACTATTATTTGGAGAATTTGTATAGTATTGGAGTTCGTTATTACCCCAACCACTTGCACCAATCTCGTGTGTCCAGTTGGCTGAATTAATTTCTGCTTGCTCAAACTCGTCATTCCAATAAAGAAAATATTGAGCCTGAGAATTAAGTGTAATAAAAGCGAAAATACTTAAAAGAAAAAGTTTCATTTATGAAATTGATATTAGTTCTTTACTAAACGAATAGTTTTAACATCATGGCCTAAAGAATAATTTAGAAAGTAAATACCACTGTCAAATTTTTCTAAATCAATACTTGTTTCGGATCCATTTAGCAAAAGTATTTCTTCACCTACAACATTGGTCACATTTTTAAAATAGATTCCATTTTCAGAGCTAATCATAAACTTTCCGGTCGAAGGATTTGGGGAAATTTTAACATCCTTATTTTCAAAATAGGATAAACCAGCACCTGGACAAGTTGAGCAGCTTTCGTAACAAACTGCAGGTAAACTTGTAGTAGCGGAAACAATCAAATAACGATTTGTAAAGCCATTGTTTGTAAAAGTACATGCAGCATCTTCAACTGTAAACTGTTCTTGAGCAGACCAACCATCAACAGAAAAAAGGTATTCAATGGTATCATTTGCTAAAAGCATAGTCATTTCCCAAATACCATCAGAATTGGCATCTGTCATTGGATTACAACTTCCGCAAAACTGATTGAAGTTGCCATTTAAGAAAACACCTGTATTAATAGTGCCTGTATAATTTGACATATCTACTTTAAAAGTTACAGAACTTGATCCATTACACGCAGTACATAAGCCATAACAAACAGGATTAAGATTCATTGGGGCATTTCCAACCGTCAATGAACGATTAGTATATCCAAAAGCGGAAACAGTACAAGGAGAGCCCTGTAACAAAGCTTCCTGACCAGTCCAAGCATCATGAGAAAATTTATATTCATACGATCCAGCTGCTAGAAGTATTGTAGTTTCCCAAATGCCATCAAGATTTACATCAGTAAGTGGATTACAGCTACCGCACCAACCATTAAATGATCCATTTACCTCTGGAGTTGTAAAGCCGTTTTGCTGCGTCATATCTACTTTAAATGTTACAGGAACTGGAGGTGCTACGCAGGTTGCAGAACAAGAATTCCAGCAGACAGTCGGAAGAACCATAGCAGTTGACCCTACAGTTAAAAACCGGTTTGTAAAACCACTATTGGTTACGGTGCAAGAGCTTCCAGGGATTAATTGTTCCCCACTATTAACCCAATTATCATAAGCAAATTTGTATTCATAATCTCCAGGCAATAGCGCTATTGTAGCTTCCCAAATACCGTCGCTATTTGCATCTGTCATAGGATTGCAAGTTGCACCACACCAACCGTTGAATGTGCCATTTACTTCAGGAGTTGTAAAACCTGTTTGTTGCGTCATATCAAGCTTAAAAGTGACATTTATTTGAGCAAAAATACTAAAGCTAGATAGTAAAAAAATGCTGATGATTTGTAGATTTTTTTTCATTTTTTTCATTTTAGAATGCTAAGTTACTAATTATTTATTGTAAATAATACAATAAGTATCTGCTATTAAATTGTAATCAAAATTAAACATTCAAAAATGGAAAATGTTTTTTTATATAAATTAAAACTCTTTTTTGAACACAAACGACACGAATCAAAAAATACTATTTCATAAAAAAGCCGCTTTAAGCGGCTTTTCAAATCTTTTATTTTTTTAATTTTTAAAAATTTGGACAACTTTAGAATAATTTAAAGAACTAAGTTTCAAATAATAAATTCCTCGAGCCGCAATGGAGATATCTATTGTGTTTTCCAGATTAGAAAAGTCAGCAGAATAAATTACTCTTCCAGAACAATCTGTAATGCTAGCGGTTAAATTTACTTGCTCTGAATTCATAATTGAAAACAAGCCATTTGATGGATTTGGCTGAACAGAAATTCCCATGTCAGATAAATCTTCTAAACCAGCGCCGGTTATCGTTAAGATCAGTTGCTCAGTCACACAATTTGATGTTGTTCCTGTATAAGTTCCAGATGAAGTATATGTTTGACTATTGTTAGTCCATGTATAAGATCCAGAAGCTGAAATTGTAAGCGAATTAATTGAATTAGGTGTGACACTTACTGTAGCTGTTCCTGAATTTCCTGTTCCAACTCCTCCACCAGAAACAGAGACGATTGAATAGGTTGTTGTTGTAAGTGTTGGAGAAACAGTAAATAATACAGGGCTTGTTCCACTTGATGAATAGTTATTTGGGCCATCTGTAATAACAACAGTGAAAGGTGATGTACCACCAACTATTTGAACACTTAAGTTTGTTGAATCTCCAGCACAAATAGCTGAGGAACCAGATAAAATAGAAGAAGTTGGACCTGTCGCACAAGATGAACAAGAGTTCCAACAAACACTTGGAAGAACCATAGCTACTGAACCAACAGTTAAAGCACGATTTGTATTTATTCCTGTTGTAATTGTACAGCTAGAGCCCGGCATCAATAATTCTTGTCCAGTCCAGTTGCTGTATGAAAACTTATATTGATACGATCCTGCAGCAAGTGGAATTATAATTTCCCAAATACCATCAGCATTTGCATCTGTCATAGAAGCACAAGATCCGCACCAATTATTAAATGTTCCATTTACTTCTGGAATAGATCCAGCAGGCATTGTACTTTGGTTCATATCAACTGTAAATGTAATAGGAACAGCTGTTCCACCACCAAGAGTCGTCTCAGAAACAGATGCTGGAGTTGAGAACAACTGATCTGCAGTGTTGTATTGGTATAACCAAAAAGTATAATTTGTTGCTGCTTGAAGACCTGTAACATTAAAGCCAAATGGACCTACTCCATTTCCGTCTCCACCAGTCGATCCGAAAGTATATTCAGAAGCATTTTGCGGATTCATAGGAGCTGAAGCTGTTGGCGAATAGAATAAACGATAAAGAATGTTCCCGCCAACTTGATTGGGACCACAAGCTACAAATATACTTGAAGTAGTTGGAGAATTAGCAACTAATCCAGCTGGTTGAAGAGGAGGTGCAGGAGAAACACCACAAGCTAAACAAGAGTTCCAACAAACACTTGGAAGAACCATTGCTGTTGAACCAACACTTAATGTGCGATTTGTATTTGTGCCGATAGTAATAGTACAGCTAGAACCAGAAATAAGCGTTTCTTCACCACTCCAGTTGCTATATGAAAACTTGTATTCATACGATCCTGCAGCAAGTGAAATTGTAGTTTCCCAAATACCATCAGAATTTGCATCAGTCATTGCATTACAGTTTCCGCACCAATTATTAAATGTGCCATTTACTTCGGGAATAGATCCGGCAGGCATTGCGCTTAGCGACATGTCAACATTAAAAGTAACTGGGACAGGCAGTGATGGACCTGCCATCATTAAGTCGTCAAAATAATATGTCTTTTCTCCTACATTTGATCCTGGCACAGAAAAATTCATGAAAACAGATGCTTTGTCTAATGAATAAGCTAAATTTAATGGTGCAGTTCCTGTAGCTTGATTAGCGAAATTAAACACCAAAGTCTGCCAGCCATTTGCAACTGTTGTAGTTGCTTCTGTTTCTACAGAATGAGTTGGATTACTGTGATTTTCAACCTTCAAACGAACTTGAATACCAGCATCTGGTGACCAAACCTTTAAAGACATAGAAGTATTTGACGCAGAAAAAGGAACTGGACTTGCTAATCCTAAGGCTGCTGCTGCTGTTATTGTAGTTCCAGCCCAAGATTCTGCAGTGGCTGATTTAATTACTTTAACAACTGTATTAGAAGAATTTGTTGGGTCTGTTACAATCGTTGATGCTTCAGCTCCTCCAAATCCAATAACACCATAATCAACCGTATTACCTTCAAAAGTAACTGGTAAATTCATTTGTGTTAAAGATGGACCTGTTGAACATGCAGTACATAAGCCATAACAAACACTTGGAAGAACTAAAGCTGTTGAACCAACAGTTAAAGAACGATTTGTATTTGCTCCTGTTGTAATTGTACAACTAGAACCTGGAACCAATGTTTCTTCTCCTGTCCATGTACTGTATGAAAACTTGTATTCATAAGATCCTGAGTTAAGCAGAATTGTTGTTTCCCAAATACCATCAGCGTTTGCATCTGTCATAGCGTTACAAGATCCGCACCAACCATTAAATGTACCATTTACTTCTGGAATTGCGCCAACAGGTAAGCCACTTTGAGATACATCAACCTTAAATGTAACTTGTGCTTGAGTTGGAGGTGGAGGAGTAACACCACAAGCTGAACATGAGCCATAACAAACAATTGGAAGGACTATTGCTGTTGATGCTACCGTTAATGTGCGATTCGTATATTGGCCTGTTGTAATTGTGCAAGCAGAACCGGGGATAAGCATTTCTTGACCAGCCCAGTTATTGTATGAAAATTTGTATTCATATGAGCCTGCAGCAAGGGAAATGGTTTTCTCCCAAATTCCATCAGAGTTTGCATCTGTCATAGGAGCACAAGATCCACACCAACCGTTGAAGTTGCCGTTTACTTCAGGAATAGAACCTACAGGCATTGTGCTTTGGTTCATGTCCACTTTAAAAGTGACATTTGTTTGAGCAAAGAGACCTAAGCTCGAAAGGATAAAAAGACAAAATATTTTTGTAGTTTTTCTCATAATAAGATAATTTAAATTTAATTTTTGGCTAATGTATAAAATAAATTATAGTATATTATACAATAAGTTAAAATTAAATAAATAAGGTCATTAATTCTAAAAGAAAGCAAAGGAAAAGTGCTTTTTAAAACTTACTGTTAAGTAAAACAGAGAAAATCAATCTAAACGGAAGGTACTTTTAAAATTTTCGACAGAAATAATAAAATTTCCTTTTTCTAAAATCCACTCATTATTTGCTCCCACAAACTTCAAATCAGAAGTATGAATTACAAATTCAAGAGTTTTAGTTTGGTTTGGAAGCAAGTCAATTTTTTCAAATTGCTTTAACTTTTTATTTGCTGGAGAGATGGATGCATATTCATCAGTTATGAACCATTGGACAACTTCTTTTCCTGCGATTTTTCCATTATTTGAAACAGTGATTTTTGCAATAATAGAATCGTTTTCACCTACCATACTTGTTTTGGAAAGAGATAAATTTGAATAAGTATAGGAAGTGTAGCTCAAACCAAAACCAAAAGGCCATTGGGAATCTATCGCATCATTTTTATTGGTTTTTCCTGATAAAGTTTCTGCATTAACATAATCATAATGCTCCATTACACCGTCATATTTTGGAAAAGTATAGGGTAATTTTCCAGAAAAATTCTCTTCTCCATACAGTAAATCCACCAATGCATTAGAACCATAATCCCCTGGTAAATATGCATTTACTATTGCTGAGGCAAGAGGCTCAATTGTTCGAATAATTCGAGGTCGTCCAAAAAGAAATACCAAAACTATTGGTTTTCCAAGCGTTTGAAGTTCCTCAACTAATTTCAACTGTGCTTCACATAAATTTAAACTGCGAATATCACCAGGTTTTTCAGTTGCTGGCATTTCCCCTAAACAAACTACAATTTTATCACAAAGTTTTGCTTCTTCTATTACTTTACTTAAATCTACAAGCGTGCAATTCTCCCAATTATTTACCAATGTTAGTTCATATCCTTTATCATATTTAAGTAAGGACGGAGCTATTTTATTTTGAAATGCTTGTTTTATATTTAGTGCATTTTGTGTATTAAAACTTGAGTCTACACCTTGCCAGGTATGAGTCCAGGAAGCATTTTGAAAAATTAAATTATCTGCAACCGCGCCAAGCAAGAGGATTTTTTCGTCTTTTTTTAATGGTAAAGTTTGCTTTTCATTTTTTAGTAAAGTAATCGACTCTAATGCAGCTTGTTTTGCTGTTGCTTGAAATTCCTTAGAGCCAAAATCTGGATATTGATCTAATGAGTACATCGGGGTTTCAAATAAACCCAATTTAAGCTTGGCGTAAATAATTCGAGTTACAGCATCATCTAAGCGATTTTTACTTATTTTTCCTTCCACAACCGCTTCATGAAATAAGTCTAAATATTCTCTATAATTTCCATAATACGGGACCATACTCATATCTAATCCTGCATTAATTGCCAAGACTATCGCTTCTTTTTGATTTTCTGCAATTTTATGTACCGTATGTAGCATGCGAATATCTTCCCAATCTGAGACAGCAAAACCTTTAAATCCAAATTCTCCTTTGAGAATATTCGTAAGTAAGTTTTTATTCATGTGCCCAGGAATTCCATTGACAGATCCAGAATTAATCA
>Ga0214919_10010075_pt1 | contig 12058 bp, 9 predicted proteins | sample LL1503_MetaG_FD_177994 | JGI IMG/M metagenome (GOLD analysis project Ga0214919, IMG submission 177994) | Freshwater microbial communities from Lake Lanier, Atlanta, Georgia, United States - LL-1503 | ecosystem: Environmental > Aquatic > Freshwater > Lake | place: USA: Georgia | collected 2015-03-15
TTAAAGGAAAATATTTTCAAACCCTTGGGTATGAAATCGACGGTAGCCTTTGAAGAAGGAAAGTCAACAGTCTTAAATAGAGCTTATGGTAGTTCCTTTGAAAAAGGAGTCTGGACACAGACCGACCAAAGCCTTACCAGTGCAGTATTAGGGGATGGGGGTATTTATACCAATGCCATTGAAATGACTAAATGGGTCAAAGCTTTATGGGACTATAAACTCATCAGTGCTGACATGCAAAAAAATGCATGGAGTAGAAAAAAATTAGACAATGGCAAAATGATTGATTATGGATATGGATGGCATGTAGAAGATTATAATAATATTACGCATCCCTACCATGATGGAAGTTCTATAGGATTTAGAAATAATATTTTATTATTCCCAGAGAAAAAATTAATGATTATTGTTTTAACCAATAGAAACGAAGGAGACCCCATTATTGAAGCTAAAAAAATTGCAGACCTTTATTTAAATTAAGTCTAAATTGATATACACATTAATATGTATTATTAATAATGTATATTTAAAATATAAAAAATTATTAAATACAATTACTATGTATACTTCTATTAGTGCTTTTAAATATATCACTCCATTTATATTATATGTATTATCCTTACTTGCTTTTCAAGGGGAAGGTTTAATATGTTATGCTCCCTTAATGTATACTTTTTTTTCCGTACCCCTGCTTGAACTATTTATAAAAGCCAGCCCCGCTAATTTAGATGAAGTGGAAGAATCTTTAGCGAAACAAAATAAAGTATACGATTTCATTTTATATGCAGCTATTATCATGCAATATTATTCTCTTTGGGTTTTCTTAAACTCTTTACAAGCACCTGCTTTATCTACAGCCACCATAGCAGGTAGAGTCATCAGTATGGGCTTATTATGTGGCGCCTTTGGAATTAATGTAGCACATGAATTAGGACACCGTGTCAATAAAATGGAACAAACCTTTGCCAAAATGCTTCTATTAACTAGCTTATACATGCATTTTTTTATTGAGCATAATAAAGGCCATCACAAACATGTGGCAACCGCTTCAGATCCAAGTACGGCTAAGTACAATCAATCTTTATATGCCTTCTGGCCCCAAACTTTAATAGGTACTTATAAAAGTGCCTGGAAAATTGCGAATGAAGAATTAAGTAAAAAAGGACATGCTTGGTTTTCCCTTAAAAATGAAATGCTTTTATTCCAAATCATTCAATTGCTTTTATTATTAGGAATTTTTAGCTTGTTTGGTCTAAGTACCACTTTATTATTTATGGTAGCTGCTTTAATGGGTGGTTTATTATTAGAGTCCGTTAATTATATTGAACACTACGGACTTACAAGAAATGAAACAGGAGACCATCAATTTGAAAGAGTACAACCCCATCATAGCTGGAATAGCAATCATATTATTGGCCGTTTAATGTTATTTGAATTAAGCCGTCATAGTGATCACCATTATTTAGCTTCAAGAAAATATCAAATACTTAGAAGCTATGACAATGCGCCACAAATGCCTACAGGCTATCCGGGTATGATTTTACTTTCTTTGGTTCCTCCCTTATGGTTCAAGGTAATGAATAACCAAATGAAAAAATATAATTTAAAAGGCTAATTAAAACAATACGCCTCCACAAAAAAGGTCCCCCGATTTATTGAGGGACCTTTTTTATATAAAGCAGCTTGTACTTTTACTTACTAAAGCTTATTGTTTTAGCTTAACTACAAATATGCCTGAAGAAGAAATACTATTTGGCCTAAGTGAGGTTAAATCAATCACTATATCTTTTCCTTTTTGTTTCCAATTGGTTTTTACATCAGCGCCTAAAACAGTTGCGGTAGCACTGCTTGGTAATTTTAAATCTCTAACAGTAAGTGTATTACGATAAGAAGGTACAATACAATAAATATCATTTCCTTTTTTAGTAAAAAAGGTTTCAATATAAGCGCTATCGCTTTGCGGCACCACTAGTTTTGCCACATTATAATTAGCCATAAAACTTGCGCCCTTTTTAGGTGGTACATAGCCCTTGCTCCACTGAGCAGGTCTCCAGGCTTCCGTTTCATAAATGGCTTCTCCATTCATAGCTAACCAATCTCCTATGTCCGATAAACGTTGTTGCATAATCACTGGAATGGTGCCATCTGCTGCAGGTCCAATATCTAATAATAAATTACCACCTCTTGAAACAATATCCCCTAGCATTAAAATTAAATCATGACTAGATTTATAATCTTTTAATTGTTCATTTCTATTGTAGCCATAAGAATAACCCACTCCCTGACTCTCTTCCCAAATGATACTGGCGTCCATACCACTTCCATATTCTGAAGTCGTATACATGGCTCCATGATTTTTCTCTCTTGTATTATTACCCCAACGATCATTTACCACTACTTCATTTTTGACAGGTGATTCATTAAATAACCAAGCAAGGAGTGCAGGGCTTTGCCAAGCGGTATCTGAAATATCCCATTCTCCATCTGAAAAAATAACAGATGGCTTATACTTGGTGACTAAATCTTTAAACTGTGGTGTCATATGTTCAGTCACATATTTTTTACGGTCATGCATCCATAATGGATTAAACCATTCATATAAAGAATAATAATAACCCATTTTAAGTCCTGCATCTCTAACTGAATTAGATAAGTCACCTAATAAATCACGCTTAGGGGTTCCTGTTACTGCATTCCAAGGTCTGTTCCAATCACGATCGGCTTCAGCACTATTCCATAAGGTATAGCCATCATGGTGTTTAGAAGTAAGTACTACATAACGAGCACCCGATTTTTTAAATACATCGGCCCACTGATTCGGATCAAACATTTCTGCTTTGAACATAGGTTCAAACTGATCATAGGCAAAACTACTTCCATAATTTTTATTATGAAAGGCCATAAAATCTTTTTGTTTTTCAAATAATCGGTGACCATACCACTCTGAATAACTGTATCCACTATTAGGCATAATGGGTGCATAAGCAGGCACCGAATACACACCCCAATGAATAAAAATGCCAAACTTATCTTGATGAAACCAAGCGGGAATTTTTCTGGTATTTAAAGATTCCCAATTGGCTTGATAATTTTGTGCATTTGTTTTTTTAGCGAATGCCAATAAAATAAAAAAAAGAAAATATTTTTTCATGGTAGATTTTGTATTTGTAATACTTGTATCAATAACTTATTAAATTATTTTAGTTCATGCATATTTGAAAATGCTTAAAAATTATCAGCTTCTCTATAAGCTTTAATTAAAGCTAACTCTCCATCTTTTCCTGCACCTACTTTTCCATGCTCCATACCTAGCACTCCTTTGTAACCCTTGCTATGTATATGTTTGAAGATATTATGGTAATTCATTTCCCCCGATCCTGGTTCATTGCGACCCGGGTTATCTCCAATTTGGAAATAGGCTATTTCAGACCAACATCTATTTATATTGTTAATAATATTTCCCTCATTTTTTTGCATATGGTACATATCAAATAAAATTTTACATGCAGGGCTATTGATGGCTTTACATATTGCATAAGTTTGAGCTGAGTAGCGCAAAAATAAATCAGGTGTATCGCTTAAGGGTTCTAAAACAGTGATTAAGTTATTTTTTTCTAAAATTTCTATGCCTGGTCTTAATCCTTCAATGACATTGCCTGTTTGAATATCCATAGGTAATCTTCTTTCAAAATTACCAGGCACTGTGGTCATCCACTTCGCATTAGTTCTTTTTGCAACCTCCACTGCTTCCTTACACGATGCTGTAAACTTATCTTTCCATTCTTGAGAACCTGTGGTTAAATTAATTTTATCATTAATAGAAAAATTCACCACAAATACTCCCATATGCATACCTAGTGCTGCCAAGGTATCCCCAATTTTTTGTTGCATTTCAGGGGTTCTGCTCATCATGCCATTATCCTCAATGGCAGTAAAACCAATACTATGCGCATATTTTATTTGATCAATAAAATTTGGCCCTGCTAAATTTTCAAACATACCATCATGAATGGCATAATGTAATTTATAAGGTGTGGTATCTGCTGAAGTAGTTGCTTTTGCTTTTTGTGCTAACAAACCAGTACCCGCTAAAAGAGATCCGCCTACTAAAACATTTTGTTTTAAGAAATTTCTGCGTTCCATAGTATTGTATTTTTTTATAGATTAAATTTAGGCATAAGTATTAATAAGAACAAGTTTGAAACCATTCATTTATATAATTAGCCTTCTTGTATTTTCTACACCTTTGGCGCATGCACAAGCTGGTAGATTTAGCTATTCTGAAATAAAGATGGGATCACCCTTCAATATAATTATTGTCAGTGCCGATTCAGTCAAGGCCAATCGTTTAGCTCGAAACTGCTTTCAATTAGTAGACTCCCTAGCTCATATTTTTAGCAATTACGACTCCAGCAGTGAGCTTTCAAAAATCAATGCCAGTGCAGGTTTACTGCCTTTCAAAATGTCAACTGCTATGTTGGATTTAATACAAAAATCTGAACAAGCCTATAAACAATCTAATGGAGCATATGATATTAGTATTGGTCCTTTATCTAGCTTATGGAGAAATGCAAGAAAAGATAAATTGTTTCCAGAGGTAAGTACAGTGCTGGCCACAAAAAAATTAGTGGGACTAGGTCAAGTAAAAATTAATAAGCGCTTAGGCACTATTTTTCTTCCTATCTCTGGCATGCAATTAGATTTTGGTGGTATTGCCAAAGGTTATATTGCGCAGTGGGTAATTGATTATTTAAAAGCCAATGGCATAAGGCAAGCATTGGCAGATGCAGGAGGTGATATTGTAATGAGTGGAGCGCCCTTAAAGCAAAAAGGCTGGCTTATTGGAGTGAATCTTCCTGAAACAACAGATGACTTATTAATTAAAAAACTAGAACTCTCTAATTATTCTGTGGCCACCTCTGGTGATGTATACCAATTTATTGAAAATAAGGGTATTAAATATTCTCATATCATCAATCCCCTCACAGGCTATGGTGTAACCAATCTTAGAAATGTAACCATTATTGCCAAAACCGGTGCCACAGCGGATTGGCTGGCCACCGCTTGTAGTATCTTGCCAATGAAGGAAGCCAAGGCATTAGCCTTATCTAATCAGGCTGCTTTATTTATAAGTACGCTTCAAAAGGGGAAATTACATTTTGAGTCCACCCCAAATTTTAAAAATTACTGGCAAACCACAGGTATAAATCAGGGTAAAAAAAAGACAAAACAATAAAATAAGTTTTATCTTAATACACTAAACCAAGGGCATTGAAATTGTATAAAATATTTTTAAGTATCTATTTTTTAATGACGGCATTTTCATTTGCTCATGCGCAAGAAAATAATTTTATAAGTTATGATCAGCCCATGATAGGATCTTCACTTCATTTTAAAATGATGCCCATTCAAGGCGGTACATTTTTAATTGGAAGTGCAGAGAATGAAAAAGGTAGAAATAATGATGAGGGTCCTCAAAAAAAAATTACCATTGCCCCTTTTTGGATGAGTGCTTATGAAGTCACCAGAGATGAATTAGATGTTTTTTTAAAAGACGAAACTACTAGCCAAAATGTAAGCGTAGACGCCATTACAAGACCTAGCCCTCAATATGTTGATTTAAGTTGGGGCATGGGAAAAGAAGGAGGCTACCCTGCTAATAGTATGTCACAATATGCAGCTATTATGTATTGTAAATGGTTGTATCAAAAAACTAAAATATTTTACCGACTGCCTACAGAAGCAGAATGGGAATATGCATGCAAAGCAGGAACTACTACTGCTTATTTTTTTGGAAACAATGCAGCGGATTTAGATAAATATGCATGGTATGAAAAAAATAGTGAAAATACATTTCATAAAGTAGGCAGAAAACTACCTAACCCTTGGGGCTTATATGATATGCTTGGTAACCTTACTGAATGGACCTTGGATCATTATGATGAAAATGCTTTTGCAAAAATTTCCAATAATGAATTTAAAGTAGCACCTAACTTAGTAAGGTATCCAAAAACACTAAAAGGAGGTAGTTATCTAGACCCTGCTACTGAATTAAGATCATCAAAAAGAATTCATTCAGATCCTATTTGGAATAGAAGAGATCCACAAATACCCAAAAGCAAGTGGTGGTTAACAGAAGCAAAACAAGTGGGCATAAGGCTTGTACGCCCTTTGAATCAACCCACAGAGGAAGAAATTAAACAATTTTTTAAGGCCTATTTAAATTTATAAATTAAAAATTACCATTATGAACAAACCATTTTCGGGAAATAATTCACGAAGAGATTTCGTAAAAGGAACCAGCCTGCTTGCAGGAGGTATTTTAGCAGCGCCCTTATTATCCCGCGCCAATTTTTTCTCCGGCTCCGATGATACCATTAAAATTGCAATAGTAGGTTGCGGTGGCCGAGGAACCGGTGCCGCTATGCAAGCATTGTCTAGTAAACAAAATGTAAAAATTGTTGCGATGGCCGATGCCTTTAAAGACAATTTGGACAATTGTCATAAATCTCTAACTGAAGAAATAAATAATAGCATTGGAGAATTAGCGAAAAGATTAGATGTACCTGAAGAAAGAAGATTCACAGGTTTTGATGCCTATCAAAAAGCCATTGCACTTGCAGATGTTGTCATACTTGCTACCCCTCCAGGTTTCAGACCCATTCATTTTGCAGAAGCGATTAAACAAGGCAAGCATGTATTTATGGAAAAGCCAGTGGCCACAGATCCTGCAGGTGTTCAAAGTGTACTTGCTACTGCTGCTATTGCGAAACAGAAAAAATTAAATGTAGTAGTAGGTTTACAAAGACATTATCAAAATTCTTATCGAGAACTGTTTAAAAGAAAAGATTTAATTGGAGATATTACTTCTGCTCAAGCATGGTGGAATAATGATGGTGTTTGGGTAAGACCTAGAAAATATAACCAAACAGAAATGGAATACCAAATGCGTAATTGGTATTATTTTAATTGGTTATGTGGTGATCATATCACTGAACAACATATTCATAATTTAGATGTGATTAACTGGTTCAAAGGTGGACATCCAGTGAAAGCACAAGGTTTGGGCGGACGTCAGGTAAGAAAAGGGAAAGAAAATGGTGAAATTTTTGATCATCATTTTGTAGAATTTGAATATGCCGATGGTTCTATCTTAAATAGTCAGTGTAGACATATTCCCGGCACCATGAGCAAGGTGGATGAATTATTAGTAGGTACAAAGGGTAAAATATTTTGTGGGGCTGCGCATATTAAAGACCACACGGGTAAACTTATTTATCAGTACGATACTACATTAGAGAACAACCCTTATCAAACTGAGCATGATGAATTGTTTGCAGCCATTGCTAAAGGTGAATACAAATTTGCCGATGCAGAAAATGGTGCAAGCTCTACCATGACTTCCATTTTAGGTAGAATGGCTACTTATTCTGGCCAAGTGATTGACTGGGATAAAGCCATTAACTCTGGCATTGATATTCATCCAAAAGTATACGATTGGAATGCGGAGCCTCCTGTACTTCCTAATGCAGACGGTTATTATCCTATTGCAATTCCTGGTGTGACTAAATACTTTTAAAACAATAATAAAAATGCTTTGTACTGAGCTGCCATCGATTTAATAAAATCGGTAAGCTTGTATTTATTTAATATTTCAGAAGAAGTGTCTGCAGCACCTTGCACTAAACCAACACAATTAGGTTTACCACAATTACATACAAATTGTTGTGCCATTCTCCATTCAGTGGCTGGATAAAAAAAGCGTAGCTCCTCCCCTGCTTCAATATCACTAATGCATTCTAATTGCATAGTACTGGTATTAAATAAAACGTTCGGTTCACAACAATGATTCACATATTGTAAATATTCAGGAAATAAATGAATGTGTTTCGTTTCACTTATTTGAATGGTTAAATAATTAGGGGTATCTACAATTTTAGAAGCGTCAAAGGCAACAATTACTTCACCCGCTAAAAAGGCCCTGCTAGCAAATAATCCATGTTGTTGATTTTCTTTATTTTGCTTTACTGCGCAGTGCTCATGCTGACTAATTAAAACAAATTCATAATTTTTTTCGGGAGACATAGAAATTTCAAATTATTTATTAATTCTTGTAAATTTTTCGTTTCTACCTAATAAGGAGAAACCTATATAACCTCTAATGTTAAGGGTTTGTTTGTCTTCACTTAACCACATCTTACTACTATAAGTTGAACCTCCTTCTGGATCATAAATTTTACCTTCTACCCACTGTGGTGCCTCCCAAGTAAAATCGTGTAACATCACCATACCTTTCACTTCTCTATTTCTTAAATTTTTATCCGCATTGTAAATGTCTTTTCTTTCTGTTTTCACCCACACCAGTTTACCATATAGTTTATTATTTTGTATATAAGTTTCTACAATACCTTTTTTACTGGGCGAAAGCCATCTGCCTATAAAATCATTTTGAGCAAAGACATTATTTGTAAAAAATAGTATAAATATAAATAGGGCAGTTTTTTTAAATAGTACTTTAATCATATATGAATATTTTATTTTTAATAGTTGTTTATTGAGTACATTAAATTAATAAATATTTATAGAAAACCTATTAAATTCTACCATAAAAATATCAATATATAACTAAGATTGAAAACAAGCCAAAACTTAACTAAGCTATAGAAATCCTTTTGGGGGTGAAAGAGGGGTAAAGATAGCCGCCTTGCGTCTTCTGCGCTTTTAGGGATTAACTCTTTGTTATTTTATATAAATACTCGTTTCAAATGATTTGAATTAAACAAGTTTTAATAACTTGTTGAGCAGAAAATAATATTCAATAGTATTTTCTAGCTCTTATTTATTACGTTCAAAATATATATTATGAAAAGATTTTTTTTAGTTATTACAATAGCCTGTATTGGAGTGATAACTCAAGCCCAAGAATCAAAAAAAATAGTACTGCCCAATGGTTGGGCTTTAAGTCCTGCTGGTAAAAGCTTATCCTTAGGTGATTTACCACTCAATATGGCAGTGTCTAGATCAAAGAAATTAATGGCCATTACCAATAATGGTCAAAGCACTCAATCTATTCAACTTATTAATTTAGTGAACAATACTATTTTAGATAATATTAAAATTAGTAAGTCATGGTTAGGTATTGCATTTAGTGCAGATGAAAAAACTTTATACGCTTCAGGAGGTAATGACAATTGGATTTTAAAATATAATATTATCAATAACAAATTATTATTAAGCGATTCTATAAAACTAGGTGATAAATGGCCTCATAAAATTTCTCCTGCAGGTATTTGCATTAACGATGCAAAAAATATTTTATATGTAGTCACCAAAGACGATAGTTGTTTATATGAAGTAAATTTAAAAACAAATAAAACAATTAAGAAAACGGCCTTACCTGCTGAAGCCTATACTTGCGTTTTATCTAATGATAAGTCGGAATTATATATTAGTATTTGGGGCGCAGAAAAATTAGTAGTGTATAATACAACAAGTCAAAAAATAACGAATAGCATTAACACAGGAACACATCCCAACGATTTAATTCTTTCAAAAAATGGAAAAACAATTTATGTGGCCAATGGAGAGGACAATAGTGTATCTGTGGTAGATATTAAAAATAAAAAAGTAATTGAAACCCTTAATTGCGCCTTGTATCCTAATGCCCCAGCGGGTTCCGCTACCAATGGTGTTGCACTAAGTGCCGATGAAAAAACTTTATATATTGCGAATGCCGACAATAACTGTATAGCCGTATTTGATGTTACAGAAATAGGCAATAGCAAATCAAAAGGTTTTATTCCTGTGGGTTGGTATCCAACCAGTGTTAAGGTAATAGGAAATAAAATTTATGTAACCAATGGTAAAGGGTTTTCTTCTTTTGCGAATCCATTAGGACCTGATCCTTATAATCAAAATGCACAGATGGCCGTGCAAAAAGGTTTATTAAAAAATACAAAAGAAGTGCAATACATTGGAGGGCTGATGAAAGGAACATTGAGTATTATTAATACCCCTTCTGAAAAACAATTAGGATTGTATTCAGCCGCCGTTTATGAAAATACGCCTTATACAAAAATGAATGAAGAAAAATCAAATGCTGAAATAGGCTCTGTTATTCCACAAAAATTAGGTGACCCATCAGCTATTAAATATGTATTTTATATTGTAAAAGAAAATAGAACCTATGATCAAGTCTTAGGAGATGTGAAAGAAGGTAATGGAGATCCTAGTCTTTGTTTATTTGGAGAAAAATATACACCTAACCAACATGCTCTTGCTAAAGAATTTGTTTTGTTAGATAATTTTTATGTGAATGGCGAAGTAAGTGCCGATGGACATAACTGGACACTGGGTGGATATGCCAATGATTATTTAGAAAAAAATTGGGTGACTAGTTATGGAGGACGCGGAGGTAATTATGACGCAGAAGGTACTCGTGCTATTGCCAATAATAAAAATGGATTTATTTGGGACTATGCAAAAAGAGCAGGCGTCTCTTATAGAACCTACGGAGAATTTGCAGATAACTATAAAGCCAATTTACCTGTTTTAGAAAATCATTTCTGTCCTTATTTCACAAGTTGGGATCAAGCTGTAAGAGATACTACTAGAGTGGGTCAATGGAAACGTGATTTTGATTCTTTGTTATCAAAAAACGCAGTGCCTAGATTAAATACCATGCGCTTAATCAATGACCATACTGAAGGTATGAAACTAGGTAGGCCTTCTCCCTATGCGCATGTGGCAGACAATGACTTAGCCGTGGGTATGTTGGTGGACTATTTAAGCAAGAGTCCTATTTGGAACGAAAGCGTAGTTTTCATAGTAGAGGATGATGCACAAAATGGACCTGACCATGTAGATGCTCATCGTAGTCCCGCCTTTATTGCAGGAGGATTTGTAAAAAGAGGCTTTGTAGATCATACAGCTTATACCACTACCTCTATTTTAAAAACTATTGAGCTTATTTTGGGCATGCAGCCCATGAGTCAATATGATGCAGGTGCAGAGGCCCTTTGGAGATGTTTTGACAAGACCCCCAATGCTAAGGGTTTCATTACTAAGCCTTTACAATTCGACATCAATGAAAAAAACACGGTACGCTCTGCCATGCAAAGAAAAAGCGAAACATTCAATTTCAAAAAAGAAGACAGTATCAATGACCATGATTTTAATGAAGTATTGTGGAAGGGTTTAAAAGGCGAGTCTGCCTTAGTACCCGCCCCTAAAAGAGCAGCTTTTTTAAAGATAAATGCTAAAAAAGACGCAGACGACTAATACGCATACATGATTTGTATAAAAGAGCAGGTTTCCAAATTGAAACCTGCTCTTTTTTTATGCCAAAAAAGGTATCTTAGAGAACGATTATTTAAACCACTTCATATGAAAAGAAGAGCTTTTGTAAAAACCACTATTATGTCAAGTACCGGATTATTCTTAACAAAAGATTTAATGTCAGCCACTAGCGGTCCTGTATATGGACAAAATGGAATGACTTTTCAATTAAATACAAAATGGGGGGAGCTAAATCCATCCCAAACCCCTGTGAACGATTGTCATGAAATGATTCAAGATAGTAAGGGGCGGATTTTACTATTAACCAATGAAACGAAAAATAATATTATTATTTATAATAAATCTGGTCGCTTAATTAATACCTGGGGCACTGAATTTCCAGGCGCACACGGATTAACGGTGCAACATAATGGCAAAGAAGATTTTTTATTTATAACAGATACCAATAAACATCAAGTATATAAAACTACCATTGATGGTAAAATTTTATTAACTATTGATGCGCCTGCTGATTTACCGGCTTATCAAAAAAAGGAAGCCTTCGTTCCTACTGAAACTACTGTACTTGCCAATGGCGAATTTTATATTGCCGATGGATATGGTGCACAACATATTTTACACTATGATGAAAACGGAAAATTAAAAAATGCATTTGGTGGAAGAGGCACCGGCGAGGAATACTTAGACAATGCCCATGGCATTTGTGTAGATACTAGAAATGCAACACCTAGTTTAATTGTAACTGATCGCACGCGCAATG
>Ga0214919_10010076_pt1 | contig 12057 bp, 6 predicted proteins | sample LL1503_MetaG_FD_177994 | JGI IMG/M metagenome (GOLD analysis project Ga0214919, IMG submission 177994) | Freshwater microbial communities from Lake Lanier, Atlanta, Georgia, United States - LL-1503 | ecosystem: Environmental > Aquatic > Freshwater > Lake | place: USA: Georgia | collected 2015-03-15
TGGCCTCCCTGAACGTCACGGCACCTGGAGGCAATGCCAACTGGAGCAATAATTTTCAGTACAGCAGTGGATACGATAACAACACATCTACAGGGTCGGCCAAAAGCAGTCTGACCTCCTCGAGCCAGCCAGCTCGGGCTAACGGCGGGGATATTTCTGCCTACATGCTTTTGTACAACTCTTGGGGAAATTGGGCGCCGAAGTTCGCCAACGACAAGCTCCTTCTGGCTTTCAACACCGTTTTCGGAAACCTAAGTGGAGTGGCGGATGGTGTAGCCAACGTCAACACCCACTGGTACGGAGCGGGAGCTTACGCCAAGTATCAATTCAACGACTGGTTTAGTCTTTGCAGCCGTGGCGAATATCTGGGAAGTAATAACGATGGGGTCATCGGTTACGCTGGGGCGAGCACGACTTTTAACACTCCTACGGCTAATAATCCGACTCGGCATGTCACGGGTGTTAATTTTTGGGAGTACACCCTGACCGCCGGGTTCAATGTTATCGAAAACGTTCTCATCCGGGCGGAGTACCGGCTCGATTGGGGCACGAATCTTTATCAAGTGCCTGATGATGCGGCACAGCCTGAAGGACAGAACGGTCCAGCCCATTACGCTGGTGCAGAGGTTGTCTACAGCTTCTTAAGAAAGTCCAGTTCTCTAAACCCCGGGGGGCTTCGGCTTCCCGGGGTTTTTGTTTTCTAAATTTGCTTTAGGAGGCCAGCTCTTCGACCGTTGGGCAGGAGCAGATGAGATTTCGGTCGCCATGGACGGCATCGATTCGGGATACGGTGGGCCAGTATTTCCATGTCCGGGTCCAAGGGGCCGGATAAGCCGCTTTTTCCCGACTATACGGGCGATCCCAACTGTCGGAGGTGACATCCGCTGCGGGGTGAGGGGCAAGTTTTAAGGGGTTGCGTGCACGATCCATTTTACCCGACTCGATTTCAGCGATCTCTTTGCGGATCGAAATGAGTGCATCGGCGAAGCGATCGAGCTCTTCGCGGGATTCGGATTCGGTGGGCTCGATCATCAGGGTGCCACCGACAGGCCAGGACATCGTCGGGGCATGAAATCCATAATCCATCAGCCGCTTTGCAATATCATCCACCTCGATGCCTGCGGTTGCTTTGAAAGGGCGCAAATCGAGAATAAACTCGTGGGCGACCCAACCACCCGCGCCGCGGTAGAGGATCGGGTAGTGGTCGGAGAGGCGTTTGGCGAGGTAATTGGCGTTTAGAATTGCCACTTCGGTGCAGCGGGCGAGTCCTTTGCCACCGACCATGGCGAGGAACATCCAAGGAATGACCAAAATACTCGCACTGCCGTAAGGGGCGGATGCTACGGCACCGACCTGATCTTTTTTCAGGGTCTGGTGAGGATGAGAGGGCAGAAAAGGGGCTAAATGGTCTGCTACCGCGATCGGACCGACTCCGGGTCCGCCTCCGCCGTGGGGAATACAGAATGTTTTGTGTAAATTAAGATGGCAGGCATCGATTCCGAACTCGCCCGGCCGGCAGATACCAACGAGGGCGTTCAGATTTGCGCCATCCATATAGACTTGGCCACCTGCCTGATGAACTTTTTTACAGAGGTCGCGGATGGCAGATTCAAAAACCCCGTGAGTGGATGGGTAGGTAACCATTGCCGCGGCGATTCGTGGTCCATGCTCTTTGATTTTGGCGTCGAGGTCGGCGAGGTCGACATTGCCTTGGGCATCGCACCCTATGGGAACCACGCGAAATCCCACGAGAACGGCACTGGCAGGGTTCGTGCCGTGCGCGGAGACAGGAATGAGGCAAACGTCGCGATGAGTTTCACCTCTCGACTGGTGCCAAGCGCGGATGGAGAGAAGTCCGGCATATTCGCCTTGGGACCCGGCATTGGGTTGAAGAGAGACGTGGGGAAGACCCGTGATTTCGCCTAACCAGTTTTCGAGTTCGTGAATCATCTGAAGATATCCCGGATTTTGTTCGGCAGGCGAGTAGGGGTGGGGCTCCGAAACAGTTGACCAGCCCAGGGGGGTAAGTTCGGAGGCGGCGTTGAGCTTCATGGTGCAGGAGCCGAGGGGAACCATGGATTGAGCGGGGGTGAGGTCTTTCGCAGCAAGCCGACGGATGTAGCGGAGAAGTTCGTTTTCGTTTGCGTGCGAGGTGAAGATCGGATGAAGGAGAGCAGGGGTTTTGCGGTGCAGCGAGGAGGCTAGAGGCGATAGGCCGGAGGAGGGTGGAAGGACTTTTGCGGAGCCAAAAAAGGAGAGAATGCGGTCAACCTCGGTTTCGTCGGTTCGCTCATCGAGGGTGATTCCCAGATCACCATTGGGGAAGTGGCGGAAGTTGGTTTGAGCTTGGGAGGCTTTGGCCACGGCCGACTGAATCGCCTTGGGGGTGCCTTGGATACGGACTGTGTCGAAAAAGGTAGAGTGGACAAGGGTCAAGCCGAGCGAGGCAAGGCCTGTTGCGAGTCGTTGGGTGTGTTGATGCGTTCGGAGTGCGATTTGGTGAAGTCCTTTTGGCCCGTGGTGGACGGCGTACATTGAGGCGAGGGTGGCAAGGAGGGCTTGGGCGGTGCAGATATTGCTGGTGGCGCGGTCGCGGCGAATGTGCTGTTCGCGGGTTTGCAAGGAGAGGCGGTAGGCGGTGCGCCCGGCGGTGTCTTTGGACACGCCGATTAGGCGACCCGGAAGAAGACGTTGGTGGACGAGACGAGTTGCGAAGTAGGCGGCGTGGGGTCCCCCGAAGCCAATCGGAACACCGAAACGTTGAGTGCTGCCTACGGCAACGTCAGCCCCCAGCTCGCCAGGAGGGGTAAAGAGAAGCAGAGCCAAGGGATCGGCAACCAGGATGGAGAGGGCACCGGCATTTTTAAGTTCCTGGATAAGCGATCGTGGGTCTTGCAGCCGGCCATCGCTTTCAGGGTAGGCAAGGATTCCGGCGAAGAGATGGTCGGCCTCTGCTTTGGGGAAGGTGGTGGAGGTGACAATTTTCCACCCTAGGATCTCGGCCCTCGTGGTCACGACGGAGATGGTGGATGGATGGAGTCCGGGGGTGATCCAGAGAGTTTTCCTTTTCTTGTCGGTGGCGGCGGCTTGGGCGAGCGAGGCGGCTTCAGCGGCAGCGGTGCCTTCGTCCAAAAGGGAAGCGTTGGCAATTTCCATCCCGGTCAACTCCAAGATCATCGTTTGATAGTTGAGGAGCGCCTCGAGACGACCCTGAGAGATTTCTGGTTGATACGGAGTATAGGAGGTGTACCAGCCAGGATCTTCGATAATGGCTCTCCGGAGGACGGGGGGAGTAATCGTTCCGTGATATCCCAAACCGATGAGAGAGCGGAAGGGTTTATTTTGGGAGAGGATCTTTTCTAGGTCAGCGAGGGCACGGGTTTCAGAGCGGGCGGGTGGAAGCTTGGGGGGTTGGGGGGAAGCGAGACCCGCAGGAAGAGTGGCTTGGACAAGCTCCTCAAGTGAGGTGAGGCCGACCGTTTTCAGCATCTCCTTCTCCGTTGTTTTATTGGGGCCGAGGTGGCGGGAGAGGAAAGAGAGATCTTCGGCCAAGGGATGAGATGGAGAGAGCTTAGGGGTGCTTGGAGAATGAGTAGCGGGAGTGGCGGTTACGGGCATCTCTTGAAAGTAATCATGAGTAAGGGGTTGGCAAGTACGTGAGGAAAGTTGGTCAAAGGTGGATGGGAATAGATAGTCTAAAGGAATGCATCAGCATGGAGCTCAAAATTGTGGTTTGGATCTGCTGGTGCATGAGTTAGGGGAGTCGGCCGAGTTGCGAGGGATCTCCGTTTCCTTTCACGGAGGAAGAATCGATTATGCCACAGCGGCTACTGGGGCGGGGGAGAAGGGGGCAGCAGAATTAGCGGAGGCGGTGCGGGGGTTGGATGGGGGGAGTGTGTGTCGCTGGGATTTAGGAGATTCGAGGTGCGGAAAGTGTGGCAGGTTGCTGGAGGGGAATTGGGGCGATGGGGTGCAAATGCGCAGAGAGGGGGAGAAAATAGTTTTGGAAAGGGAAAGTTGTCCGACTGCACCCAAACTATGGCTCTGGAGAGTTTTGCAGGGGGTAAAGTTGGAGGTAAGGCATCTTCCGTCGGTAGTCGGGGCTGGGGAAAAGTGGAAGGTTCCGTTGAGCCTTGCCCTCGTCTGCGGTGGGGCGGGTTTAGCTGGTTGGCTGGCGGAAGGATGGATGGAAAAGCTGTTCTTCCTGGTTGCGTACGGTGCAGGGGCTTGGAAGACGGCAGAAGAGGTTTGGCATCAACTACAAAAAAAGATTTTAGATATTCATTTCTTGATGCTGGCTGTGGCGGTAGGCGCGGCGGTGGTGGGCCATTGGGATGAGGGAGCTCTTCTGCTCTTCTTATTTTCCCTGAGTGGGGCGTTAGAGGAGTTGGCGGCTTATCGGACGGAGCGTGAGTTGGCAGGACTTTTTCGGGCAGCTCCACGCGAAGCGGTGCGAATCAACGATGATGGTGCTGAAGAGAAGGTTCCGGTTGAGTCGTTGCTTCCGGGGATGAGGGTACGGGTACGCCCTGGGGACAGTTTCCCGGTGGATGCGGAGGTGGTGGAGGGAAAAAGTGGGGCGGATGAGTCCAGTTTGACGGGTGAGGCGGCGGCGGTATCGAAGGAGGTGGGCTCGGTGGTGTTAGCGGGGACATTAAACCTTTGGGGCAGGGTGGACTTGCGGGTCCTGCGAATTGCCAAGGAGAGTGCCTTGGAGGGGATTTTGCACCTCATTCAAGAGGCGCAGGAGCAGAAGGCACCGGTGCAAAGATTTACCGATCGGTTCGGCACTCGGTACACCGAAGCGATTTTGGGGCTTAGTGCGGTGATGTTTTTTGTTTGGTGGGGAGTGAAGGGGTGGGGACGGGCGGAGTTGTCAGGGGCTTTTTATCAAGCGATGACATTACTGGTGGTGGCCTCGCCGTGTGCGCTGGTTTTATCGATTCCTTCTGCCATTTTGGCGGGAATCGCGGCTGGAGCGCGGCGCGGAATTCTTTTCCGCGGTGGAAGTCCGATCGAGCGATTGGGTGGGGTGGGTAGGGTGGCTCTAGATAAAACTGGAACTCTAACTACGGGGGAGATGAAGGTTCGCGGGGTGGATGTGGTGGGAGGGACAGAGGAGCAGATATTACAAGGGGCAGCGGCGCTTGGTATTCAGTCCCTGCATCCCGTATCGGTCGCACTGGTTCGGGATGCCAGACGGCGAGGCTTAGCCTGGCCGGAGGTGAGGGACTTTTCCTCCGCCACAGGTGGGGGTCTGCGTGGCAAAACGCAAAAGGGGGAGGAGTGTTTATTGGGACGGCGCTCCTTTTTGGGTGCGGTGAGTTGGATCGATTCGTTAGACGCGCCGACCCCGGGGGTGACAGAGGTTTTTTATGGGGCGGGCGAGGTGCGGGGCCGTATTTTGCTTGAGGACGAGATACGGAAATCGAGTCGACCCTTATTGAATTGGCTGGTGGCTCAAGGTTTAAAAGTAACCATGCTCACAGGGGATCGGGAGGAGGCGGCGAAGCTTGTGGCGGAGCAGGTGGGATTACCCGAGTACCGCTTTGGGCTGCATCCCGAGGATAAAGTGCAGGCGATTCGGGATTGGACTCGCCGAGGGGAAAAGGTGGCGATGGTGGGCGACGGGGTGAACGATGCTCCGAGCTTGGCGGCGGCAGAGATTGGGGTAGCGATGGGGGCTAGGGGAACGGGGGCGGCTTTGGCCGAATCCGATGTTATCCTGATGAGGGATCGATTGGAGAGCTTTGCTGAGGCCTATGATTTAAGCCGAAGAACGAGACGAATCATCACCCAAAATCTAGTCATCTCGCTGGGCACAATCCTTCTTCTGGTGAGTGCGGCGTTGGGGGCGGCCATCCCTTTAACCTGGGGGGTGGCGGGGCATGAAGGGAGCACGGTGATCGTAGTTCTCAATAGTCTACGACTTTTGGCGCCAAGGCGGGGATTTGTCGGGTTGCTTTCCCCTGGGCAGAAGGTGTAGGAAAGATAGATGCGTTGGCGCGCCATTTTACTATTTGGGGCCCCCGGTTCTGGAAAGGGAACACAAGGAAAGGTTTTAGGAACGATTCCTGCTTTTTGTCACATTTCGTGTGGGGACGTCTTTCGTGGAATGGATCTTCGGACGCAGGTGGGGCAGGCATTTCTCAAGTATTCCAGCGCGGGGCAGTTGGTTCCGGATGAGGTCACGGTGGATCTCTGGAGGCAACACATGGCCCACTTAGTTACACTTGGTAAATTTAAGCCTGAAATTGATCATTTGGTCTTGGACGGAATTCCTCGAAATGTGGAGCAGGCGAAGTTGTTGGTCAACGACCTGAAGGTGGAATCCTTATTTCATCTGGTTTGCCACGACCGGAAAAAACTCGAGGAGCGGTTAAAGCGACGGGCTTTACGGGACAATCGACTGGATGATGCGAGCGACACTGTAATTCATGACCGACTCCAGACCTATGAAAAGGAGACGAAACCCGTACTGGAACATTATGGTAAAAAGATTGTCAAAGAGGTGGACGCGGAGCAGTTCCCCTTTGAAGTGACGCGAGATATTCTGAACCAGGTTCAGTCGACGAAGTCGGGTAAAGTACGTCAGGCCCTAGCTTCGGTCGGCGCGTAGCCCTGTGCGGATATTATTTGCTGGAACGGGGGAGTTCGGAGTTCCTTGTCTAGAGGCTTTGGTGGCCTCAGATGAGCACTTTGTTTTGTCGGTCATTACGCAACCCGATCGGCCTGCTGGAAGGGCGCAAAAACTTTTACCCTCCCCGATCAAAGAGTGTGCCTTGCGACACCAATTGACCGTCTTTCAGCCTGAGGATGTGAACTCGGCTACTGCCCTAAGCCAAATTCGCTATCAAAAGCCGGATTTAATGGTGGTGGTGGCTTACGGACAGATTTTAAAAAAGCCAATTTTGGAGCTCCCTGAGTTGGGATGCTGGAATGTGCACGGATCAATTCTTCCCAAGTATCGGGGCGCTTCCCCCATTGCGGCGGCGATTCGAGATCGGCAAAAGCGGACTGGGGTCACCGTCATGCAGATGAATGAGGGCTTGGACACGGGCGACATTTTAGGAAAAGTAGCCACGCGGATTCGGCCAGGGGAGACAACCGGAATGTTGCACGACCGTTTGAGCGACAAGTCGGCCCCTTTGCTTTTGTATCTTTTGCAGCGAGCCAAAAAGGGGAAATTAAAAAGCAGTCGGCAAAAGGCAGAGGAGGCTTCGGTAGCGCCCCGAATGAAAAAGGAGGACGGTAAAATCGAATGGGAAAAGAATCCGGAAGAGATCGAAGCGCATATTCGAGCCATGCAACCGTGGCCTGGGGCCTATACTTGGGTTCCGGACGGAGCGGACCAGAAAATGCTGAAAGTCTTTCTGGTAATTCTTTCCAAACGCGCCAAAGGCAAGCCTGGTGAGGTGGTGAAGGTGGATTCGCATGGAATTCTGGTGGCGGCAAAAAGAGGCGGAATTTTATTAAGGGAGGTGCAGTTGGAGGGGCGGAAGCGAATGGCAGCGGCGGAGTATGCGAGGGGTGCGGGTTTAGTGCTGGGAACGGTGTTGAGCTAATTCGGAATTATCTTTTTCTTCCATTTTTCTTTTTGCAGGACAAGGGATCGATTGACCGAATCCAGGGGCCCTGGATTCTTTCCAGCGGCGTAGAGGTCAGCCCGCCGAAGAATCGATCGGACGTAAGCTTTGGTGGTGGGGAAATCGATGGATTGAAGAAAATCCTCTGCTCGGAGGTTCGATTTTTCCCGCGCCCAACGGCGGGCGTGGGTGATCCCTGCATTGTATTCGGCGAGGGCGAATACTTCCGGCTGGTCGGCATTCGACCAGCGCTTCATGGCTCGGTTGAGGTACCACGTGCCTGCCGCGAGGTTTGTTTGCGGATCAAAAAGGTCGGAATTTTGAAAAGAGCGATTCCGGGTCGCTTCGGCCCAATCGTGAGCCGCGCCGGGGGTGACCTGCATGAGCCCTCGTTCCCCTGATGTGCCAACGGCTTTGGAGTCGAAATCACTTTCTCTCCAGACAACGGCACGAACAAGGCATAGAGGGAGATTGTGTCGTGCGGCGGCCTCCGCCATGAGAGGTTCAAGCTCTTGAGAGCGGCGGATCTCTCCTAACCAGGAGAAAGTGATTATGGCTAAGGGGGCGAAGATAACGGCTAGTGCCGCAAGGATTCGGGGGCGAGCGAGAAGCATGAATATGCAGAGTATCGAATTCGACAGAAAAGGGAAGGCGGGCAAAACTTGCTACTTACCGTGAAAGAGAGCAGAGCCAAAGAGTGAAATTTCCAGAATATGTACGAGTTGCGCCCGAATTAGGGTTGGATCGTCTCTTTGATTATGGAATCCCTGCACGTTTGCAGGGGCAGATTGCTCTGGGTCAACGTTTACGGGTTCCGTGGGGTAAAAGAAGTATCATGGCTTACGCGGTAGAGTTTCCAGCACGACCTGAGGTGGAGCAGGTGAAGGAGGTCGAGGAGGTAACAGGGGAGAGGCCTTTGATTCCCGGGGCGTTGTGCCAGTTAGCTCGCTGGATGGCGGATTATTATGCGTGTGATTTAGGGGCTGCCTTACGGACGATTTTGCCAGGGCCAGTACGTTCCCACGAAGGTGGAGGGAAGATGGCGTGGTGGATTTCTCCTGTTGCCGGTCGAGAGGAGCTTGCCGAAAAGAGCCTGCGTTCGGCGAAAGCGCAGGCGAAGGCATGGCTCCATTTATCAACATCGGGGGGCGGGTGGCTGACCCAGTTGGTCAAAGAGACAGGAGCGGGCACGGCGGTTTGGAGAGCTTTGGTGGATCGGGGTTTTGCCGAGCGAAGTGAAAAGAGGTTTGTTCGGGATGAGGAAGCGCCTGAGGAAGGCTGGCCTGGGGTAGAAAGCAGGCCGGTTTTAGGAATAGAGCAGGAGGCTGCGATGGGAGCTTGGGAGGAGGAGCGAAAGAAAGAGGGTGGAGGTCGGCCGATACTTTTGGAGGGGGTCACGGGCAGTGGAAAGACGGAGATTTACCTCAGGGCAATGGAGCAAACCTTAAGCGAGGGAAAGAATGTAATTATTCTAGTGCCCGAAATTTCGTTAACTCCCCAAACTGTAGCGAGGTTTCGTGGTCGTTTAGTTGGGCAAAAAGTGAGGCTGGCAGTTTTGCACAGTGGTCAAACGGTGGCAGAGCGGAGGGAGTCTTGGCATGAGATTCGTGAAGGGAGAGTTCGGGTAGTAATTGGCGCTCGGTCGGCTCTCTTTGCGCCTTTAGAAGATCTGGGGCTGATTGTGGTAGATGAGGAGCACGATGGAGGTTACAAGCAGGCGGAATCGCCGAGGTATCAGGCACGGGATCTTGCCGTGGTCAGGGGGCGGATGGAAAGTGCACCGGTCATTTTAGGAAGCGCGACCCCGTGCTTAGAAAGTGGATGGAATGCGGACCGAGAAAAATATCGAAGAGTCCGCCTCACCCAAAGGGTCGATGGGGCACGATTACCGAAAGTGCATATTGTGGATCTACGAAAAGAGAATAAGCCGAAGCGTGGTGGACCGATTCTTCTTTCCGAAGATTTGACAGTGGCTTTAAAGAGTCGGATCCAAAAAGGGGAGCAAAGCTTGGTCCTTTTAAACCGGCGTGGGTATGCCCCGAGCGTCCAGTGTCCGCACTGTGGGAAGGTGGAGGAGTGTGATCGTTGTGCCGTACCGATGACCTATCACCGAGTGGATGGGACGATGAAGTGCCATTTCTGTGATGCAGATCGATCTGCGCCAACGAAGTGTCGGGAGTGTGGTTCGCCGGTGCTTCAGTATACCGGGGCGGGTACGGAGCGGTTGCAGGAGGGGGTGGAAGAGGCGATCTCTGGTGTGAGGTTAACCCGAATGGACTCGGACAGTATGAAGGCGAGAGGTGCACATGCGAAAGCACTGACCGAGTTTCGGGAGGGGCGGACTGACATTCTTTTAGGAACACAGATGATTGCCAAGGGGCTCCACTTTCCCAAGGTTACTTGTGTGGGGGTAGTGGGAATTGATGGGGCATTGAATCTGCCTGATTTTCGGGCTTCGGAGCGGGTCTTTCAGTTGCTGGTGCAAGTGGCTGGGCGAGCCGGTAGGGGCGAGGTGGCTGGAGAGGTGTTTGTGCAGACGTACACTCCATTTCACCCTGCGATTCAGTTTGCTCGGCATCACGATGTTGACGGTTTTCGGGAGCAGGAGTTGGAATATCGCAAGGCGCACGGGTACCCGCCTTTTCGGCGGGCGATACTTATCTCTTTCTCTGGCGCGAGTGAGGCTCAGACACTGGCCTCAGCGGAACATGTGGTGAAAAAGCTTCGATTGGCATGGGGAGACAAGGTAGAGGTCCCTGACCCAAGTCCTGCGCCGATCGCGCGGGTCGAGGGAAGATTTCGGTTTCACGTATTTTTGCTGGTGGAGAAGGTATCCACTATTTTGGGGGACCTGAAAAGAGAGGTGCTAGCTCCGAAGTGGCCCAGCCATCTTCATGTCTCTGTGGATGTGGACCCGCAGGATCTTCTTTGATCGAACTTCTCGCTGGGCTCTGTTAGAACTGGAGCTGATGGACTCCCTTTTTCTCACCACGGCGATCGACTATGCCAATGCACAGCCTCATTTGGGGCATGCTTATGAGAAGGTATTAACCGATACACTGGCTCGTTTCGCCCGACGAACTGGGCGAAAAGTGCGCTTTTTGAGCGGTTTGGATGAGCATGGGCAGAAAGTGCAACAGAGCGCGGCCAAAGCCGACAAGAGCCCGCAGGAGTTCGTCGACGGTATCAGCGTGTTTTTTTTAAATCTTTGGAAAGATTTGCGAGTTGAGCCAGATGATTATTTGCGGACGACAGAAGGCAGGCACAAAAAGTTGGTCCAAGAGGTTTTGGCGCTGTTGTATGCCAAGGGGGAAATCGTCAAAGGGACCTTTCGTGGCTTTTACAGTGTTCGGGCGGAGCAGTTTCTGACTGAGAAAGAGAGGCAAGCGGACGGGAGTTGGCCTGAAATCTTCGGGGAAGTGGTCGAACTGACGGAAGAAAACTATTTTTTTAAATTGTCGAAGCATCAGGATTGGTTGAAGGAGCTGTATCAAAAACAGCCCCAGCTGGTTTTTCCGGAGTTTCGGGCCAAGGAGATCTTAGGGGCATTGGAGAAGCCGCTCCCTGATCTGTGTATTTCACGCCCGAAAACACGATTAGCGTGGGGCATCCCACTGCCGTTTGATGACAATCAGGTGACGTACGTCTGGTTCGATGCACTGCTGAATTATGTGACAGGTGCTGGGAGGGGTGAGGGAAAGCTATCGGACTGGGTCCCGGCGGTGCATGTGATTGGAAAAGACATCATGGTTCCAGCGCATGCCATTTATTGGCCGTGTATGTTGCGTGCATTGGGGCTGCCGATGTTTGAAAAGCTTCTGGTTCACGGCTTTTGGACGCGAAAAAGCGAAAAGCTTAGTAAATCGACAGGAAACGTGGTCGATCCAAAAATATTGGCGGAGAAGTATGGTTCCGATTCATTTCGGTACTATGTGTTACGGGAGATGGCACTGGGTCATGATGCAGACTTTGACGAGGGCTCTCTGGCGGCGCGAAGAAAAGGGGAGTTGGCTCACGAGTTGGGGAATCTTTTGCAACGAGCAGGATCGATGATTGGGCGATATTGTGATGGGAAGATTCCTAAGGGGCCGACTCCGGATGCACTTTCGTTAGCCTTTCGTGCGACCGTTTTGGGTGCACTACGGAGCTGGGATGATTTAATGAAGGGGAATCAGATTCATTTAGCTTTGGGGGAGTTGTGGAAAGCGGTTCAGGCAGGAAACCAGATGATTGAGACCCGAGCGCCCTGGAAACTAGCCAAAGACCCCGGGCAAGCGGATGCCCTGCGCGCCACTTTGTCCGATGCGATGGCGGCTTTGCAGTTGGTTTTACTTGAAGTTGAATGTGTCATTCCCACGACCGCTCGGGCGGGGCTCCAGCAGTTGGGGTTGAGTGGAGGGGTTGAGCCGCGAGAGAAGGATTGGCCTCAGTGGCCGAGCGGACTCTCAGGTCGAGCGCTGGGCATAATTGA
>Ga0214919_10010079_pt1 | contig 12057 bp, 8 predicted proteins | sample LL1503_MetaG_FD_177994 | JGI IMG/M metagenome (GOLD analysis project Ga0214919, IMG submission 177994) | Freshwater microbial communities from Lake Lanier, Atlanta, Georgia, United States - LL-1503 | ecosystem: Environmental > Aquatic > Freshwater > Lake | place: USA: Georgia | collected 2015-03-15
ATCAAAGTGATAATAATATTAGTGCAAGAAATATGGGTAATATGAATCATGAACTAGGCTTTTGGTCAAAACATTTACCAGATAATAGCCATATAATTATATATTCGGTAGATAGGCTTTCTAGACATATGCTAAAAGGTTTGCAATTTTTAGATGATATGGTCAAAAGGAATATATCAGTTCATTTTGTTACAAATGGAATAGTATATGATAAAGATATAACTGCTGGTAATAAAGCTATGGTTCAAAGTGAACTACAAAGTGCAGAGAAATATAGTAATCTTACTAGTGAAAAAATTAAAGGTACATTTAGTAGATTAAAGAGAGAAGGTCATGTTTTAGGGCGCGCACCATATGGTTATAAGAATGAAATTATTAATGGTATTAGAAAACGTATGTCAAACAATGCTGAAACATTAATAATTAATAAAATTATAGATAAGAAAAAACATATTTATAGAAATTTTAACTTTTATTCAAATACTGAAAATGTTAAGTTTAATAAATGCAGTATTTTAAAATTTATTGCAAGATGGTGTTCTCGTGAAGGATTAAAATATAGAAATAATAAGCCATTTACAACATTTCAAATACAAACAATTATAAAGAAAAACACACAATTATAAAGAAAAAAACACAATTCAATTATAAAGCAATTTCTATTAGATTAAATTTTAGATTAGATTATATTTTATATTAAATTTTTTTTGTTTATATATTTATGTTAGTATATTTATGTTAGCATATTTATGTTTGTATATTTATGTTTGTATATGTATATGTAATCATAAAATAAACCTATTTATATATTAAATATATCTAGAAACAATATATATCTAGAAACAATATATATATAAAAAGCAAATAGAAAAATGAATGATAATCAAAATGCATTTATAATGTTAACAATTGTATTATGTTTAGTAATATATTTATCAATAATGTATAAAAAACAAAGCACAAATACATATGAATCCTTTTATGGTTCGGGTTCGGGTTCAAGTTCATATCAAGATATTAAGACAAAAACATTAAATTGGTGTGATAAAATGCAAAAAACAGGTTTATTAACAGTTGAACAACTAAATGAATGTCAATCCTCATTTAATGATGTTAAACCTGGAACATTACCCAAAGATTTTAAAATACCTGATACTGGTGTATCTAGAAACTATTCTCTCTATAACACACGTATAAATTCATTAACACCTAATGTGTCTGGTGAAAATACAAATACAGTTATGTTAGTATCAAATGATGGACAGTATTTAGCATGTAAACCAGATAATACCATATATTATATTTCAAATATAAATGAACCTAGTGTAAATCAACAAGAAATATATTTTACACTAATACCACAAAATGAAAATGTATATGTAATTATGTCTCCTTATGGTAAATATTTAATCGCTAATCAACCTGATTCAGGTGGAGATTCAGGTGGAGATTCAAAATCAAATAATATACAAGACGATTGGACAGCAACTTTTACAGGTTCAAGTATTGGGACTATGGTATCATGGAAAATTAACAAAGTTGAAAGCGAAAATGTAAATAAAGTATCATTTGAGGCTTTCAAATTAGATAAATTTTACCTATCATCATTTAAAAATAAAAATAATAATTCATTAAGCCTAATATACGGTAACAATGAAACTATGATGTGGACAATGATTCCTAAACCACAGAATATAAATAGTGAATCGGCATTTTCGTCTGTAAAAACAGCTAATACTACAACGGAATATATTGTTTTAGGAGAAAATATTATTACAAAGATTATTAATACTAAAATGGAAAAAATATGTTTACAAGAAATTAGAACAGTTTTAGTTAAATTACAAGATACAATTCGTAATCAATATGCAAATATTTCAAATAGTATGCAACAAAAACTAAATTATCAAAAAAATGTGTTTATAGAATCTAATTCACAATATATGTCAAGTGTAAACTCAATATCACAAAGTAGTTCAATACCTAGTGATTCCCAAAAACAAATAATTAGCAATATTCCTAAACCTAATGGAATTGATATAACTACTGAAACAATGAATATAGTATTTAATAATATTGATAATAAAAAAAATTATTATTTACAATCTATACAAACTGATATAGTTGATATTGATAAAAAAATTAATATTTTGAATAAAACAGAAATTGATGCTAATAATGATTATAATAAATATGTAATTGATATTACTGAAAAATTAAAATCAATTGAATTTGAAATAAAGCAAAATAATATAATCATGGATAGACAACAACAAAATTATGAAAAATTAAATCAAGATTATTCTTATATTGATAACAAAAAACACAAAATTGAAAATCTAGATAAAACTGCAAAAATAAATACTAATTTAATTACTAATTATAAAAATAAAAATGGATTAATTATAAAAATATATCCAATTATTATATTTATTATGATATTATGTATGTTATATTTAGCTTATAATACATATAATAAATTTATGTTGAACATTTATAGTCAATATGTATAGTCAATATGTATAGTCAATATGTATAGTCAATATGTATAGTCAATATGTATAGTCAATATGTATAGCCTATACAATTAATTTTAGTTTTTGTCTTATAGTTTCTATATCATTAAAATATTTAAAATGTTCAGTACTTATTTCTGTAACTATATTTAATTTTGCAGATTCTTTGCTAGAATCTTTATTTACTGTAAAATCATTATAAACAATAAATACTGGTGGTGATTTATCTTTTATATAATCATATGATGATGATGTAATACTACCTTTTAATGGACTAAATTTAACATTATATTGTTTACCAATATCAGTATAACTTGCAATATTATTAGAGAAACCATAATATAATGCCGCAATTATGCGATTTTCTAAAACATTAGATGGAATAATTTTATGTGTTGTTATATTTGTTAAATATCTAAGGTCTAATAATTCTAATATAGTTAAGCGTTTTTTTATTATTATATTATCAATTTCTTTTGGAACAGTGTGTTGTTTTTTACTATGCTGTTGTTTACTATGCTGTTGTTTACTATACTGTTTTTTACTATGTTTTTGTTTACTTCCTCCACCTATAATATTCATGTGTTTATGATATTGTCTACTTTTTCCACTTTTTCCACTTTTTCCACTTTTCCTAAATTCTCTCTTTTTACTAAATTTATTAATAACTCCTCTATCATTGTTATTATTTCTATTAAAAAATTTAATATTTTTATTAATATTTTGAAAACCTCCTTTATAATGTACTCCATTTGCATTACTATTTGATATAATATTACGATTTGATATAATATTATTAGATATATTTTTTTGCATTATATTTTTTATATATATATCATCATCACTATCATCATCATCACTATCATCATCATCACTATCATCGTCACTATCATCATCACTATCATCATCATCACCATCACGTTCACCATCATCACGTTCATCACCATCGCGTTCATCACCATCACGTTCATATCCATCATTACTACCAATTCTCCCTCCACCAAATACTAGAACATCTTGTGGAACATCAAATAAATTTAAATTTTTAATAGACGTTTGTTGTTCTTTTGTAATTGACGTAATCTCATTATATGCATTTTGAATTTTATTTAGAATATAGAAATCTAGCTGATTATCATTTGCATAAGCATATCTATCTTTATATGGAATATCAATATAATTAGAAAATATAATTAATAATGTTATATGGTCACCATAATTATTTACATGTTTCCTTATTAAATCTTTATATTGTTTTTCTAATTTTGGGTCTTCATCCATACCAAATGGTTTTATAAATATTTCATCAAAACTTTTTACGATTGATAATATTGCCCCTAACATTATACACCATTCTATACATCCTAAATAATAACCACCTATAATCATTTTTGCAATTTTAACATCAAATGTAGTAAATTTATTACAAACTATTCCTAAACGCATAATATTACCAGATGAATCAATTAAACCCATATGTAATAAATTATCATAAGCTCTTGAAATACTTTCTTTATACTTTACTGGTTCTTCTATCATATTTGTAAGAAAAACCCATGCTTTTTGTATATTACCATAAGATATAACTAATGATAATAATTCCTGAGTTAATTCCTCAATTAAAATTTTTGGTCTTGAAAACACCGGTAATTTGTCAAATTGTTCATTTGTATATAATTGTATACAATGACCATTACAATTACGACCTGTTCTTCCACATCTTTGTATTATACTTGCCTGTGAAACATAGTTTTTACCAGTTTGATAACAATAATTTTTAGCATCATATGTTTTTTCAAATGCAAGACCAGTATCTATAACATATACCATAGGGTCCTTAAATGTTACACTACTTTCCACTGCATTTGTTGCTATTATTACCTTACGATGATACCCCTCGGGTGCATTTATATCAGGACTAATTGTTTTAAGAGTATTTTTATTTGTAGCAATATCTTTCATTATTGGATTAATATTTGCTGTAAATTTAATTGGATATGGTTTGTTATTTATTGGATAATTAATCATATTATTATCAATCTTACGTTTAATTTTTTCTGTATCAGCCTCACTAGTTACAAATGCTAAAATATCACCAATAGGTAGAGATGGTTCTAGAATAATTTCATTTATTTTCTTATAAACTATATCAACAATATTAGATGTATCAATCTTTTTAAGAGTTAGTTGTTTATCTATATTATAAATATTTTTGTCTTTACTTGGTGGTAAATGATATGTAGTATAATTATCACCATGACCTATTCTTTCAAAATAATCAGTAAAATCAGTTTCTTTAATAGTCGCACTCATTATTATAACTTTGAAATTGGGTCGGCGTTTAACAATATCCATTACTAGACCTATCAAAATATCAATATTTGTTGAGCGTTCGTGTGCTTCATCTATAACAATGCCTGCAAAATTACTTAAATCTTTATCATTATTTATAATTGATTGCTTTACACTACCATCAGTAGTAAATAATAGAATTGATTTTGAATCGCCATATTTATTACCTGTTTTATGATATTTATATCCTACAATTGTATTATTTGTAGGATAATATGGTATATCTGTATCTTTTGAATTTGGATTTTTAATATATTCTGCATTATCATTTACTTTAAATAATGGTACATCAAGGCACTGTGCTGCATATGAACCGGCCTCTGATGTTGTTGTATGACGGGGTGTTGTTACTAAAATACGTTGTTTATAGCCAAAGTAATGTAATAGGATTTTTGGTATTATAACTGTTTTACCTACACCTGTTGGTAAAACACATAATATAATTGAATATTTATGAATTTTTTTTATAATTGTATCTTTATCTTCCCAAGGAGGATATGATGACCATCCTTTTTTTTCTGGTGTTCCTATTGAAAGCACAGTATATTGTTTAGAATATGGTAAACCGGTTAAAGGGTTTGGTCTTAAACCTTTTTCATCCCATATTCCATCAGGACTTATTGATAAAGACATATGTGTTTTATGGATTTATGGATTTATATAGTCTTTATATAGTCTTTATATAGTCTTTATATAGTCTTTATATAGTCTTTATATAGTCTTTATATAGTCTTTATATAGTCTTTATATAGTCTTTATATACTCTTTATATAGAATATAATTTATTTTCTATATAATTTACTTTCTATCACTATTGTTTTCTAACATTAACACTGATTGTATTTTTCTTTTTTATTTTGCTAATATCAATCTCATCATCATCATCAGCACCTTTTTCACTATAATTATTACTATGATGTTGCCAAAACTCAGGTGCGCCCATTTTAAAAGGTGGGTGTGTATCAGCCTTATACCAAAACACCATATCTTCAATCTTGTTGCTTTTACATGTATTATCGATTACCAAACATTCATAGTTTTCAGTGCACTGATTCATAACTTGGCAAAATATTTCAAATGTAGGAAACATACCTGCATAATGCTCGTATAATCTCTTACGATTACTTACATAGTTTTCACGGAGAATAAATACATAATCAACATTACCACGTAATGCAGGTGGTATACCAAGAGAGAACTGCATAGTAATTAGAAAGAGGAGTTTAAAATGTCGCCCATTCATAAAAATTTGCTTAATAGTAATATCTCTAATCCAACTAGGGTCGTACATTAAATCATCTAAAATCAAATATGCATTAGGGTCAATATTACTTTTACCATAAAGTGATTCTTGTTGTTTCATCTTTTGAACTACTATTTTCTGGCGTTTTACCAGATTACCTACTATTTCTGGACTAAATTCTTCATGAATAAATAGACTCGGCATTAAGTCAGCATAGAAACGATTGGAACCCTCTGTTGCAGATATTACTGTTCCAATAGGAACATCTCGCTTATAATATAATAAATCCTTAACAAGAAAACTTTTACCAGTATTACGTTTTCCAATCATAACAACAATACTACCATTACCAATTTTACTCATATCAAACTTTTTTAAATTTAGATTTGCCATTTTATTTATATTTGTTAATTTATAGTTATATATATTATTATCTTAATCTCTATTATTTTTCAATATTGTTTGTATAATGTATTAAACGAATTTAATTTAGAATATCAAATAAATATAAAAAAATAAATACAAATATGTATTTATAATTAAATTACACTTATTTAATTGAGGATAAACCTATTATTATGTTATGATTATGTTATTCAAGTAAATCTTTTAAGTCTGGTATAGTCATATTTAATTTAATTATAGGTGTAGTATTAGTAGATGTATTTACAGATGTAGATGTATTTACAGATGTTACTGTTTTAATATTAGTTTTATCTTTTGATTCAAATTTTTTATATTTTGAAACCTCATTATAATAATTTGTATGTTTAATATCATCGCTTAGAATTGGATTATCATTATAAGTATCTTGTAATTTACTAAAATAATTTATTTGTTCTTTTTCATGAGATAATCTACACATTTGTTTTTCACAAGCAAGACAAATTCCCTTTTTCTTTCTACCGTTCATAAATTTTGTAAGAGGAAATTGGCATATTTCACAATTAAATATTGCTTCCTTTTCTTTTTTCTTGAAAATTTCAAGTCCATATGTTATCATAAAACAATTTGGACATATTAGTTCTAGATTATCTATTGTTAAATCATTAGAAATACTATTTTTACGATTCAATAATAATTGTATAGGTTGACTATTCCATAATTTTCCAACTTTGCACTTTTCTCTTGTACAATGATATTCTTTAAAAATATTTAGTTTTAAAAGTAAACATGTTATTTTTGTATCATTTGGTATAATTGCAGTAGAACGATGTTTTATAAATATATTTTTACTATCTAAATCTTTGCAAAAGAAATTAATAGTTTCATCATTATATTCAAATTTATCATCAGCTTTATTTGTTGTTTTAGGTATTGTTTTAGGTATTGTTTTAGGTATTGTTTTAGGTATTGAGTTAGGTATTGAGTTAGGTATTGATTTAGGTATTGTTTTAGGTATTGTTTTAGATTGATTACTTATGGGTATGGGTATGTTTATATCAATTTCTGTTTTTACTTTTAATATATTTGATTGTTTATTAAGTTTTAATATTGGTTTTATAGTGTTTATTTTAATATCTGTTAATTCATTATCTGTTGGTTTATTATCTTTTGTTTCATTATCTGTTGGTTCATTATCTGTTTTTTCATTATCTGTTGGTTCATTATCCATATTTATATCAACAGAAATATTATCATTATCATCATTATCATCATTATCATCATCATCATCAAAATCATCATCAAAATCATAATCACTTATATTACAATCAGAATTTGACATTTAATAAAATTAAAGGTTTGATAATATTAAAAAATTTAATAATATAACTACTTTATATTTTTTCTTCAATTTTTTATTTATGTTTTTGTCTAATTATTTTTTAATATATTAATTTATTAATTTAATTATTAATAATTAATAATGTAATTTACAATTAATATAATTTTCTTTTATAATATTAATATATTAATAATAGCAAAATAATTATAAATTGGAAAAAATTGAATTTATTTGATTTATATAATTTTTAATATTTGTATATTTTATATAATGGCTGAATATTCTGAATATTTCACTAGTAACATGGAGGTAGACTCTGGTGAATCTGCTGCTAAAAGAAAAGCTGATGCTGAAGCTAAAAGCAATAAATCAAAAGAACCAAAATTACAAAAACCTGGACCCATGAATACCGGCGCGAATTCTGCATATTTGATACCAAGTGTCTTGACTAGTAAAGCACTCGGACAATTGCCACAAGGCTTTTTCCATAGGAAGGATGATGATGCAATGAGTAATAGTACTAATACTACATCTTCCTCTGTTTCGTCTATGGGTGGTGATGATGATACTACTAACAAACCTAAGTTGCTTAGGAAAGCAACTGAATATGAAAAAAGGTTCAAACTTGTAAACGGACGGGTTATTACCGGTAAAATTCTTACATGGGTTGGAGACCGCGAGGTCATTTCTAGAGCTCGTAAGGACAAAAAAACCGAAAAATATACACCAGCGGTTTATGGTACTACTCAAAACGGAAAATACAACACACTTCTCACAGTCAAAAATGGACGTAATGTAATTCCCATTGATGCACGTGGGAATCCTCTTACATCAGATGATGGCTATATTTGGTATGCACCAAAAACAGAAACTTCGAAATATAACAGAAGTACCGCTGTTAAACGGATGGAACCGATGACATCTGAACAAAAAAAAAAAAAAACAAAGAAATTGTTTAAAATCAGTGAAAAACTACAAGAAATCTATACAAATCTTGCTAGATTGGATAGAACGACTCCGGAAGAATTTGTATTAAAAAGAAACCATGATTTGACACAATTTGAATCACTTTCCCATCTTTTAGGTAAAACACGTCTTTGATGTTCATAATCCCTACCCGCGTTTTTCAACGCGTAAAAAAGAAAAAACAGTGTCATTTGTATGACACACAATAAATTTAAAAACAAAAAAAAACAATTTTTTTTATAAAAACATTTTTCATAATAATCAATTTTTATATGAACCATTTTTTATTTTAATTTAAAAAACATATGTTGCAAACATTGTACAACATTATATCTTTTATCTGGGTCAATATTAATCATATGTGATAATAAATCATATAAAATCAAATATGTTTGAGATTTTTTAATATTTATTTCACTATATCTGTATACAGTTTCAAAAATTGATAAACCAAGTGCATACACATCTGCTTTTTGTAAATAACCATTAAATTTATGTGTTTCACTACCATAATATTTTTCTAATATAGAACCATTTTGAAATTGTTTAAATAATTTATTATATAATAATTCTATAACATTAATTAAATTATCTAACATATGTTGTTCATTAATTCTTAAAATTGCATCAACAACATGAGATTTTATATAATGATTTATTTTAAGTAAATGAAATTTTTTATCTTGATTATAATAAGTTTTAATTACATAACATATATAAATTTCTGGTGGAATATATCTCCTTGTACCTTTAATATTAAAACTAAATATTGTATTACATACGTCACGTGTTAATAATTGTGATAATCCAAAATCTATATATCTAATAAGCATTACATCACCATCTTTACCATTCTGTCTTTGTAAATATAACATAATATTTTTTTGTTTAATATCTTTATTTACAATTCTAGTATTATGCATTTTATGTAATCCTACACATAAATGTTTAATATACATAGTTAAATTATCAATAAACATTTGATGCATTTGTGCATGTTGTATATATTTACCCTTAGAGTTTCTCTTGATTTTCATAATATTTGATAAACTAAATCCTGCATAGGGAAGTATTAAATTTATAGGATTTAAGTTCAAGTCAATATAACATTTATCTTTATCCTTATCTTTATTGGTATCTTTATCTTTATCAGTATCAGTATCTTTATCAGTATCAGTATCTTTATTTACAATATCAAATTTTTTATAATTACTATCTAAAAATGATACACTTAATATATCATCTCTATTTGTTGGTATTCTATTTATATAACATTTACTACTAATAGTTACAAAAAAATTATATTCAGGGTCTATTTTTTGTAAAATGCCAGATATTCTAATCTCATTATCTGTATCAAGATTTTTATCTAATAATATTTTACTTACAGATGTATCTAAATTTTTATCATCTTTTGAACATGGAATTGCCGGCATAACAATACAACCAAAACCACCTTTATCAATAAATCTACCACCTTTATGCATATTTTTATGCATATTTTTATGCATATTTTTATTTTTAATTTTAAGAGTTTTAGTATTATCATTATTATCATTATTATTAACAAAAATGTTTTTTAGTTTAGATTGTTTTGCATTATGTTTTTGTGTTGTTATGTTTTTTTGTGTTGTTATGTTTTTTTGTGTTGTTATGTTTTTTTTTGTTTTATTTATAGCCATTATTATTTAATATATTTTATATTTAATATTTAATATAAAATTATCTTTTATTCTAATGTTTTGTTACTAATATAAATTAAGATAATTATTAACAAAATTATCATCTTATGATTCTTATGAATAAGTATTTGCTATTTGAAATAATCGTGTTTTAAGCATTCTAATACATTTAATCTATTATCAGGATTAGTTTCAATCATTTTTGTTAATAAATCATGCAATAAATGATTGTTTTTAACAATAATTAGATTTTTAGGTAAAATGCTCTTTCTAAATAAATATTTATAACTTTCTAAAAATTTATACATAGTAATACCTAGTGAATAAACATCAGCTTTTTGTAAATAACCATTAAATTTATTAGTCTGTGTTCCAAAATATTTAGGTAATATAGTAAATGGATTGTATAAATCCTTATTAATTTTAATTATTAGTTTGTGTGTAATATTATTGAAAGTGTTTCTAAGTTTTAATTCTTTTAAATGTATTAATGTATCTAAATTATTTATATTTAATTGTTCCCTAATATGTTTATATAATTTACTATCCAAGTGTTCCTCACTTAAAAATGAAATAATTGTTATTTCTGGTGCTATGTATTCTGGCGTACCATGAAATGTAATATTTTCATAAATATTATTACTTTGTTTTTGTGGTAAGCAAAATTCAGGTGTTAAAATTGATGATAAACCAAAATCAATATATTTCATTGTAATTAGTTTTTTTTTATTATCGTAATTTATCATTATATTATCTAGTTTAATATCACGATTTACAAGTCGATTTGTATGCATTTTATGTAAACCAACAAGCAATGATTTAAAACAATTTTTGAATTGTGTTGTTAAAAGATTGTGTATAATTGTTAAATTATCTAATTTCACTTTTGTAGTAAGAAATTGTAATAAATCATACCCACCAAATGGTATAATTTGATTAATTGGGTTTAGTTTAAAATCAATAGGACATACCCTTTTATCTGTTTGTTTGTATTTTTGTGTTTTTGATTTACGAAAATTTTTCATAGATTTACTCTGTGAATCACCCGCATGTATAAAGTGACCACTTACTATATTAGTTCTTTTGTTAGGTAATTTCTTAAATTTACACTGTTCAATATAAGTTATAAAATATGATTGATTTGGGTCAATATTTCTTAATTTTTTTGTAATTAATATTTCATTTTCATCATCATCTGGACTAATTATAAGCTTGCTAACTAATTTATTCTTTGATAATGAAAAAGATTTATGTTTTGTGTGTTTTGTATGATTTGTATGATTTGTTGAATGATTTGTTGAATGATTTGTTGAATGATTTGTTGTATGATTTGTTGAATGCTTTTTTAGTAATTTACTTGTTTTTGATGATTTTGGTATTTTAATTGGTGTACATGGTATTTCTGGGTAAACTACACAACCATATGAACCTTTACCTATAACCCTACCTCCTTTTAATATGGTATTATTTTTTTTCATAACTTATAGTATAATCTTTTATATTTATTATTTATTATATATAATAAATATAAATATATTTATTGTGTATAATATATATATTATATTATATATA
>Ga0214919_10010080_pt1 | contig 12057 bp, 10 predicted proteins | sample LL1503_MetaG_FD_177994 | JGI IMG/M metagenome (GOLD analysis project Ga0214919, IMG submission 177994) | Freshwater microbial communities from Lake Lanier, Atlanta, Georgia, United States - LL-1503 | ecosystem: Environmental > Aquatic > Freshwater > Lake | place: USA: Georgia | collected...
TCGCCTCAGCCACATTTTGCACCGCGCTCACTTCAAAATCCGCAGCCGTCAGCACTTCGCTTAAGAGGTTGAGCGTGAACTCTTCATCCTCTGCGATTAACACTCTGGTGTGGAACGAATTAGACATCGAGCTCCAATGGTTAGGTTCAAAGTTTATTCGGAGCTAGCCAACGTTGTAGCCTTCGACTATCGGTTTATACAGTCGTACTTAGTAGCTTTTGCACCCATTCCAAGTATTTCGCTCGCCCAACGCTTGGTTCCAGATTTGCCTTCGCAAATGCCAATCCATCTTTAGCTAGCTTCTCCATTTTTGCAGAATCATTGTGTAATTTAATTATTGAATCCGCTAACGCTTTTGGATTACCCGCTTCGACAAGTTCGGCAATGCCATCTAAGAATTTCCAAGTTGCACCACCTCGTGGAACCGCGGCGATCACAGGGCGCTCGCTATATAGATATGAAGTTAACTTACTAGGCAGACTCATCTCCATCTGCGTAGGTCGCTCATTAACCAATAACAAATCTGCAGCCGATAACAACGCTGAGTAATCTGCATCAGTAACCGCGGGTAAGACAGAGATATTGTTCTTGCCTGTGCAGAGTGCCTTAAGATTAGCTTCTTGGTTTCCGTGCCCGACTAAATAAATTTTGATTCGAGAATCTCTTGGAAGAGCCTCTGCAGCACGCACAACATTTTCAAGATCCTGCTTAGCACCCATGTTGCCTGTGTGGATTACAACAAAATCATCCGTTGCCCAGCCAAACTTGCGCCGTGCATTACTTTTATCTTCACTTACTATTGTCCGAGCTGAGTAATTAAGTATCTGATTAATTCGTCTTGACTCAACACCTAAACCAATAACCACATCTTGCATGGCAGGTGAAACCACAACTAAACTGTTTGCTGCATGCAAAGCTCTACCTTCCACTGCATGAGCAATCTTTGAAATCAGAGCGCCACCGCGCAACCCTGATTGCTTAGCGCCAGCACCAGATAAATCCTGCACAATCAAACCAAATGGCACATCCAGCCCCTTAGAAATTCTCTTTCCTACAATTCCTGCCGCCACCGTAGGCATACATGCAATTACTACATCAAACTCTTTGTCAATTAACCCCTTAGATACTCTTCTTAAATTCCACCATAGAGATATTTCAAATATTATCCGAAGTAGCGCATTCATCTTTGGGGGAACTAAATGTTTAGCACGAATAACTTCAATGCCATTATGTGAAGTGACGCCCTCACCAAGATGTGAAAACTCCACTGGAACCTTCCACCAGGGGTAGTGAGGCAAGCTAGTTAGTACAGATACTTGATGGTCTTTAGCTTTCAAATTCTCCGATAGATCTGTTGTATATACAGCGATACCTGTTGGTTCTGGCCAAAAGTTTGTTGTGACTAGAAGAATTCGCATCTGAAAAACTAAACCTCAGAATGCTTTGTGAGAATATCCAATTGAAGTAGCCTTCCATCATTTGCTTTCATCCCGCGGAAAACATCTATTACTTCATGCCCAAATTTGGAGAGTTCAATTAGAATTGGTAGGAATGAGATTTCTCCCTTATATAGAGGAGTAATTGACACTTCCAGGTAGCAAAGTGGAATTTTTGATAGTGAATGAGAGGCACCTTTTAAAACCTCGGCTTCAAATCCTTGCACATCAAGTTTTAACATAATCTCATGTGGCTTAAGTCCTAAAACTGTTAACTGTTTATCAATTGTAGAAATTGAGATATTTTGCTTTGCGACTGTTGCAGAATCTGGAAAATTTTCTAAGTGCAAAGATCCCATTTCAAGTATTGACGAACTAAGTCCCGCATTGCCACTTATGTTAATCGTCCGCTCAGACTCTGCAGAACCCAAACCCAGTTGAAAAGCTTTCCAAGGTTGATGCCGTTTCATCGTTTGGGTCAAAGAACTGAAAGTCTCAAGAACTGGTTCGTAGGAGATAATTTGTCCTTGAAATCCATGCCTACGAATATCAAGGCCAAATTGACCAACATTTGCCCCAATGTCAATTACATTAGAGACTTTTGACTCCTCCAAGTTTCGGACTATGGATGTAAATGGCGAATCCACTTTCGAGCCAATTCCTGTTAAAAATTCACGAGCAGAGCGGGCTAATGGATTGCTGCGAAGTCCCGATTTAATTCTCATTGATCTTTCTTCCCAGTTCTAAAAATCCAAATCGGCCCCTGCCGCTAATGTTTAGTCTAAGCCAGTGACGTTACTAACGCCTTCCACCGCAGGGCGATTTTTGACCAGTCTAAAGAATTTTGTACTGCTTCGAATGCTGCCTCTCGATACTTAGTCTCATCACCTTGCAGAACTTTCAATATCCCATCAGCCACTGAGGACGGTGTAAGTTCTTGAATAATTTCACCTGCATGATGTTTGCCAACTATATCTGCAGTACCGACGAATTTGGATAGAACACAAGGTACGCCAGCGCTCAGCGCTTCTGCAACGACTATCGCGAAATTCTCATTTTCAGAAGGAAGCACTAATAGCCTAGCTCCAGAAAATAATTCCAACATTTTTGGCGCATCAATCCACCCATGGAATTGAATGCTACCTTCCAATTTCAGAGATTGAATCAGGCTCTGCAACATTTTGACTTCTTTTGCGGTCCCTGAACCAGCAATATCTAAGGTGAGATCTGGATATTTCTCCAGAACAATAGGCATCGCTTTTATAACTAATGGAAGATTTTTCTTTTTATCAAAACGACCGCTAAAAACTATGCGTGGGTTTTGAGTACCCATGGATAGCCTTCTTGCAGATTTATTTAAGGGCTGACTCAGGACTGCTCCATAATCCAATTGAATAGCCTTGGCTTGGAGTGCAGGATTCAAGTCAGTTTTCTCGCTCTCGCAAGTAACAATAATTGCACTCGCCTCCCGCAAGATTTTCGAGATGAGTAACCACTTAGCTAAAGTTTTTATTAGTCTACTATCGGATTCATGATATTTTGTTAATGATCCGTGAGGCTTGACTACGTATGGGATTCCAAATCTTTTTGCGTAGATGTAACCAAATAAAGTACTAAAAGTATAAATCTGATGTAGAACCACAAGATCTGGCTTCGCCATACTTGTAAGGAGCCGATTTAAACCTTTGAGAGAACCTACTCCATAGTCATTTCTAAATTTTGCAATAGTGAACCTATATTCAACGCCACTTGAATTAAGGCTAGAAACTATGTGGGTATTTTTCTCTATTTGTAGTGTGGTATTACCAAATGAAAATATCTGATTTTCTATTCCAGATTTGGCTAGCTCTTGAGAAGTGCTCACGACACCAGAGGGCACACCTCCTCTGGAGGGATCCAAACTGAAGCAAAAATGCCGAATGCGCATCTATCCATCTACCCCTCTAAGTTTTGGTTTCAGCCAAATCCTTACTAAGACATCACTAATTAGTTTTATCAATATTTTCAGTTCTGCTCCTTCTGAGAAAAATTAAGAAAATAGTAAGCCAGCTGCCCACTGCTATAGATCCTTGTCCAACAAGTTGTCCATATAGAATATTTGGAAGTACAGTAATCACTAGCAGTGGGACTTCCACCAAATCATCTCTGATTTGAGCTTTGGCTATATAAATCAAGAAGCAGCAGAGTATCCATCTCGCCAAAACCAGACAGAAACCGACTAAAGACCCTGCCTCAACTATCGTGCGAGCCAAATCTTGCTCAATCCATTGCCCGGTACTTACATACCCTACAGATCCAGTGGAGTAACTTCCCAGGCCGGTGCCAAAAAGTGATGAGTCATCTCGTTGGGAGAAGCCAGTTAAAGTCTGCCAGACGCGCAAAAAAGAATTTTCTTGGGTGGAAGCAACTTGGAATCTTATTAACAATGCTTCGACTGGACCTCTTAGTATAGTTGAAAGTAAAACTGCAATTGGAATGCTTGCAAGAAACATTACCGGTAACTTCCTTATCACTCTAGCGAATCTATTCTTTTGTACTATGAATCCAGTTAAAATAATGAGTCCACCAGTCAAAATAGCAGTTCTACTCCCAGACATCGCAAACATAGATAATATGGCGATCCAATTAATCAAGTAAAGCCTCTTGGATTTTTTGGTCGAATTGAAAATCATCAAGCACGTTGCAAGTGCCAGGTAGTATGAGAAACCAGTCGTGGAACTAAATGTGCCGAATGCACGCACGTACCCTGAACTGGAGACTAGTTGATTAGTATCCTCTAAGGAAGTGGCATACTTAGAATTTGGTACATACGTCTGCAGAAAGCTGAGGATAAGATTTGGATAAATTCCTAAGAGTATTTGTTTTTCGAGTTTCTCCGCTAGTCTTAGATGACCGTAGAATGGTGTTCCAATAAACAGAAAAAAAGGAAAGCAGTAAAGCAATAATCCGTAAACAGCAATCTTCAAATCAATGTGATTTTGAAAGATATGGATTCCTTGAAAGAAGACACCCAAGTAAATAAGAGGTAGGAAAAAAAGATTCTTCCTAATTGCAACTTGGCTATTCGCTAGCGAATAAACGGCTAGTGCTAGAGTCAATCCGAATGGAATGAAGTAAAGGAGCTTTGCATATGATGGGAAAAGGTAGAGGCGTACGAAGCCAATATACATCCAAGAATTGACGAGCAGACTTAGAAGTATAAGGTAAGTAGACTTCTTAATCGTGCGATCACCCACAAAGGAATTGTAGCCACACTAGTCCTTCTTTTTGGGGAAGGATTCTCTGATCATAGGTTCCCATATATGATTTCGAAGTGTCTCAATTGAATCAAGAATTTGCGCGACAACAGAGGATTGCATATGTTGGCTTCACTCAGCAAAATACAAAAGTATTAGCTTCATTGGGCAAAATGTCCCCCAATCTCACTCAGTATGTTCCGATTGCCATTTCTGAAAAATTGCAGTTGATTTTTCGTTTATTACTTCCGCTTAAAGTACATCAAATTCTCGCAACTCGAACCTATGTTCCATCGGGCAAGCTAGCGAAAAAAAAATATTACCCGGCGGCAACTCTCTTGGTTCCTCTAATATGGAGATTCTCTATCAGTCCAAGATTCTCTACTCTAATTCTTTTTCTTTCGAAAAGGTCCTTGGTGAAATTCTTGAAGAAGATATATTCCAAAAATGATGTTGTGATACTCCCAAGTGATTATTTGAATCTATTACAAAATGACTTCTTGCCAAAGACGATATTAGAAATTCGATGGCATCACTCCAGCGCAAATCAAAAAAGAATTGCGCCTCTTTTGGGTTATCCTATTGCGCTGGAAAACAGTCCGACTGATTGGGAAAGAACGTTTAGCCAAGCCTGCAACTCACTTTTGGGTTGCGTAGTATATTCAGAATTTGCTTTAGAATCTTTTGTTGATTTTGGCTATCCACGCACAATGTTTTGTGTAGTTGGTTTGGAAGCGCCCAAGCCGTCAGTCGAAGTCGGTTTTTTGAACTCAACTATGACCAGGAAAGGGTTTATGCATATTGGACGTGGCCCACTAGATAAAGGGTTAGATATAGCTGTGCATTTAGCCAAAGAATCTAAGGAAAATTTGAGTGTTATAGGTTCATATTCTGAAGAAGTCATTGAATGGCTTAATACGTTTGAACACGTAAACTACTTAGGCGTATTGAGTCGTTCGGAGATATATTTGTTAATGATTTCACATGAAGTTTATCTTGCAACTGGCGTAGAGTCTTTTGGGTTTGCTGTATTGGAGGCTCTCGAAAATGGACTTAAGGTAGTGGGATCCCAATCTGTTGGGGTTCTTGAACGGTACGGTTCAGATCCGAATGTATTTATTGCAGCAAATCTGACCTTAGATTCCTACGAAAATGCGACTAGGCTTGCTCTTAACTCTGGAAAACTTACTAAATTCCAAATAGTAGATTTGCAGATTTCGGAATCATGGGATGCTGTAGTGAATCGTTGGTTGAATTAGCAGTCTCATAATTTTTGTAACCTTTTTGTGATGTGATCATCGTAATCTAAAATCATTCGCCCGATGCTGAAGCTTGCTGGTTCAAGACTTTGAAAAATTTCTTGTTCGATTTTTGGTAGCGAAGCCAATGTTCGATGTATTACTTCAGACAGTTGCTTACTGTTCCCTGCCTCGAAAGTTATCGCCCGTCCACGACATGCTTCGAGAATCCCACCCAAATTTGACACTATAGGAATACAACCTGCCATCAAGGCTTCAATCGCGACTAATCCAAAGGGTTCGTGAAATTCTGAAGGAACTATCACTGTTTTACTTGCCAGCATGCTTTCTCTGATTGTCTCCGCATTTTGAACTCCCAGAAATTTGATAATATCTTCTAACTGATATTTCCTTGTTAATCTTTCGAGTCGAGCGCGTAGATCTCCTTCGCCAATCACAATAGTTTTGATTTCCAAAATAGGATGGGCCTTCCTAAGATAGGACATTGATTGCACCAATGTATCTACACCTTTTCCCCGAACCAAACGTCCGACATATAAAACATCGATAGCTCTGTTGTTTTGATGTTGTGAGCCAATCCAAGGCCACACCGTGCCGTTATGAATCACCTTTCCAGGTAAGTTCACAATTTCCATCAAACTCTTGCTAACAAAAACATTGTCAAGATTCTTGCAGATGGCCCTTTTGATTCTCTCAACAAATTTAAGCGATTTGCTGTAGATAAGTTCAGAAGTATGATGAACAACAAAAAATTTTGTTCTTGAGAGAAATACTATTGGAAAGTAATGAAGACTAAACTGAGAAAAGATTACGATTTCGCAGCTTCGAGACATCTTCCAAACCTCGAGCATATTTGCAGCAAAATGAACCGGGAACACCTCAGGAGCAATGGGGGTAGGTAAACCTGGAATTGTAGGTATGCCCAATTTTACTGCTACCGAAACTGAGTAGCCCTTTCCTAGCAAACCTTTTGCTAACGATTCTGTGAAAGTCTCTATACCTCCAACGTATGGCTTAAAGGAATTGGTTAAGATTAAAACCTTAGTCATCTAAATGACTCGCAGATAATTGTAAATTGAGAAATCTCTTTATTCTCTTTCTAAAAACAAAAATAATTAAGAGATAAATGACCGGATAGACATAAGATACTAGATAGTTACTTGCGAGCAATGGAGAGATAATTATCAGGATAAAAAAGATTGATATCAATACCGCGTGGGATCTATCCAGTGCTCTTACGATGGAAATTCTTCTTTTTGCAAACATAATCTGAAAAGTTATAATTATTCCGCCAAAGAATATATTGGGGAGAATTGCGTAGCCAATTACGGAACTAGATTCAACTACAAAATATGCCACAAGTATTACTAGAAATCCTGAAATAGTTGCTGCGATAGGAAGTAAGTGACTCATTCCTAATCGAGAGCCGATACGCATTTGGAATATCTGGATCAGTCCCCACAGTAGTTGTGAGTTGAGAAGTAACACGAGTGTAATTATTTCTATCTGGGTAGCACCTTTCGAAATGAATGTATACAGCAAGATGCATGGATAAGTGCAAACGATAGTGGCTAATAGAAATCCCTCAATCAGCAACGATTCGTTCTTCTTTGAACTCTTTTCATCACTCTTCAAGATTTGAAAGGTATTTAGCAAAGCTATTTGTCCTAAAAGCAATCCCACAATAGAAGTAGTTTGAAAGGCTACCTGATAATTTTCATTACTATTTTCTGGCAGCCTACCAATCATTAAAATCCTATCTAAAGTCCCACAAACCCAAAAAATCATTGGATATAAAAGGTAGAAATTCCATTTACCCATTAGCGAACGATTGCTTTGAGGCTCAGAATGATGTGTCTTGATCAGCTTGATTAAGAAAATCATTGACATAGTTAGGATTAGTAGTCTTGCCATCAAACCATAGATTAGCCACTGGTACACAGAAAGATGAAAGACCAGCAGAAGGACAATACGTACAGGCCCCAACAGTACTGTCAATAGAAAACTGATGTTGGATAAGAATTTAAATTTTATAAAACCTTGTATTGATGTGAAAATTATTTCTGTAGTCACCCCCATAACAAATGATTCGACTATTGCCAAGATTAGAATTTTCTCAGACATAATTGATTCAAAAATGTACTTATCAATGGGGAGAAAATAGATGCATAGAAGTAACGGAATAAAGATAAGACTTGAAAATCTCATAGAAGTGGAAATGAATTTTTTAGTATCTATTTGATTCTTAACAACTGTTTCCAGAATTTTTGGTCCAAGTCCCATACCAAAGATGATGGAAAGTCCTGAAATCAAGAGTGTGTAATAAGAGATTGTAAGAAAATCTAAAGTGCTAAATTCGTGAATTATGAATGGAAGAACTAAGAAATTAATACCTCGATTTATCAATGGCGAAATGACATTCCACAGATTTCTTCCCTTAAATAACATAATTGAAGTCTAGGGGCAGTCGAGTTTTTGATTGTGTTTTGGTGGTTCTTTTTGCGCGCTTTCTCAGCAATAGAATGTTGGTAAGGTAAGAGAGTGAGTGTTGGGAATGGAACGCGAAATATTGGATTAGATCTCCTGAGAATTTTTGCCTGCATGATAGTTGTGACTTACCATTTTAGACCGTCCGGAGATTTATATGGTCCTCCTGAAATCCATTTTGACTCAAGCTGGATTCCGTCAACTCTTTTGCAATTCACAAAGTATAACTACTTGGGAGCAGATATTTTCTTTCTTTTAAGTGGGTTCCTAATCGCTGATTCAGCCTTAAGAATTAGTTCAACTCATTTCGCGACTTCTCGAATAAATAGAATTTTCCCCTCCCTGATATTTTGTTCGATACTGACAATGTTTTTCAACTGGGCAACTTCTGGAATCGATTCCCACGACATATGGCAGGTAACGGGTCTTCATTTGTTTTATAATTTTACTGGAGCGAGTTTCCTAATCTCCGATACCTGGTCTTTGGTGTTTGAGTTGCGATTCTATTTGCTGATGTACATTCTGTTGAGAATCAGAAAATCGGTATCTCAATCGGATCTAGTACTTTTTGCGCTAGGAATAGGAATATTTCCCATCCTACTCGATCAAATTCGAGATATTGATTCCAGTAGCTCGAATTCTATTAATCTCTATTTATATTTTTCATTTGGAATCTTATTGAATGTTCAAAGAAATAACCATGCCAAACGGGTTCTATTTCCTCTATTGCTAATTGGTTTGCTCTGCTTAAACATGTCAAGAATGAGAATCGAACAAATTAGTAATCCAAGTTCCAAGCAACTCCTGTTTGTATGCCTCATTGCCGCCTATGCTTTATTAATTGTTATATTTAGTCGGAATTTTCATATCGGTAATGTGGCGATAGCAAATTACATTCGTATTTCTGCGTTAATGACGTATCCTTTATATCTCTTACATGAAAACCTTGGGTTAGGAATGGTCGAATATTTGTATAAATTAGGAGTAAGTACAAAAGTTGGATATTCATTCGCTATCCTGTGTTGCATCGTCATCAGTTGGTTTATAGTCACTTTTGTTGAGCCAGTCTTTCGAATCAGAATTGGTGAGAGTAGAAAGTAATCTTTTAAACTGGAGGATTTTTAGGAAGCCCGTACTTGGGGAATCAGAGATTGCATCACCAAATGATTTGATTGAGAAGCTTCAAGTAGCTTGATTGTTCCCGAATTCAAAATTAACTGTTACGTTTATGAAGTGGGTTGTGAGGGACTCGAACCCCCGACCCGGTGATTAAGAGTCGTATAGCAATCTTTCGCTCACGCTCAAGCATTGCTACACAGCCTCACAGAGCCTGCTTACGCATTCTCAGTGAGTCACCGTGCTCTACAACTTGTCATTCGGACATAACTGTTTCATATCTTAACCAAATAATTTAGGCTAAGTGAATGGTTAGAATTGAAGATGAAAACTCATTGGGTGCGATAAGTGAGCACCTAATGCGCTGTTCATTGCCGGGTAAAGGTATGTTGGTAGCGCAGGCACCAACATTGAAGCGCGATTCTCCATCAATGTTTAGTGAATTGTGAGAGAATCGATTGTGAATCGTTGCGAAGTTTGTGATTCTGAAGAAATTCTTATTATTCCGACGTCGGCTAATTTAAAAGGTGTGTTTGGTAAATGTGCTGGTTGCGCTTTATTGCAAAATTTGCAAGCTAAAAAGGCGTCGGATTTAGAGGGGATTGCTTTTGACGGTTATGCACTAGCTCAAGACTTGAATTTCGAGAAATTACGACGCGCGAAAGTGCTTTTGCAAATTCAAAAGCTCCTGATTGAAAATGATTTAGACTTAAGCGTTTTTGATATAGGCACTGGAGCAGGATATTTTCTTGTTGATGCACAACAGTTGGGATTCAAAATTTCTGGAAGCGAACTCTCACGCACAGCGGCTGCACAAGTATATGAAAAACATGGTTTTGATATTTTAGTCAAGAATTATGAGGATTTCAAATTTACCAATTGCCAATCTTCAGTCACTATGTTTTGCGTCCTGGCTCACAGCGTTAATCCAGAGTTGCTTCTTATTTCAATACATAAGTCTTTAAAGGAAGGTGGCGTTCTATACTTTCACACACCAAGATACTGTCTGATTGATTCGCTAGCGATTGGCCTTTGTCGTGTCTCATTCGGTAGATTTAATCGCTTATTTCTCAGAAGAATTGGAGGCGACCACAAAAGGATATATTCTGGAAAATCTCTTATGAATCTTTTAAAGAAATCAGGCTTTTCCAAAGTTACAATTAGGCCAGAAATCGGATATGGTTTGAAAAAAGAGGCCTACTTCATGGCTATGGGTATGCCGAAATATATTTCGATCTTGCTAGCTTCAGTCTTGAATGTTTTTTCCAGGCTTAATGTATTGCCAAGAAACGTTTTTTCGGTTTATGCGATTAAGACTGGGTTATAAAAAATCAGCGTGGGTTGTGAGGGACTCGTTATCAAACCTTCAAACCATTCCCTTTGACCCACTATGCGGATATATCCGTTCTTGACTCATCTCCAATATTAGGGATAGCCAGGGACAAATCAAAAGTATTGAAAGACCTGCAGGTTGATTTGGGAGGTAAGAGCAGAAAAGACTGCTCAAATTCCCAATTGCCTGTGACTTTCCCTTACCCTTTTGGAATGACACGCAAAGGGAGTCTTCTCAAAGGTTTGTTAATTGCCCTTGCTGTTGTCCTTATTCCAGTTACTGCTGTATCTGCCCAGAAGATAACCCCTGGATCTACCTGCAAAGTTTTGAACCAGAAGATTGTTTATCAAAGTAACTCTTATACCTGTATTAAATCTGGCAAGAAGTTGGTTTGGAACAAGGGTGTTGCTCTAAAGAAGCCAACCCCTACTCCAACCCCTATTCCTATTCCAACTCCTATTCCAACTCCTATTCCAACTCCAACTCCTACGAATGTATTAATGGCGCAATGGTCTACAAATACAAATGCAAGTCAAGTAACTTTCACGGCAAAACAGATATTTACCTCCTGGTTGCAAACTGGTATAAATAATTCGCAATCTATGGTTTTCACTATTCAGCCAGGAATTGATAAGCCTGATATTCAATACGTTATTGATGGTCTCAATTCTTCGGCCACTGCATTTTCCAAATATATGCAAAAAGTCCCGCAAGCATATTTTGGGACTGATGATTCATGGATTATTGCCCAATTAAAGAAAGACCACCCTGAGCATATTGAATTTCCTAACAAATACGTCTGTTACGAGGCAAATCCAATGGCAGCGTGTGCATGGCCTAACCAGGGGCTTCTTTTCTTTACTGCAACTTCTTCGTCCATTTGGAATCAATATAGGGATGCAGCCTCATCTGGTGTCGGTGCTCATGAATACTTTCATGTCGTTCAAGAAGCCCTTTTTCAAAAAGGCGTGAACGATGATCCAGCAAAGACTTGGGGATCAGTTCCATCTTGGTTTATTGAAGGGGGTGCAAATTTTGTCTCTGCAGCAATAACTGACCATGCTGGATTATCAGACTGGACTCAGGCAAGGCAACAATATATTTTAATGTACAAAGATGGGCGAGGAACTAATGAACCACTTTCAAGTTTCCAGAAGAATGAATTAGATAGGCCACAGCCTGAGGGCCAA
>Ga0214919_10010081_pt1 | contig 12057 bp, 13 predicted proteins | sample LL1503_MetaG_FD_177994 | JGI IMG/M metagenome (GOLD analysis project Ga0214919, IMG submission 177994) | Freshwater microbial communities from Lake Lanier, Atlanta, Georgia, United States - LL-1503 | ecosystem: Environmental > Aquatic > Freshwater > Lake | place: USA: Georgia | collected...
GCGCGTTTGAAGTGAGTAATACGTACATTTGCGACTCTTACATTTTCTACACGTAAAAGTGTCTGTAGAGGCTTCCATATTACTTTCAAATTTAAGCATGTCTCTTTTTTGTTTAGCCTCAATCAATTCTTTCCAGATATCAGGTCGCATTTCTTGATGAGTCATAAAAGCGATTTCGTGTGGTTTGATTTTATCATCTGCAAGTGTTTCTAACAGTTCTGGATTTCGTAGATTTATAAAAATGCTGCGTAACCGGTCTAGATAAATTTGTACGAAATAAATATTCTCCCATTTTTTAATGACTTTACGATTGGTGGCTTCTTTCAAACTATAATTGAAAATCCCCTTTTCTAAATTAGCGGTTGTTGTTTCATTTTTAATAATTGCATTCAATTTAATGCGAATATTTGCACGAAAGACTTCGGGTTTTTCAATTTTTAAAGACATAATATGATATAGATGTAAATATTTAAATCAAAATCAATTTTATTTTATAATTCAAAACTGTATTTTTTATACCTTTAAGTTTTTACATATTTAGCAAATAATAATAACAATATTATACATAATATGGAAAAAGTTTTTACAACTGTCTATGAAAATAAAGTATGGGGTAATAATAATAATACTGAATATAATGGTAGTAGTGGAGGAGGAAGTGAAGTAAATTATAATAAAGATACTTATGTTCCATTTCTGAAAAAATTTATTGTTGATAATAAAATAAAAAATATAGTTGATTTAGGTTGTGGAGATTTTAAATGTGGTAAATTAATATACGATAGTTTAGATATATCATATATCGGGTATGATGCATATAAAAAAATTATCGATTATAACTCAACACAACACACATTATCGAAATATTCTTTTAAGCATTTGGATTTTTGTAATAACAAAGAAAGTATTATAAATGGAGAACTATGTATTTTGAAAGATGTTATACAGCACTGGTCTTTAGATAATATTTATACATTTTTAGATTATTTAGTTGAAAATAAAAAATTTAAATACATTTTGATATGTAATTGTTCTTTTCAAAGGCAAAATGATACGGATATTCAGAATGGAGATTTTAGACCATTAAGTTGTGAATATCTTCCATTAAAAAAATATAATCCAATAAAATTATATAATTATGATACCAAAGAAGTATCCGTTATAGAAATAAAATATATCTAGTTTCTAGATATAGACATACACTTACCATTTCAAAAGGCGAATGATTATTTTTAATCAAATACCCAATCAATTTTTCATTTGTTTCTGTGTTATCTTGATTTCCAGGATTAGAAACTCTTGCACAATAATAAATCAACTCCTGTACATTTTTACTATCTTCTGATGTCTTATAACTAATTAGGTTTACTTTCATTTGCTAATACTACCAATACATTCTTAAGTATTTTTGATAAAATAATCAAGAATTAACTAAAATCCACATATTTCTTTTGTAGATTCAATATATTTGCTAACATGACTGCTGATTTAAATCCTTTATAACTATTACCATGTTCGTTTAATGGAGGAGAGAAAATTCCGATTCCCATAACTCCTGGAATAACAACCAATATGGCCCCTCCTACTCCACTTTTTGCAGGCACACCAGCTACACCATTAAATTCTTCTGATTGATTGTACAACCCATTTTTATACATCTGGTCAATAATATATGGAACATTTTTCTTTTGCATAACAGGAATACTCGTGATTGGATTTATTCCACCATTCGCAATAGTAGCTGCCATGACAGAAAGGTCTTGAGAAGTAACCATTACAGAACACTGTCTAGTGTATACATCTACACAAGTAGGGACATCTCCATCAAATCGCGAATAAGATTTTAATAAATAAGCAAGTGCAAAATTATGGTCGGCTAAAGAAAACTCTGAATTATATACCTCTTTACTTACATATAATTTTTTTCCTGCAAATCTACTCATATTATCAACGATAATTTTTTCAAATTTATTACGATTTTTTTCAAAAGATTTTTCAAAAGATAAACAAGTGGTTGCCATAGCTCCCGCATTTGAAAAAGAATTACTTGCATGAGTAGGAAGATTTTCTATTGCTTTAATAGAATTAAAGGGTAAATGGGAAGGCTTGTTTCCAATTTTTTTCCTTAAATAATCTGGACCAAATTTTTCAAGTGCTAAAGCCAAAGAAAATATTTTGGAAGTAGATTCTATGGCAAAAAGAGTATCGTAATCACCAATATCATATTTATCTCCATTTATTGTACAAATAGAAATCGCGTATAAATTAGGGTTTACTTTGGACAACGCTGGGATGTATTGCGCATTTTTACCGCCTTTTATTTTTTTTAATGTATCATAAACATGTTCAATCGCTTTTTCTATATTCATAATATATATATACATATTTATTTATTTTTATTTCGCCTAGTTTTTCTTTTTTTACGTGTTATACGTTTATATTTTTTATTTTTGTTTGTTTTATTTTTTCCGCCTTTATATGTTTTTTGATTTATAATATTTTTGATATCCACCATAAATTTACCAGAATTTATATCGCGAATCATCGATTGATTATTTTCTGTTAAAAATTTCATTATTTCATCTGAGGTATCTAAAGGTTCATCCGCAAACATAGACTTTACTTTAAAGGATGGCTTATATATATTTTCAATTTTATTTAACTGATTCTGTTGATTTTGGTTTAAATAATTATAACTTTGCATACGACTTCTTCCTCCAGAAGTTCCAGAATATGGCGCATTTTCAAAAATAAAATCGAGTGATGTATTTTTTTCGGCTAACCTATTGTTAATAAACAATACAGTATTTTTAGATATGTTTGAACGTCTAGTAAAAATTTTGTTGATATCATCTGTAACACTATTTACGTCTAAATTTTGTGCGAATACACCGAATGTTTCTGTAGATAAAACTTGGTATATTTGTTGTGAGATATCTAAAATGTTGAATTGTCTTTTTAAATCATCTGAAAAGGTAAGACGTCCAAAATCAATAATTATGGCGCGACCTACATATGTACTATTAGTATTTGTGGTAATATAAGTTTCTGTTGAATTTATAAAAATATTATTTAAATGAAGATCATTATGCATACAACCTAATTTATGTAACCGTATTGTTTCAAATAATGTGTAAATAAAATATTTATATGGGTTTGTTCCTGCAATTAATGTGTTATTATTCTGAATATAATTGCTTAATGGTTTGTAATCATCTAAAAATTCCATTACGATAATAGATTTATTTAGATATAACCCATTTGTTTCAGTTGCATTTAGAAAATTTATCATTATTGTTATTTTATCTATATTTAATTCTGGAACGAATTCATTATCTGTGAAATGTTGCTCTACATGTGAAATAAAATTGTCAATACCTTCTTTGTCAATATCTCTTTTGTAATACAATAAAGCAGGAGAGAAAGGGTCTAAAGGCGATAACTCATCTAAATAGGTAGTTAAATATAACTTAATTTGATTGTTTATTTCAGTCATAAATGAATTATGATTGCTTATTTCAAAGTCACGTGTACGAACATTCGGTAAATTGATATATCTTGTATTAAATGTACTAATATCTTCATATAATAATATTTTAATAAGTATAAAATTCAAAGGTTCATTCCATTTATTTATTCTTAAATGAAAATAAGGTGATGTAATATTATCATTCAATTTCGCTTTTAAAGTAACACAGCCAATACTATTATATGTTAACAAAGTAAATGTGCAATTTGATATAAAATAATTAAATGCGCTTTCTTCATCATATGCAGGTTGAATAAAGAGCCCACCTGTTTGAATTATGTTTTTTTTCATAATATTATAAAATATTATAAAACATAAATTATTGTAAAATATTGAAAATTAATGAAAATTAATGTAAAATAAAATTAATTATCTTTGTCTGTGTCGTAATCATATGCTTCTTCGCTTAATTCTGAACCTAAATCTTCGATAACAATCGGTTCATCTTCTACTTCTTCTTGTGATTTTTCATCACTATCTTCATCTTCATCATCTGAATCAGACGCAGAGACCTCTTCCATGTCACTACTATCATCCACCACAAACCCGTCTTTCAAATAACCACTTTTTGTTTTTTTTTCTTTGGGAACATTCAACAATTCGTCTTCTTCATTTTCGTCTTCTAATGCTGTAGCTGCCAAGTCTTCAAATCCCCCAAATAATTTTTCATACATTTTATCCCATAATTCAAGAGATAAATGTGTATATTCCCATTTTCCTTCATTCATTAATTTAGCAATAATTGCACAATTTCCAAAAAACAAAGTAGTATCAATTGGAGGCGGAAAATCATATTTATTTTCATTATTTGCTCTTCCATCTGTTTTTCCGAAAACTTGTACCAAATATTTGTTTCCGTTGGTTTTTAATTTCCACTCTACTTGTTTGACAAAATCTTCGGCTTTTTTAAATCCACACTTTTTAAAGAGTTCTTCCTCATTAAATTGTTTTATGGTTAATGATTTTAATGTTGCATTTTTTTCTACAACAATAATACTAAGAGACTGGGACATTTTGTATTGATATATTAATTGTTTTTTAAATCCTTTGAATATATATCTATTTTGAATATATTTATAAACACATTTTATATGATATAAGTTGGATGATAATCACGATGAGTTCATTATTTATATGTATACTTCTTGTATCAAGTGTGTTTTATTCACGTTAAATTAATATTTTGATATTATAGTGAAAATGTTATTATGGATAATTCAAATGACGCTTATTTCAATAATATTTATTTTTTTAATACATCATTTATTTCATTTTTTCAAAACAACGTTGACAGTTCCTAAAATCAAAGATTTAGTAAATACACCGAATAAAAAATATGAAAATATATATAATACTATTTATCAAGGAAAACATACAGAAAATCAGAACACCACATCAATCAATAATATACCTACTCAAACACAAAATTCTTTTGGATATAACAAAGAGGATTTACTACCTAAAGAAACGGTTGCGAATACAAATATGAAAGATGAACTGAAAAGTTTTTTCAAAAAACAATTAGAAGACAAAAATACTTTTCCTGAAACTATTGATAATATTATGATAAATCCAAATCAAAATATGAATACAAACATGAATACAAATATGAATACAAATATGAATCAAATAAATACAACGAATATTCAAGAGCTAGATACGATTCAATCCACCCCAAGTTTTTATGAATTTAAATAAATTATTAAGAATTATATTTTTTGTATTTTATAAAATACAATACTATTTTATGCCTGTTTCTTGGTATTCTATTGCCATTTCTTTGCAAAGTGGGGGAGGAGGAGGAGGGGTAATTTTTAATGGGTATTTTAGTGTAGATAATACTTTAGTTACAAGTTTTTATGAAACGATTGATGGTTCAACTCATTTTGATAGTAATATATTAGCAAATAATAACTATAATGGTGCAGACTATTTATTTATAAATAATAATTTTACAAATGGAGGCACAAATATAAATTATATGAATTACTATAGCAATCCGTCTTCACCTAATTATAACCCGTCATACGCTTTTTTTAACTTATGGCTATCGGAGAAAGGTGATGAGAATTTTTTGTCCCCCTTGTTCGCAGATGGACTTAGTTCTGGTGGTTCCCCATCAATCTTTATAATAACACCGATTCAAGACCCATCTTGTTTCAACGAAGGAACGAAAATTCTATGTCTGAACAATTTAGAAGAATACATTCCTATTGAGAATTTAAGAAAAGGTGATTTAGTGAAATCTTATAAACACGGATACAGGAAAATAGATTTAATCGGTAAAAATTCTATGATAAATAATCCAGAAAAATTTAATGAATGTATGTATAAAATGGAAAAAACACAAGAAAACGGATTGTTAGAAGATTTGATTATTACTGGTGGTCACGCCATATTAGTAGATGATTTAGGTATCTATAAAGAAGAAAATGATTTACTTTTTGGAGGGAAAACTCAAACTATAGATGATAAATATTTGTTATTGTCTACAGTTTCAAAAGAATTCATACAATTAGATAATACTAATCTCTATACTTATTATCACTTCACTCTAGAAAATAATGGAAATGATGATGAGCGTTTTGGAGTATGGGCAAATGGTATTTTAACAGAAACACCGAGTAAGAAAGAATTTACCAAACATAAATATACATTATTGTAAAAGCTATAAATGAATTTAAAGATTTCTCTATAGTATAAGTAATGTATCAAAAAGACACCGATATTTTATCCCGTTTTCCAAAAATAAAACTTTGTTATGAAAACATTATTCATCACAAAGTTTCCAAGTATGATTATTGTCTAGCAATTCCTGAAGGTGAAAAATGTTTTGTATGGTTTCGTTTTGAAGAAAAAACCGATTTTTATATTTTATGTATGAATGAAGAAAAAAACATTTCCAGAATGAAAAAATTCCAGACCTGTTTTGATGATTCCTTATGTATGCGTTCAGGAACTATTCTTTATGGAACACTTTATTTAGGAGAGAAATATTTTTTTACGATGGAAAACGTATATTATTACAAGGGCGAATTTACTGGAAATCAATCTTGGTATAATAAATTAGTTATTATGAAAAATATATTACAAAAGGATTTGAATCAAACCGAAAATAAACAAATCATGTTTGGATTACCATATATGAATACGAATGTTTCTCAATTAATACATCAAACAAAGCAAATAAAATATCCGATAAAAGTGATTGAATATCGTGGTGAAAAAACGAATGTTGTACAGAAAACAAGTGTCGTAGATTCTCAAAAATCGAATTTCAATCAAGAACAAAGACAAGAAAATCCGAATCAGAATCAAATAAAAATATTCAAAGTAAAAGCAGATATTCAAAACGATATTTATTATTTATACTGCTTGGATAATAATGAATATGTAGAATATGATTATGCTTATATTCCTGATTATAAAACGAGTGTTTATATGAATAAATTATTTAGAAATATAAAAGAAAATGCGAATTTAGATACTTTAGAGGAAAGTGATGATGAAGACGATTTTGAAAATGAAAAGGAGGATAGACATGTAAATTTACAAAAAGAATATTTCATGAGGTGTGCGTATAATCATAAATTTAAGAAATGGACACCTCTTGAAACTGTATCTAACGTAAAAGTAGTTGCTTATAAAGAATTAAACTCCCAATTTCAGAAGAAATAAAATATACACAGTATATAAGCAAATGTCTTCATCATTTTCGGGATATGGACATATATATCCAAATAGTAATGTAGATAAAAGTTATGCAAATGTAGATAATTCACATTATCCAGGAGGTTTTGGAAGTAATGAAATTTCAGGCGAGAACGGACTACCTGGATTGTCTGGAATAAAAAATAATGTCCAAGCTGCACATGGATTTTTTAAAGGAGGAGCAAAAAAATTAAAACAAAAAATTAAAAATATTACTAAAAAATATAAGACAATGACAAAATGTCGAATTATACGCAAAACGCGCAGATTAAAACAAATGGCCGGAAGTTCCTATAAAAAAAGTATGGGTACAAAAAGGCGTCACCGTAAGCATCGCGGAGGATATTCGCAATATCAAAATAATCTTCCGTTGACTAGAAGTTATTCTGTAGGAGGAATTCTTGGGGCGAATCAATCCGCTTTAGCTTCTCCACCTCCTATCAAAGGAAATAATACTTGTGTTGATAATTATAATCATTATACTGGAAAAGGTTTTGCCTCAAGAGGTCATGAATAAAATCAATAATCAAATATTTATTTTTAAAATTTAAAAATAAATATTTCTAAGCCTCTTAATACAAACTTAGGCAATTAGGTAAATCCCTCAACATTATTCTCAGAAATATATCTGAACCTGTACATTTTTTTTTGTAAACTTTTGTCCTTTCTAGTTTTATTTTTTCTGTTTCTTGTTTTTCGTTTTATTGTATTAGATTTTCTAGAACGTGCCATTTATAATAATTTATAATAATATGATTTTCATTCTAAAAATAAAATATTTATAACATTTACTTAATTTTCAAAAAACATTTACCGCATAAAACATCGTGTTTTGATTTACTAGGTTCTGGTTCTGGTTCTCTCTCTGTGTCTGTGTCTGTGTCTGAATCATTCGTAATACTTTTGTCCGTGGAACTATGACTTTTTGTAGATATCTTTTTAGAATTTGAAATACTTTTTTCTTTTCTCTCTACACCCTTACATTTGGGAACATTTATTGTTTTCCATTTTGATGTATCCGTTGAATATAACGCGCTGGTTGTATGAATAATTTTATAGTTTTCTTTACAATAAAAGGTTTTTCTCTTTTTCCACTGATTTTTAAATAAATCTTGGCTGTCTATTATATCCACTACTACAGGCTGGCTATGTTTCTCTCTTAGAATTCTTCCTACTGATTGTTCAATATCGGTTTTGGGTGTAGCCATAATTAAAGTAGTTAATGTTTTAATGTCAAGAGCTTCTGATGCCATCGCATAAGTTGCAATAATAACCTGTGCCTGTTCGGATATTTTTAAGGAAGCTTCTTTCATTCCTCCCAAATAATATCCTACGGAAGCGATTTTGCGATATTCTATCGTTTCATATAAATATTTTAATATATTTTTGTTATGAGCTAAAATCATAATCTGTTGTGAAGGATTTTCTTCCAACATATCAGAGAGAACACGTATAATAAATTCACTCCGTCTTGTGTATTCGCATAATTTAGAAATCATAGTACTGTAAGCCGGATTGCCTCTATAATCGGTGACTACATGATTAAACTCATCATCATTCACAAAATATTCAATCGCACGAACTTCTACATTTCTCTCTTCATCCCTCTTTCCTTTAAATATAACATCTCCTAAAAACATTTTAAATATTCGTGTAGTTCCATCTTTCCGATTCATCGTAGCAGATAATCCCAGCATATATTTGGTTACAATTTTGAATAACGCATTCGAAAAAGTCTGGCTGGAAATATGATGAACTTCATCAATAATAGTAAATCCGAAGCTATCAAAGAGAGAAGCCGGGTATTCTTTCATAGAAAGGGATTGAAGCATTCCAATAACGATATCTTTATTTTCAATATCTATGACTTGGCCTTGTATTTTTCCAACTCGTGCATTTGGAAGAAATTGATGGATTCTCTCTATCCACTGGTTCATTAGAAATTCTTTATGCACGATGACAAGCGTTTTTTTCTTTAATTGTGTAATAATATGAAGTGATGCGGATGTTTTCCCCCATGCACAAAAAAGCTCCAATAAACCGCCTCCAGCTATACAAGAAGTTACATGAGAGACATATTTTTGAACAACAGGGATTTGATAATCGCGTAAAGCACCATTAAATGTCAAGTCAATATTCTCTCCTTCTGATATTTTATATTCTGTAGGCATTCCAAAATGTTCTATTCCATAGTAATGCGGAACATATATTTTATTCCCGGATTCTCTGTAAGAAGGGAATGATTCTTGACTATTCGGAGCACCTGGAACATATGGTTTTACAGTTAAATCGGATTTAATTTGATTTTGTTGAATAAGTGTGAGGTCTTTTTTTAATATAGTATAACCTTTTTGACCTAAATATGTTTTTATTTTAGGAAAATCCATACTACTATTATTTAGTGTAATGGCTTTATTATGTTTGTAGATTTTATTTGAATTTGAATAATAAAATCTATTAATATGATATATGGATAGTTTTTCAAGCTTATTTAAAAAGGATAAAATAGGGCAATTGCTTTTATCCATTATATTTATTGTTTATTTGATAATGGGTTACAATACACCAACTCCTATTTCACATTTGATAAGTTCGTTAATTGGAAAATTAGTGATTATATTTTTTGTTGTTTACATGTTTATTTATACTAACCCAATTTTAGCTGTTTTGTCTTTATTTGTGGCATTCGATTTAATAAGACGTTCTGAAAAAAGTTCCAACTCGCATAATGTAATGAAATTTAAACCGAGTGAATACAAAAAAACTGGACAATTCTCAGCATACAATCAATTTCCTTATACTTTAGAAGAAGAAATGGTGAAAAAAATGACGCCTATGGTTCATCCTGGAACAAGTATTCATAAGGCTTCTTATAAACCATTATTAGAAAATTTACACAACGCCTCTTCTGTCAATAAAGTAAATTAGAATGTAAAATAAAATAGTCAAATTCTTTATTTATTTGTTTTATCGGTTTTATTTGTTTGTTAGAGAAGAAAATTTGGTAAACGCAAAATTCAATCCAACGAATAAAATCATAAAAATAATAAAAATCATAAAGAATTTGACAGCTTGTCGTAACATCGGACTTCTAAAAAAAGAAGATGATGAAGATGTTGAAGTGGTAGTTGTAATTATTTCTTCATCGTTCGAATTTCCGGTTGGTTTACAAGAAATATAAATTCCCTTACTACTAAACTGAGAATTTGCACCTTTTTCGTTTACAAAGATATTTCCTCCAAACATTTTTAATGGGAATGGTTTGATAATTGATTTCAAAGTATCTAATGTGCTTTGAGAGAGTGGAATCGTAGAAACTTTTCCATATACTACATAATTAGATTGAGTTTGACTAAAAGCGCCTGAATAAGCCATAAAAGGACTTTTAGTTGGAATTATTTCTTCTAATGTAAAATCGGAAATGCTTAATGTAGTTGTTTCATCTTTACTTGGTGCATTAGAAGCAACTTCGTTTATAACTTGAGTAATTAAATCGGATGCAGAGGTTAATTCACTTGAATTTTTGATAGGAACACAAACAAGTAAATGCGGGCCTCCTAATTTGGGTGTATGAGTGACAACTATTTCTGCATCCAACTTTTTTCCGTCGAATATATGGAGTGAAGGGCAATATAAATCAATTTTATGAACCTCGTATTCTGCATCATTATACACAACGGTAGCGTGATTGCTTTTGTCTGGAGTTAGAGATATATTGACTCCATTATTTTTGGCAACTAGATTGTTATTTACCTCATAACGAAAATTATAAATGCATTTAGAATCACATTTTCCATATATATTTTTTTTTGAAATATTGATTTCGTATCGGTCTTGACTCATTAATATATATAAACAAAAAATTATATATTCTTTGTGTATATTTGTTAAATAAAATATTAATTTATTTATATAGATATAATGAATTTAACTAAAGGTAAAATAAATAAATTATATGATAAGAAAAATCAGAGTGTTAAAAAAAAAGATAACCGGAAAATGTATAAAAGAGGGAAAGACAAGACCTTTAGAAAAAAAAAGAGAGGTATGGATTTATCAAATAGGACATTAAAAAGATATAGGGGTGGAGAGAATACTCCAGACCCGAATGCACAAGGAACAGATGTGGTTCCAGCAGACCAGAATCCAGATGCTGCAGCACCAACAGTAGATGCAGGAAACCCGTTACCAGATGCGGCACCAGCAGCAGCACCAGCAGATGCAGGAAACCCGTTACCAGATGCGGCACCAGCAGCAGCACCAGCAGATGCAGGAAACCCGTTACCAGATGCCGCACCAACAGCAGCACCAGCAGATGCAGGAAACCCGTTACCAGATGCAGCACCAGCAGATGCGGTAGCACCAGGAACAGATGCGGCACCAACAGATGCGGCACCAACAGATGCAGCACCAACAGATGCAACAGCGCCAACAGATACAACAGCAGCACCAGGACCTGATGGAAACCCGTTACCAGATGCAGCGCCAACAGATGCAACAGCGCCAACAGATGCAACAGCAGCACCAGGACCTGATGGAAACCCGTTACCAGATGCAGCACCAACAGATGCAGCACCAATAGATGCAACAGATGCAGATGGAAATATGAATGCAGACACGAATACACCACAAACTCAAACCCAAAATAATCAGCAACCGCAATTTCAATCACAAAATTCAGGCACACCTAGTGATGCACAAGTGGGTCAAGCACTAAAATTAATTTTAAGTTTAGTTGGTTCAAATCAATCAAATGCAAACTTAAATTGTGCTGAACCGCAACAAGACGGCAATCAGGCAGTTACTAATGCAGCTTC
>Ga0214919_10010082_pt1 | contig 12057 bp, 11 predicted proteins | sample LL1503_MetaG_FD_177994 | JGI IMG/M metagenome (GOLD analysis project Ga0214919, IMG submission 177994) | Freshwater microbial communities from Lake Lanier, Atlanta, Georgia, United States - LL-1503 | ecosystem: Environmental > Aquatic > Freshwater > Lake | place: USA: Georgia | collected...
TTTGGATGTGTCTTTGAAAGCTTATGAAGAGGTGTTGCCAGCGGCGGGGTCGGTTAACAGCGCGGTGCGGATATCGGTGGCTTTACTTGCGCAAGTGACGCAGGGGGAGTGGGTGGATGTGTGTCACGGAGTGGCTGTCCAAACTCAATAGCCGTTGAACAAAAAATCTAAAGCTGTGACCACGGTACTTTGTTGATCTAGCAAAGTGGCGACAGGTTGTTTCAATATTCGAGTAGGTACAGCTGCCATTTTGGGAGTTTCCAAAATCAGTTTTTTGCCTTTGACTGTAAAGATGGGCATTAAGCGTTCGGGCAATTTCAATTTGGCAAATGCACTATGCGTCCTTAGCGGTATGACCATTCTGGTGTCCAAGCCATCAAACAAATCACTTTGCACATCAAGCAGATAAGGCGTTGTAATTGCTGATGAACTTGGGTTTGGATAAACATCAAACTTGGCCATCAAAAGGTTCTCCATTCATCCAGCGGTAAACCCTCTTGCGCGACTGTCAGGTTATAGGCGGTCACAAAGTCCGCGTGCTCTTCGCGCCAACGGCGTGACAGCTCTTTCTTGACGTATTCTTTCAAATGAGCATCACAAATCTGAGAGACATTCAGCTTCAAGCGCTTGGCTTCATCCAGCACATGGGCACTGAGCGTCAGATTGGTAGCCCTTTTCGCACTGGAAACGTTTGGCGGAAAGGGTGTGGGGGTTGCGTTTAGGGTTGAAGGCATGGTTAATTTGTGCGCATTAAACTATGCGCATATCTTATATGTATTTAACGTAAAAGATAGCTACTATCGACTATCGGGCAGATCAATCGGCTTTAGAGGCATTCCCCAGCCCGCTGTCATCTTGCGGTGGCCATTTCTCACGCAATCCCATGAGAGTCTGGTAAATACTTTTCTTTAGTTTGACCTTGGTCTGTATTTCAACGCCTAAGTAAGCCGCAATAGCCGCCAACATAGCCGACACATGGCTGAGCGTGGGGATACCGGCGGCAGACAACATGCGGTGCAGGCTTTTGGCTGGCTTGTCCATGTCGCGGGCGAGTTGCTCAAAACCGATGGACGCATTCACCAAATCACGCAACATCAATTTGGCCGTTTGCGGCTCGCCTTGCAACAACAAGCTGGTGGCTTGCTGCAACAAGGCGCGGGCGTAGGCCGGCTCGGATTGAACGCGGGCGGTGATGGTTTCAATGACTTCTCTGCTCATATTTGCTTGCCCTCTCATTGATTCAAAAGAACTCAACCTAAAAGGTTTCAGTTATTAAAATAGTATTTTTAATTTGCATTATTTTTATTTTATAGCTATAAATTTGTATTACTATCCAGCCAGTTATTTAATGTTTAGTACCTGGCTGAATGACCCATCTCTTCTTCGAAAAACCCATTCTCAATTCCCCCTACGGCTATCCCAGTCAACACTGGGAGTTGGATGAATCGGGCCAGCCGACGCAGAAAATCATCCCGGCGCGCAGGCGCGCTGAATTCATCACCCCCATTCCCAAACCCAAAAAGCACAAAGCCCAACATTCACAGGCAGAGTTAGACATAGGCGAAGAGGTTTCCACCGAAGATCAGCAATACCACTCGGCCATCATCAACGGTGTGCGCGCAGAGGTGGACAAATGGCGAACAATTTCTAACCCTAGCGACTGGGGTGTCACGCCCGAAACCGCGCGCTTGCTTCAACACTGGCGGCACCATGCTTTCTGCGGTGTGCGTCCTTTCTTTTGCCAAGTTGAAGCGATAGAGACCGCCATCTGGCTGATGGAGGTCGCTCCCCACAAAGGCAAAGCAGCGCAAAAGTTTGTAGAGCATTTGCAAAACGCCAATGAAGATGCCAACCCCGGCATCATGCGTCTGGCATTGAAGCTGGCCACCGGCGCTGGCAAAACCACCGTCATGGCCATGCTCATCGCCTGGCAAACCATCAACGCCGTGCGGCATCCGTCCAGCAAAAAATACACACGAGGCTTTTTGTTGGTGGCTCCGGGCCTGACCATCAAAGACCGGCTGCGCGTTTTGTTGCCCAACGATGTGGACAGCTATTACAAAACACGCGAACTCATTCCCAGCGACATGATGGGCGAGCTGGAGAAATGCAAGATAGTCATCACCAACTACCACGCGTTCAAGTTACGCGAGCGCATAGATATTTCCAAAGGCGGGCGTCAGTTGCTACAAGGCCGTGGTGGCGAAGCGCTTGACACCTTGGAAACCGAAGGCCAGATGATTCAACGCGTCATGCCCGAACTCATGGGCTTGAAAAATGTCATGGTCATCAACGACGAGGCGCACCACTGCTACCAGGAAAAACCCGTCAAGTTGGAAGACCTGGAAGACCTCAAAGGCGACGATAAAAAAGAAGCCGAAGAAAACAACGAAGCCGCCCGCTTGTGGATCAACGGCATCAAAGCCGTGCAACGCCAATTGGGCTTGAACCGCGTCATCGACCTGTCAGCCACGCCATTTTTCTTGCGTGGCTCCGGCTACGTCGAAGGCACCTTGTTTCCTTGGACCATGAGCGACTTTTCACTCATGGATGCGATTGAATGCGGCATTGTCAAACTGCCTCGCGTGCCTGTAGCTGACAACCTACCCGGCGCCCAGGCGGGTGACATGCCAATCTTTCGCAACCTGTGGGTCAACATCAGCAAAGACATGCCCAAAAAAGGGCGCGGCAAAGCTGAGGGCCTAGACCCACTCAAGCTGCCCACCAAACTACAAACTGCGCTGTCAGCGCTTTACGGTCATTACGAAAAGACCTATGCGCTTTGGCAAATCGAGGGTTTGCGCGTGCCGCCTTGCTTCATCGTGGTGTGCAACAACACGTCCACCTCCAAGCTGGTCTACGACTACATCGCAGGCTTTCAACCCGCCGCCAACCCCAAAGGCACTTTGACCACGCCTTTCTTAGGCGCCTTGCCTCTGTTTTCCAATTACGACACACAAGGTCAAGCACTGGCCCGACCCCGCACCTTGCTGATCGACAGCGAACAACTGGAAAGCGGCGAAGCCCTGGACGACAACTTCCGCCACATGGCGGCTACCGAGATCGAGCAATTTCGCCGCGACATTATTGAGCGCACCGGCAACCTGCAAGCCGCCAGCCACATCAGCGATGCAGAACTGTTGCGCGAAGTCATGAACACCGTGGGCAAAGTCGGCAAGCTGGGCGAATCCATACGCTGCGTGGTGTCGGTGTCCATGCTCACCGAAGGTTGGGACACCAACACCGTCACCCATGTGCTGGGCGTACGCGCTTTTGGTACACAACTGCTGTGCGAACAAGTCATTGGCCGCGCCTTGCGCCGCCAGTCTTACGAACTCAACGAAGAGGGCAAATTCAACGTTGAATACGCCGACGTGCTGGGCATTCCTTTCGACTTCAACGCCGAGCCTACCATCTCCAAACCCGTCAAGCCGCGCGAAACGGTTCACGTCAAAGCCATCAAGCCAGAGCGCGACGCGCACGAAATACGCTTTCCACGCGTACAGGGTTACCGCATCGTGCTGCCCGAGGAAACAGTGAGTGCCGTCTTCAACGATGACTCCACCTTGGTGCTTACGCCCGAGTTGGTGGGCCCATCCATCACCAGGCAAGAAGGCATCATTGGTGAAGGTATTGAGTTGACGCTGGCCCATACCCGGACCATGCGTACCTCTACGCTGCTCTACCGCCTGACGCACCATCTGCTCTATACCCAATTTCGCGACCCGGGCGAAGAAGTCAAGCTGCATTTGTTTGGTCAGCTCAAACGCATCGTCAAACAATGGTTGGATCAACATTTGCAATGCAAGGGCGACACCTACCCTGCGCAACTGTGTTATTTGCAATTGGCCGACCGCGCCTGTGAACGCATCAAACAAGCCATAGACCGCGCCAACATAGAAAAAGGCGCAAGCCAGATTCAAGCGGTGCTAGACCCCTACAACCCCATGGGCAGTTCCAGCTATGTCAACTTCACCACCAGCAAAACCGAGCGCTGGCAGGCCAGTAGCCAACACTGCCACCTCAATTGGTTGATCGTTGACAGCGACTGGGAGGCCGAGTTTTGCCGCGCGGCCGAAACCCACCCGCAGGTGCGCAGCTATGTGAAGAACCACAACCTGGGCTTTGAAGTGCCTTACCTGATAGGCGCAGAAACACACCGCTATCGCCCCGACTTCATCCTGAAAGTGGATGACGGCCAAGGGCCGGACGACCTGCTTAACCTGGTGGTTGAAATCAAAGGTTACCGGGGCGAAGACGCCAAAGACAAAAAAGCCGCCATGGAAACCCGCTGGCTACCCGGCGTGAACAACGCCCGGCAATACGGACGCTGGGCTTTTGCGGAATTCACCGATGTGTATGCCATGCAACAAGACCTTGGCGACAAGGTAGATACACAGATGGATGCCATGGTCAAAAGCGTCATGGGGACAAGCCTTCCCCAAAGTCTTAAGCAGCCCAAGGGTTAACAAGGAGACAACCATGGCGAAACACCGTGTTTATAATTTGCGGCACATCCGCCCCTTGGCAGTACGCCCTCTCACTTATCCCGAGAGTGTGCCGAACCCCTGGGGCTTTTTCATGTCTGACACCCAAACCAGGGTGGCAGCATGAGCAGGAAAAACGACTCGCCGCCATCCCCAAAAGAGGCATCCCAAGACGCTGTGCCCCACGCGCAGCATTTGGCCAAGCTGGTCCATGCGGTGCGCCATGAAAAAGTCTTGCTTGATACCGACCTTGGCCAACTCTATGGCGTGGAGACTGGCGCGTTGAACCGCGCTGTGAAACGCAATGCCGACCGGTTTCCTGCCGATTTCATGTTTCAGTTGACAGCCCAGGAATGGGACGACTTGAAATGCCAATTTGGCATCTCAAGTGCCCATGGTGGACGCCGAGCACTGCCTTACGTCTTCACCGAGCAAGGCGTGGCCATGCTCTCGAGCGTGCTGAACTCGCCACGCGCAGTGCAAGTCAATATCGCCATCATGCGCACCTTTGTGCAACTACGACGCCTGATGGACAGCAACCGCGACCTGGCCCGCCGCATCGACGCCTTGGAAGCGCGCTACGACGAACAGTTTTCCAACGTGTTTGATGCCATCAAACAACTCATCACCGAAGACAAGCAGCGCAAAGCCAAACCGCGCATTGGATTTTTGGATTAAAAGACCATGGCCACCCGTAAACCCAAACCCAAAACTGCCAAAGCCGATCTGCAAGTCGAAACGCTTAAGCACCAAGCCGACAAGCGCAAAAACATTCCCACCGCCGAGTTTCAATCGGTGGTGCAGCGTGAGCACGATCAGCCTATTCAAGTGAGCTATGCGCGTACGCCGGACGCGACACCGCCTGCGCAAGGCGCACCCGATGGCCCCTTGCAAGATGCGCGCAACGCCCGCCACCGCGACCTGGACCCACAGTTGGTGTGGCGCGGCAAAGACTTGGCGGATTGGTCAGACTTGGTGGTGAACGCGCCGCCACTGTACATCCAGGAAAAAGTGCATCCCAAGGTGCTGATTGATGACTTGAAGCGCCAAACCGAAAAAAACAAAGCGGCCACCGCACCAGACCAACAAGGCTTCACCGCCGACCTGTTTGGCGACATGGCCAAAGACTTTAACGGCGTGCCCGAGGGTGATGCCAAAACCGAGTTCTACCAACACGACCAGCATTGGTCTAACCGCATGATCTTGGGTGACAGCCTCTCTGTCATGGCCAGCCTGGCCGAGCGCGAAGGCTTGCGCGGCAAAGTGCAATGCATTTACTTTGACCCGCCCTACGGCATCAAGTTCAACAGCAACTTTCAGTGGAGCACCACCAACCGCGATGTGAAAGACGGCAACGCCGACCACATCACCCGCGAGCCCGAAATGGTCAAAGCCTTTCGCGACACCTGGAAGGACGGCATCCACAGTTACCTGAGCTACATCCGCGACCGCTTGACCGTGGCACGGGACCTGCTGACCGAATCAGGTTCTATCTTTGTGCAAATTGGTGATGAGAACGTGCACCGGGTGCGGGCGGTGATGGATGAGGTTTTTGGTCCTGATAATTTTTTCGCACAAATTTCATTTGTGAAAGCAGGTGCACTTGGTGCTACCGGACTACCGAGGCAACTTGATTACATAATTTGGTTTGCAAAAAATATCGAATCAATCAAATACCGAAAAGCTCTTCTACCAAAGTCGGTTGATGAATTAGGGCAATACACACAAATCGTTGAATCTGATTACAGTCTACGACCACTTTCATCACATGAAAAAGCAAACCCCAAATCAATACCCATCGAAAAACTAAGCCGTCTTGTTTCATTTACAAAGCCAGGGCCTGGCGCAAGATATCCACTTAAATTTGAAGGAAAGGAGTACATGCCGGGGACTCGTTGGTGGGGATTCCCTGAGCACAGCACTGAGCAAATTAAAAAGGCTGGTCGCTTCAGAAGGCAAGGAAATTCAATCGCCAGTCTTCGCTATTGGGCAGATTACGCAGTGGAGGAAATCTCAAATATTTGGACTGACACCGCCTCTGGTAGCGGCATGGACAAAGTTTATGTAGTCCAAACTAACGAAAAAGTAATTCAGCGCTGCATGCTGATGACAACTGACCCCGGCGACCTCGTACTCGACCCGACATGCGGCAGCGGAACCAGCGCCTACGTCGCCGAACAATGGGGCCGTCGCTGGATCACCATAGACACCTCCCGCGTTGCTTTGGCCTTGGCCCGTGCCCGCATCATGGGCGCACGTTACCCCTTTTACCTGCTGGCCGACAGCAAAGAAGGCCAAGCCAAAGAAGGCGAAGTCACCCGCACACCGCCCAAAAGCCACGCCACTTACGGCAACATCCGTCAGGGCTTTGTGTACGAACGCGTGCCGCACATCACGCTCAAATCAATAGCTAACAACGCTGAGATCGACGTCATCTACGACCAACACCAAGCCTTGCTGGAGCCGCTGCGCCTAGCGTTGAACAAGGCTTTGAAAACACAATGGCAGGAATGGGAAATTCCCCGTGAAGCTGGCACCAAGTGGAGCGATGCCGCCAAGAAGCTGCACGCCGATTGGTGGAAGCAGCGCATTGCCCGCCAGCAAGCTATTGACGCGTCCATCGCCGCCAAAGCCGAGTTTGAATACTTGTACGACCGACCTTATGAAGACAAAAAGAAAGTGCGCGTGGCAGGCCCGTTCACCGTGGAGAGCCTGCTGCCCCACCGCGTGTTGGGCGTGGACGAAGACGACAACTTGATCGACCCCGTCGTGCAAGAGCCCGGCGCGACTTACGAGCGCAACTTTGCGCAAATCATCTTGGACAACCTGCGCACCGCAGGCGTGCAACAAGCGCACAAGAGCGACAAGATCAACTTCACCTCGCTCACGCCTTGGCCCGGTGAATATGTGTGCGCCGAAGGCAGATATGTGGAGGGTGCTGACGCAGAGGGCAAGGGCGGCACCGAAAAGCGCGCAGGCGTGTTCATCGGCCCCGAGTTCGGCACCGTCAGCCGCCCCGACCTGGTGAGCGCGGCCCGCGAAGCGGGCGACGGCGGCTTTGACGTGCTGGTGGCCTGCGCGTTTAACTACGACGCACACAGCAGTGACTTTGCCAGGCTGGGACGCATCCCCGTGCTCAAAGCCCGCATGAACGCCGACCTGCACATGGCCGAGGATTTGAAGAACACCGGCAAAGGCAATTTGTTTGTAATCTTTGGCGAGCCCGACATAGACATCACCGCAGTGGGCGAGCAATTGCAAGTGAAGGTCAACGGCGTGGATGTGTTCCACCCGAACACCGGCGAAGTGCGCAGTGACGGCGCCGACGGCATCGCCTGCTGGTTCATCGACACCGACTACAACGAAGAAAGCTTCTTCGTGCGCCATGCCTATTTCCTAGGCGCGAACGACCCCTACAAATCCCTGAAGACCACGCTCAAAGCAGAGATCAACCAAGAGGCGTGGGAGTCGCTGAACAGCGATACGTCAAGGGCGTTTGATAAGCCGAAGTCGGGAAGGATTGCGGTGAAGGTGATTAATCACTTGGGGGATGAAGTGATGAAGGTGTTTAGGGTCTGACAAACAAAAGGATGCTGCTATGGATCAATACAAAGGAATGCGCTGGCTTAAATGCGACTTGCAGATGCAGACGCCTGCAGATGCGCAGCACTGGCTAGGTGAAAAACTAATACCTGGAGAAGAGAATATCGCTGCACAAGAATTTGCTGAGGCCTGTCATAAAGCTGAACTTGATGTGGTAGGGATCACTGACCATAACTTCCTGAGCAAGGAATTCATTCCTCATCTACTAACAGCGTTTGATGAAATTAAAAAGAAATACGACCACACGATCACCCTATTTCCTGGCTTTGAGTTAGAAGCAGACGTCGGCAAAGGAATGCACGTTCTTTGTCTTTTTGAACCTGGAACGACCATGGATGATATTGATCATATTCTTACAGAGTGCGGTGTTGGGAGGCCTCGAATAGATAACAGTAGGCTTGCCAAGTCCACGAAACGCTTACCTGATATTTTAAATATCGTACAGAAGCAAAAACCTGATGGCACATGGCGAGGAATTGTTGTCGTCCCTCACGTTTTTAACGATAGCCTGTTTGATAGCGACAGGATTAGTGAGTGGCTCCAGCAGGAAGAGTATCGAAACCCTGATCTGTTGGCTGTAGAGGTTCCCAAGCCTGTTAGTCGTATGAGTGTCAATTTTCAGAAACTATTTCGCTCTGGTGACGACTGCCACGAAGACTGGAAACGCATTCGTCCTGTTGCAACAATAATGTCATCGGACAATAAGAGGCTAATCGATCACGATCTGCATCTCAGGCCAAAACCGAACAGCATTGGCTACCGGTACTCTTGGATAAAAATGTCAAAGCCATCCATAGAATCGCTACGCCAAGCGTTTCTTGACCATGAATCACGCATCATTCTGCCAGTTGACGTCAAGACAGATACTCACCCGACACAGCTTTATCGTCAGGCGACTATCAAGTCAATCACGATTAAAAACGTAGCGTTTCTTGCCGATCAGCAGGTCCATTTCTCTACCAACATGAACTGTGTCATTGGTGGCCGAGGTAGCGGGAAATCAACCCTGCTTGAATACCTGCGGATTATCTTGGGCAAGGATAAATCGAATGATCTAGATCAAGGGACTAGAGACCGGATCAAGCGTGTACGCGATACCCTTAATGCACCCGGGGCAAAAGTCGAGGTGCGCTGGGTCAATGTGGATGGCGTGGAAGACCAAGTTATATGGCAGAACGGACATCCAACCGTGCAAGGCCGTGACTTAGTCGATCCTGAAACCTTTTTCAACAGTCTACCGATTCTGTTTTACAGCCAACAGCAGCTCAATCGACTAACCGAGTCTGTTACTAATGACGGCAGCCTACGCCAAGCCCAGCGGTTACTCGATTTGGTTGATGGATTCACTAAAGACGAGCTGAGTGAGCTTGCGGGCCAAGAACACAAGCTGAAGCTGCAAATTCAGGACGCTTTTTCCAAAGTTCGAAAGGCCAAGACATTCGAAAAGGATTACAAGCGGCTCCAGCAAGAGCATCAAGAACTGGACCGGCAATGGAAGGCCCGCAGCGAGATTCAAGAGGATGCCAGGCAACACCAAATTCTCAAGGCCGAGACACGCTACCTTGAAGGTCTTGAAGGAACACCAGGCATGCAGTTTTCCGATGTTGCCACTCTTGCCGAAACAATCGCTACTTCGCACACAGCATTTGAGGTTACAGACTCAACCCATGTGGACTGGTTTAGGAAACTCGACAACAAAGTAAAGTCGGCCAAGAATTCTTTGGCCAAGTCTATCCGTGACGCCGTTGAGCAATACGAAATCGATGTTGAGAATCTAAAAATTAAAGATCCGGAATGGAATCCAATCCAGATAAAACTGGATCAGGCGGATACAAAGTTCAACGAAGCATGCTCGGCTAAAGGTCTTACAGCGGATGATGTTGGTCGCCTACAGGAGATAAGCCAATCGCGCGACAAGAAACATCGGGATATCGATGAAATCGTGCTCGAGATTGAACGGCTTACTAAAGCGGCGGAAAATACCGAACTACTTATGCAGCAGCTACACCAAATCTGGCGAGAGCAATTTCATAAGCGCAAGGAAGCTGCGAATCGCGCCAACGAACTCGCCGTTCTTAATGCTGGCAGCCAAAAATTTATCGAAGTTTCTGCAAAGTCTCAGCAAGATCATAAAAATTTCCGTGAACACTGGCAAAGATTTGCACCCTCCGACGGACGCACTCGGCTCGGGAGAAATTGGGATATTTGTGGTGAAACCTTGTACGATTTTTTTTCTAAACAGACAGATGCTGCGTCACCATGGCAAAGTCTAGAGGAATGGCGGTCTATGTCCCAGACCCCAGCGAATCTGGATTTCGGTGCAAATAACCAAGAGATGTTGCACCACATTCAAGACAATCTTGATCGTTGGGAGCAGCTGCGTTGTTCTCGTGTAAGTGACACCGTCGACATGGAACTTTTCCGGCCTGATGGTTCGACTGCAGGCAGCATCGCAGCAGGAACACTGTCTGATGGGCAACGTAATACCGCCGCCCTTGCACTACTTTTAGCGCAAGAGGGTGGTCCTTTAGTAATTGACCAACCCGAGGATGAGTTGGATTCGAATTTTGTTTTCAGAGAGCTTATTCCGATGCTGCGCAAAGTGAAAGCTAAACGGCAGATCATTATGGCTACACACAACGCTAACCTACCTGTAAACGGTGATGCCGAAGTTGTCTACGCATTTGAAGCACGTAATGGAAAGGGTGAAGCGCTTGTATGCGGCGGGCTTGACCAACAACCTGTAACTAAGGCAGTTCTCGACATCATGGAAGGAACGGAAGAGGCATTTCGGCGTAGACGTGAGAAATATCATTTTTAATCTTCTGCGCCACAATTGAATTTAATCCGTCATGAAATCCCAAGAAACAGTACTAACTCATCGCTTCATTCATACAAAGCCGTGCTCAAAACGATCGCATGTCAACGAGTACCAAGCACATCACTTAGCCGACCTGATCGACAGACTAGCCCGTGATGCCTGCGCCCATTTCAAAGTCGCGGATGTCAGTCGCCTGCCAACTGAAAAACACAACGATTTTTTCAAACTCGACACATACAAGCTGTTTATCAACGGCGCTCATGCCTGCGGCTTTGTCATGCGTGATGCCAAGCCCGATAACCCGCTTGCTGAATCAAGAGAGGTGCCTGAGATAGCAGTCAGGTCATTCGATTTCATGCGCTTGCGTCAGCTAGTACATTTTTTACTAAGAGATGAACGCTGGGCTGATGGCTATGCGAGCCCCGTCTTGAACGCGCTGGCAAATGGCTTGCTGCCCGCCATTGCTGACAAACTGCGAAACGATCAAAGTCTGTATCTGTCCGACTGATTTTTTTTATTTAATTGGTCGCTGTTCACTTAACCTCTAACTGGCTCAAACGATTGAGTGCCACTACACATATTTTTAAATCACGCCAATCACCAACATCATGGCTCTATCGACCGCGCGCATTTTTTCAACATCCAGTCGACCAAAGGTTTCGCCAACTTTATGACGCGGTAAAGTTGACAATTTATCCACCATCACTTGTGATGTTTGACGCAATCCATTCGACGGCGTAGGTTCTACCGTGATTCTGAAATCTGCTGTGCGCATATCGCTGGTCACGGGACATAGCACCACGCTGTCAAGTTCTTCCAGCAAATCGTTTTGAATGACGAGTGCAGGACGTGGTTTTCCATAGTCCCCCGATAAAGACACCGTGACTAGGTCGCCACGTTTTGTCATTGCCAGCCCTCAACGAGGCCAGCTGCTTCTGTGGTCATGCCCAATACGTCTTTTTCGGCAGGATCCTCTTTCAAAGCAAGACATTGCAAACGCAACTCTGCGACGTAGCTGGTCGATCGCGTATCAGGTACCCAAAATTGCACTGGTCTAAGCCCAGCTGCACGCATACGCTCCCTGGAGCGAGCCACTTTAAGTGCTGAGTTGTTGAGGTTTGACATAAGGTTTTCCTTGATAAGTCG
>Ga0214919_10010083_pt1 | contig 12056 bp, 11 predicted proteins | sample LL1503_MetaG_FD_177994 | JGI IMG/M metagenome (GOLD analysis project Ga0214919, IMG submission 177994) | Freshwater microbial communities from Lake Lanier, Atlanta, Georgia, United States - LL-1503 | ecosystem: Environmental > Aquatic > Freshwater > Lake | place: USA: Georgia | collected...
GCGCACTCTCCCCAAGTACGCAAGACATCCGGGTTGTTAGCTCAGTTGGTAGAGCAGGTGACTCTTAATCACCGGGTCGGGGGTTCGAGTCCCTCACAACCCACTTTGGTCCCATAAGCACATTTTTATGGATGTTGCATAATCAGGAATCGATTCACTTTGTCCGCATGAGTTCTCACTTTAGCCTGCTATGACGTGACTTCTGGAACGAACCAGAAATCCTGTGCGCTCAAATTTTTAAAAACCAAGGCATAACCAGCGCGGGCGAAAATATCCTGAATATCTGACCTGCGGGGCCCAAAGTTATGTTCAACAACTACTAAATTGAATCTGTACTTATGAAAAGGAAAATCTCTAAGAATGAAATATTCACTTCCCTCAGTGTCAATCGATAAAAAATCAATTGTAAGGGGTGCTCCATTCTCTACAAGCAAGTCTTCTAAAGATACTGTTTCCACGTTGTACTTTTTACCTCGCTTACGAACTTTCCCATAACTATCGGATGCCGAAAACCTAGAAATAGTTGATAACTCATTCTCATTTGATTCAAGAAATTCTACAATTTCACCAGACTTACTCCAGCAACACCGCGTTTCAATTATAGATTCTGGCCTGTTTTTGACTAAATTTTCTTTCCAGAAAGCACTCGGTTCACACAATATTCCTTTCCATTGAAATTCCTGGGCCAGCATTAATGTATTTGAAATTCCTACTCCATCCGTGGCTCCTATTTCAACGAAGAACCCCCCTAACTTGAAATCATTTTTAAATATCGCCATCAAATCCTGACCAGTTTGTGAGTTGGAAGTGGGTAATAAGTCCAGCAATATCTTCCTGCTCTGCAAATTGTCTGTTATCTCAAACACGCATATTTCCTTTCTATGTGCCTCAATTAAGGCCACCAGGTCTTGAAAAACGTCAAATTTAATGAGACGCATGTTAAAGACTTTTAAAAGAAATTTTAAGATTTTTGAAATCATATACTTATGTCACTTTCTGCTCGAAGAACTGGGATCTACCGCTGCATCTAATTCTAAACAAGTTGAACATTTAACTATTTTATAGAATTCTTAAAAAAACTTTTTTAGTGATGCTTTGAATCTCCTCTTAACTAGAAAAAAAAGAAAGTCAAATTTATTGAACCATTGAAAGAGAGTAAAATTTAAAAAAGTCTGTAGCAAAATCGTAAAATTACCATTTGGCAAAACGATTGGTTCAAAAAGCTTTGTATAGTGTCGACCAGATTTTCTGGTATACACAATCTCGGAATTCTCAATCAGATTTTTATATCTAAAACCTTCAGAGTATGAATCTATTTCTCGCGAATTTTCTAGGTTCGCAAATTCAGCCAACACCTTAGAAAATGCAATCGGGCCGGTGAGCTGTAAAACTCCTAATCTCCCGAACTTTGGACGGTAAAATCTTGCAGGAATCAAAATTTGCTCTGACACGTATTGTATAACTGACAGCATTACTGGATTTTTCGGCTTAGAGACGAGGAACCATTGCTGAAATTCATCAATTTCAAGTTTCTGTAATTCTTTATGTCGACCATATTTTCGATTACCAGTGGTTGGATCAACTTCCCACCTTGAATAAAGAAATTGATCCGAGGGTCTTATCACATCATCGAGAGGTTTGATGCAACTTGACTTAACATCTAAATAGATCCCTCCAATATGATAAATTAATAGATACCTAAAAAAATCAGCTCTCGCTGCTCCATATTTTGGATTGATTCTTTGAAAAACTCTATACTCCTGCTTACTGCAATTTGTCTTTATCCACTCTTCCATACGCACATCATCGTAGAGTTCAAATTTATAGTTCGGATTCAGTAATAGCATCGTTCGATTCTTCTCGAGTAAATCAGGTGTGAGGTCATCGAAATGTGCAAAAGTTTGATGGACGAGATTGGGAATCTTCCTTTTATGCACCATCTGCTCTTCCCCTTTCTAATGCACGAATAAACCTTGAAATGGACTATGTTTTATCGCCAATCAGTTTATTAAAAAGCTTCATTGTTTTGATCTTCGCCTACAATCTAACCTTCAACTCTCATAAACACCGCTAAGATCCGTATCAAACTCTAACATTCGTTTTTCTTGAAACCAATAGAGCTCTTCCAGCACCGAACATGAAAGTGCAATTCGAACTCCTTACGTCCCGTTTATCGAGACTGATGGTACATTTCCGTGGGTTTATCTCGAGGATCAAAAGTGGGACAGACTCATAGTAAATATTTGTACTTTCAAATTCGCTCACATGGTGGCTCAGTTCTCAATGACAAGAGTTTCGGAGTGAGTTTCTGATTTTCCGGTCAAGATTACAACTGAAACCTAGGTCAGAATTGAACCGAGTAATTTGCCAAGGCAATACACTTAGGCATGCTCCGCCGTTCATTACAAAACTTAATGGCGATTTCTATTGGAACTGGGTCACAGATTCTAATTCAAGTCGTGAGTGTTCCTATATTTCTCCATTTTTGGAATCTTGAGAAGTACGCAATTTGGTTAATTGCATTGAATTTATCACAATTCACGGGAATTCTTGACCTGGGCATGATCACCGCAAATCAAAATAGGTTCCCAAAATTAGCTTTAGAGGGAAAGTTGGAAGAAATTGATGTCCAACGAAACAACACATTGATTATTTTTATCTTGAATAACTTAATTTTTGGTTTTTTGTATTTCACTTTCGGTGGGTTTCTCGGTAAACCCGTGCCGGCATTTTTATTCATACTCTTTACTCTATCTTCCGGCATTCAAACTCTCTTTGGCATGATTGAATCCAACCTGAGAATTGTAGGTAGGGTCTCTCTTGGTATCAACTTAAGTAATGTATCAAGAATCATAGAATTTTTGTCCACTTTAATCGCAATTCTAATTTTCAAAGATCAACTAAATATGGTCGCGTTCGTGATTCTGCTTACAAAATCTTTTTTCTTTGTTTTTTGTCTAGTCAAACTGCATACAAGATTGGGCAGTAAACGTGGCAGACTACTTAAACTCCTTTATTTTAAGAAAAGTTTTAGGGAGGGATACCCGTTTCTACTCATGAAACTTTCCGATACCCTAGCTCTCAGTGGGGTCGTCATACTAGTTCAAAGATTCTTGAGTCCTGCTGAATTAGTAATGCTCTTGACCTCTCGAACATTTTTCCGACTCGGGCTCCAGATTTCCAATCTCTTCAATTTCACCTTCTACTTCGAACTAGCTCGAACTTGGAGCGAGAGCGATGAGGGATTATTCAAGGTGTGGAAAAGACGAAATTTGTATGTGACTTTGGTATGTACATTCCTTACTACTATCGTCTTTTGGACCTTAGGTAGAGACTTGTACAAGATATGGACTCACGACGAGTTATTTCTTACAACAAAAGTCTTGATTGCTGGGGCTCTATATTCGGCAGTTATGATGTTGAGTCAAGGACAGAAAATTTCATTTCATGCCAGCAACAATAACAAAGAGGTGTCGCACATCCAATTTGTGTTGACGCTCTTAGTACTATTTTCGATTAATAATTTTGCGATTCTTCAGAGAGCAGAGGGTGTATTTTACTTGCTCTCTATTGCGGAACTCATAAGTCTAATATCGGTTGTTTCATTTGGCACGCGTTGGACGGAGCGACATTTCAAGATTGATTAACCGCATTAGTACTGTACTAAAGATAAATAAAATTAGAAAAGTGCTAAACCTTAAGCAGGATAGTTGCATCAAGCAAGAGATTCAGAGTGAAATTTAATCTTGGAAGTAAAGAGCATGAAAATTCGCAGTACAATGAAGCACTCAATCATTTTTGGTAACATCAAAATAGTGCTTGCTACTGAATTCTGTATGTTTTCTAAATGGGACATAAAGTATAAACCACATGTTGCTACAAAAAGATTTCTGCTGTAGCAATAATTGCTAAATGCATGAAGTGTAGCGCCAAAAAGTACACAACAGAGTATAGCCAAAAGAAATCCACTCACGGCATATCCCTCAGCAAACGGGCCATATGTAACGGGGATACCGTAAGTTACATTACTAATTGTAATGGGACGCATTTGGTTGTTCCAAAGTTGCCCTAAACTCAATGATGTGCTTGTTTCTTCACCGAAATAGTTGCCAACTAGGAATGATACATTTGGAAAAAATTTGAAAACTATAATTTTTGTATACTCAACTGTGGAGAACCACGCTCCACTACCAGCTGTGAAAGCGTCTGTAATAGAGTCTGCACCATCAAAACGTTGCAAGAAGCCAATACCGAAAGACTTAAACCAAGCATGTTTCTCTCCTTGGGAATTCAGTAGCATCTCAACTCTAGACAGTGTGAAGATTCCCTTTTGGATTTGAATGAATGGGAAAAGTAATAAACCAGCTACTGCCGATGCCCATATTGCTCGATAGTTTACGCGACTTCCCTGATGAGAAACTCTTATGACAATAGCTACCAAAATCAAAAAAGCTTCAGACTTCGAGTGGAAGAGAAAAATAGCCCAAACTAAGTGTGATAGCGCAAAGCTATAAACAAGCCACCTCCTAGTCTGCGGCAGCCTGAACCCCGAAACTAACCAAGTAGTGCCAAGTAGCTCAAAAGGATGAAATGCGCTTAATAAATTCTGATTGCCAGCGATAGCTGCAATATTCCCGATCCAACCAATGCAGGTGAGTAAGATAATTGAATCGCAGACAGATTTCGGGAATATACCTGGCAAATCCTTCACTGATGGGTGTTTAAATCTTCCATAAAGAATGCTTCCCGCGCAGACAACTAGAAACTGAGTAAAATTCAAAATTAAAATGAAATATATATCAGAACCACGATTTAAAAGTCTCGAGTCGGAAAGCAAGAGGGGATTTTCTGGCTTTAGAAGTAGTCGATAGGACAAAAGTATGATGTGACCAAGGATGAAATTTAAGAAATAGACGAAGAGCGTAATTCTGTGCATTGCAGAATTGGCTTTTGCATAGCACACAATCGCCACCAGAGGACTCGCGAGGCCCAGTACAACTAAAACGAATAATTTCATTTCAATCCTGAATTAGAGTCTTAAGCATTACTTTGGCTCTATCAAGATAAGTGTTCTTACCAGATGTAATTCTCCGATTACCCGCAAGGGATACTCGAAGGGCTTTTTTGGGGTCTCTCAATATCTCGCTTGCGAAACTAACCATTTCAGCAGTTGAGTCAAACCAAAAGGCTTCCTCTTCATTTTCTAACAAATCTTCATGATCCCTAGTCTTTTTTCCAATGACCAATTGTCCCAGAGCAGGTAATTCAAAAGATCTAGTTGTAATCTCGTCTCGGTTACTTGAATTAAGCAGACAAATGCCTGCCTTAATCTGATTCCCCAGACTCGTGTACTCAGTATTCAAAACTTCTGGGAAGAAAGTGACTCCTTGAATCCCGAAGGGATAACTTCTTCTCCAACGTGGACCAGCAATAACCGACTTTGTAGATTCAAGAGAACTGAATTCTCTGGGAAGATTCTTTCGATCTTCCCTCCTCGCGCCGATAAATCCCAAATCCCACTTTCGAGAATCTAACGGAGTGGTCAATCGGTGGATATCTGGGTTATACGCATTTGCAAAAAAAGATACTTTTGAACTTGTTCGTGACTTCAGTTCGACTACGTTGTAGCTCTTATTTGTAAAGATTACATCCCAATTAAACTCGTGTTCCAAATAATCGGATGTCAAATTATCCGGGTTTGAGACATCATCATACGACAAATGAGCCCGCAGCCCACATTTTACTCCTAGAAGTATCTCCTGAGGAATATGAATTGTGTTTATGCAAAATAAAATATCTGGTTTCCAATTAGAAATTATCTTATTCAAACGATGCTCAAATTCGTTTACCCATTCCGAACTTGGTCTTTTGAAGATTTTACGTTGAAACCATTCTCGGCTCCCGAGACTTTGATTTCGCATATAGGTGGAAGTATCTAAATTTCTGATTTCTATATCTAGAGGCAAGAATCCTTCAACGAGCGACTGCGCGCAATGACCTGAAGTTAAATCTCCAATAAACAGAATTTTCGGCGTTGAAAGTCTAATCATTTTATGTAATCTCCATATATTTGTGTCATCTGATTTCTAAAGTTTTTCTCTGAGTATCTAGCAAGCGTAAATTCAAACGCACGTTCCACATTCTGTGAATCCATTTTTAAGAGCAGCTCAGAAGTATTTATTGGATAATGCTCGATAAACTCGATGTTTCCAGGGCTAGCAATTTCTCTAAACGCTTCCGATCCTCCATAAATGCAAATCTTTTTATTGATATTGGCCTCAATAATTGGCATTCCAAATCCTTCGTACTTTGAAATATTGATCACAGCCGCGCACCCGCTGTAGAGATTCGCAATCTCTTCGTGCGAGAGATTCTGTTTCATTTCAACCATTTGCTCTTTGTCTCCAATCAATTCTTTCTCAAATGAAGTCATGGGGCTCCCAACAATTACTAATCCATATGACGAGAAATGCGAATCTGAAATGATTTCTTTCCATACTTGAATGCACGAAATTCGGTCCTTGCGCCAATGAGAATTCATTAGAACAAGAAAATACTTTAATGAATGATTAATACTGTTTATTGAACCATAATTTGCAGTTTCTCTTGGAGCGAACACAAAATTGTGCACAACTCGAGTTTGCAGCATCGGAAAATGCGTCAAAACAGAATTTCTAGTTGACTCGCTGATTGGGAGAGCAAGATTTGAACCTCTCAATCCTGACTCGATAGCTCTTTGATAAATCTTCCCGAAAATCCCAATTGAAATGTGAGATATTTCGCCACGAGCCGCATTCATCGCGAATAGATCATGAACGGTGATCAGTATTGGCCGCTTCTTTCCCAAATAGTATCTGTAGGGCGCATCGCTATGATCCAAGATATGAATAAGGTCAATCCGACTCGTTAATTTCAAGAATGTCAGATAAGGCCCAAAAAAAAGAAATTTGTCCACATAAGTCGAATACTTCTGGAGGGATCGTATTCGGATAAACCTAAAAGTAATCGATTTAGGAGCCACAAATAGCGTGAATACCGAATCACTAAAATTAGTGAGTGCCAACTTCGCGTCACTCGAGAAATTCAACATGCTGAAACCTGAATGTGGATGGCTTCCGATCATCATCACTCTTGCCTGCCGCCCCCGCATGGCACCAACACTAATGCTAACCTAAGGTTTAGAGCCCAATTCTTCATGTTATTTCTGGAAAGTGAGATTCAATTGATGGCTTACATGAATATTGCGGGTAAACCGAAGGAAACCCTCGTTCAGGTTTCAGCAACTCTTGACTTAAAACTTGGTGGACCGACATCGGTTGTGACTGGGCTAAGTCAATCCCTGAGTGATAATTTTGAACTAGAGCTTATTGTTTTTGGGAATGTTGAAGTGGAATTACCTGATGTGTTAAAAATTTCAACACTATTTGGAAATCGATACGGGCTATTCAGTAATTATCGTCAAAGGGAAGCCAACGCAAAATTAGCTGAAGCCGATATTCTTCTCATACATGGCTACTATCTTTTTTCTACTTTATACGCTCTCTTGCGAGCAAATACAAATAGAATATTTTTAATGCCTCACGGCTCTTTGGAACCTTATCAAGATGAGAAAAGCAAATTTGCAAAGAAAATCTTTAGGGTTGTGTTTATGGGTCTTGCTTCAAAAAGAGAAATAGTATTTTTAGTGGGTTCTTCCTCGGAAAAGGCGAATATTGTTAAAAAGTTTCCGTCTAGCTCCGTAGAGGTAGTCGGGTTAGGAATTTCCAAAGAAAATCTTGAATCGTTTGATAGAAAAAGCAAAATTACTGATCCATTAAACCTTTTATGTTTTTCTAGGATTGCAGAGAAAAAGAGGATAGATCTTTGTATACGTGCTTTGGCTAATTTGAATCAAAATGAACGTAATTACAAATTGACTATTGCTGGAGTAGGTGAACCCAAATTAACTAAAGAGCTAAAAGATTTGGCTATCTTGCTCGGTGTTGAGAACGAAACGTATTTTCTTGGGTTTGTATCTGATAAGAGAAAAATCCGGGCATTATTCCTTGATTCTGACCTATTCCTTTTGCCTAGTGAAAATGAGAATTTTGCTGTCGCCGTTGCGGAATCGATTAGCTTTGGAGTTCCTGTTGTTGTATCAAAATTTGTTGCTATGCATGAGTTTGTGGATACATACTCCACTGGGGTAACCCTTGATCAACTCTCTACCGAGGACTTATCAAACTCAATACGGCAAGCCACAAATGATCTTCCTCATCTAGTATCTAATTGTTTGAAGTACAGATACTTGCTCTCCTGGAGCGAAGTGTCGAAAAAATGGATTACAGCTCTAAGCGGGAGGGAACATGATTAAAACGAGTCAAAGTTTGCCCATCTCCGCCGTTGTATTTACCAAAAACGAAGAATTGAATATTCAAATGTGCATAAATTCTCTCGGCAAATTCTCTGAAATTGTAGTTTTAGATTCAATGAGCACTGATAATACTAAACAAATAGCTTCTAACAATGGTTTGCAAGTTGTAGATTTCCAATGGAATCACATGTATCCGAAGAAGCGCCAGTGGAGTCTGCAAAACGTAAGTTACAAAAATGATTGGATATTGTTCGTAGATGCAGATGAAAGAATCTCCGATGGCTTGCTTCAGGAATTGTCAGATTTTATGTCTCATCATGCTCATACTTATGTAGCGGCTTCTTTGCCTGTTGAATATATATTCGCTGGGAAAATTTTGAGGCATGGACAACGACCAAGGAAGATTGCCCTTCTCAAAATAGGAGAGAATTCATTTCCGGAAATAGATGATTTGGCGAGTGATGGAATGGGTGAGCTAGAAGGACATTACCAGCCCACTTCTGAGGGGAAGGTTAAGAAGTTCAAGTCAGGTATAACTCACGATGACAAAGATCCAATAGCTTCCTGGATGATTCGTCACATTAATTATGCTAAGTGGGAGTCTTATCTTTTAGAAAACCCAAATGTTAAAAATGATGTAAATTACGCAAAAGGTTGGTTCGGATCCTTATTCCACAGATTACCCTTCCGTCCCGTAGTTTTCTTCGTTTATTGCTATTTTGTTAGAATGGGTTTTCTAGATGGTAAAGCTGGGTTTGACTATGCTTTTGCGAAATCTTGGTATTACTGGTTGAGCGGTTTGATGGTGCGTGAGAGGAAGAGAAATGACCGGGATTCGTAATCTAGGAGGCTTCCAAAACCACAAATTGAATTTTTTGGCAATTGTGCGCCTGTTGATTTGGATTCCGACTCAGCACATCGTGTTTACCTTATCGCTTTGCCCAACAAATTGGCGCCCAGCTCTCCTCAGATTCTTTGGAAGTTCAATTGGTCGCGATGTCCTAATCCGTAGAGGAGTCCGTATTCATTTTCCATGGAATCTCGAGATAGGTGATGACTGCTGGATTGGTGAGGAGGTTTGGTTTATCAACCACGAAAAAGTCACGATCGGTTCTGATGTCTGTATTTCTCAAAGGTCAATTATCTGCTCTGGTGGCCATGACTACCGAAGCACCTCACTTGAATATGCTCACAAGCCAGTGATAATTAGAGATGGTGCATGGGTATGTTTAGATGCAAAAGTTCTACCTGGAGTGACCATAGGGGAATGCTCGGTCGTATCTGCAGGTGAGATTGCACGTAAATCACTTCCAGATTATTCGATGTTAGTTGGCGGACAGGTTCGCCCGATTGATCCACCAAAGTAGATAAGTAATGTCTCGAGTACTACTGGTAACAACAAACTACTGGCCAGAACCAACAGGTATCGCCGTCTACACAACAGACTTAGCTGAATCCTTAACCGCCCAAGGTGATCAAGTAACTGTATTGACTAGCCTTCCTCACTATCCCTGGTGGAGAGTTCCGTCAGAGTTTGCTCACCTTGGTAAAGGCGCTGGAATTCATAACGGCGTTTCAATCATTCGAGCCAAACACTTAGTACCACTAAAGATGAATGCCTTGTTGAGAATGCGCTTTGAAACTTCGCTTTGGTGGAATCTCAGGCGTGTCTCAAAGTCCATGGTTGGCAATGACTTTGACGTGGTTATTGCTTGCATTCCAACCGTGGCAGCAGGAATCGCAGGAAAGACAATTGCCAAGAAGCTGGGTATTCCCTTTGGTTTAATCGTTCAGGATTTATCTGGCGCTGGCGCCAAACAATCAGGCCTGCGTGGCGGTGCAGTGATTTCGAAGATTGCCCATGCTGTTGAAGGTTATGCCTTGCATGGCGCAGCTTCATTAGTTGTGGTCTCCCCCGCCATGCGCGATGTTGTTATTGGATTAGGTGTTGAAGGTTCTCGAATCAGCCAGATTCTTAATTATTCTGCGCGAACGATTGTTTCTGTAAATCGAGAGCAGGCTCGAAGTAAGTTCGGTTGGGTTGCAGATGATTTTGTTGTAATCCACACAGGAAATATGGGTGCAAAGCAGGACCTTGAAAATGTTGTCCGTGCTGCAGAGGCTCTTCCAAGTGATTCTCGAATCAAAATTTATTTAGTCGGGCACGGAAACCAAGAAGCTAATCTTAAGGCACTCTGCACAGGCAAGAGCAATATCTCTGTCTTACCCGCGGTTACTGATGCAGATTACTCAGCGTTGCTATCAGCAGCGGATTTGTTATTGGTAAATGAGCGCAGCACGCAGATGGAGATGAGCCTGCCAAGTAAATTAACTTCATACCTATATAGCGAGCGCCCAGTAATCGCGACAGTTCCTCGAGGCGGTGCAACTTGGAAATTCTTAAATGGCATTGCCGAACTTGTCGAAGCGGGTAATCCAAAAGCGTTAGCAGATTTAATAATCGAATTACGGAACAATCCCGCAAAGATGGAGAAGCTAGCTATGGACGGATTGGCATTTGCGAAGGCAAATCTGGAACCAAGCGTTGGTCGAGCGAAATACTTGGAATGGGTGCAAAAACTACTAAGTACGACTGTATAAACCGATAGTCGTAGGCTAAAACGCCCGGTGGCTCCGAATAAACTTCGAACCTAACCATTGGAGCTCGATGTCTAATTCGTTCCACACCAGAGTGCTAATCGCAGAGGATGAAGAGTTCACGCTCAACCTCTTAAGCGAAGTGCTGACGGCTGCGGATTTTGAAGTGAGCGCGGTGCAAAATGTGGCTGAGGCGATTGCAACTATTGAGTCATTTGATCCACACGCGGTGATTACAGATTTAAATTTTGGAGTTAGTGGGCCAAGCGGCGCGGATTTGCTTGCTTACATAGATGCTAACCATCCGTGGATTGGGAAGATCGTGCTTACCTCGCACTCCTCTCCTACGTTGGCAGTTCCCGGCGGTATGACGCTTCCAGATGATGTCACATACATGGTGAAGTCAGAACTTAAATCGATCTCAAATTTGATTACCGCAGTTAACGATTCAATTACTAAATCAAGCTCGGTAAAGCCGACCCCGCCTGAAGATGGCGAGCGAATCATCATTAGCCAAGCTCAAGGCGAAATTCTGCTTCTTATTTCTGAGGGGCTAACTAACGCTGCTATCGCTAAGAAGCGTGGCACCTCACTTCGAGCTACCGAAACCTTGATTCAGCGTACCTTTGCAATTTTGGGCTTGAAAAATGATGAGGATTTCAACCCGCGAGTATTAGCTGTTCGAATGTGGCAACAAGGAAAAGTAGTTATTAGGTGAAGGAGCTTTTAAATAATTTTAGAGTCGCGGTAACGGGGCGATGGGCGGTTTCCTTCCCAACTTCAGTTCTGACAATTGCGGTAGGTGTTGTATTTGCGATTGAGCGCGAATCGCTTTTGGTTCCAAATCAATTGAACTCAAGACTTTTGATTATTGCTTGCGGTGAACTAACCGCTGCGCTCTACTTATTTGTAATGCAGTCAATTTTTCTCGGATCTCGGAAAACTAAGCCACAAAAGATTGCTGCTTGTTTTTTCGTTTGGTTTAGCACTGGAGTAATCCGCGGCATTTCTGCCGCATTTTACGCTCATTTTGCGCTCAAATTAGATTTTGAATTTCTGACTCGGATTTCAAATGCGACTTTATTTACTGGTTTTACTTTGACTG
>Ga0214919_10010085_pt1 | contig 12054 bp, 11 predicted proteins | sample LL1503_MetaG_FD_177994 | JGI IMG/M metagenome (GOLD analysis project Ga0214919, IMG submission 177994) | Freshwater microbial communities from Lake Lanier, Atlanta, Georgia, United States - LL-1503 | ecosystem: Environmental > Aquatic > Freshwater > Lake | place: USA: Georgia | collected...
TGTGATAATATCCTTGATTCGCAGCCTCTATTTGCCGAGGATCTAAAGGATGAATCTGTATATAGGTCGCCGGGTTCTCAGAGTACTCTGAGAACGAACGCACCCATCCAGAGAATCTTCTTCATGTTCTTCATTCTACTAGTTGATGAGAATGTTCGTACTACTATTCTCCATTTTACGAACCTATCATAGATGGCAGCACAAGAACAACTTCCCGATGATCTGCGCAACCGTGCCCTAGGAGTTATGAAAGAAGTTGGTGCATATATTGGTAGTAAGGGAGATCCTGCTGTAATGAGTTCTTTCAAACAACCGCCTTCTCTTTTTGTGCTTGTTGTAATAACAGGAGTCCTATTGACGATTACATTAATCATCTCGGAAATTGCGAACTATTATGAGATAAAACAGAACTGGGAACATTACCGGTGTATGCCATCCATTGCTCCGTTTGCACGTTTTTACGGATATAATCTATCCGAAAACATGAACTATTGTATTTCTCAAAATGTAAAAGAACATGCACCCGGTGTAATAGACCCCATTTATCAGGGCATTAACGCAGTTGCCGGTGTCGTGGACGGTGTATACAGCAAGGTAGAAGCAATAGAGGGGGGGGTAGCGAGCCTTCTCAGTGGATTTGAATCTTTTGTTGTCAATTTCGTCAACTCATTCCGACTGATTGGTGTTCGTGTCCGTATGGCCTTTGTACGTGTTAAAGAGATCTTTGCCCGCCTGTATGGTGTATTCATTGCCTTTGCCTATGCCGCCATTTCGGCCATTACATTTGGAGAGAATCTAGTATGCAATCCGCTAGTCGTCTTTCTCGCTACACTTTCGGGTGTAGATGTATGTTGCTTCGCACCGGATACGCGAATTCAGATGGAGGATGGTCGTACACTGCTGATTACAGAGATCAAGATTGGCGACAAACTCTGGACCGGTTCCGAAGTCACCACTACATATATGTTTGAGGGGTCAAATACAAAAATGGTTCTACTCCATGGGGTCCATATGAGTGCCAATCACTATGTCCTGGTAAATGGCCATATGATCCCCGCAGGTGAACATCCAGATGCTAGGCCAGCGGGATCTATACCACGCCTATGGTGTCTTGCGACATCCAATAATCGTCTTCCTGTAGTATCATCTACCGGTGATATGTTTGTTTGTGCAGATTATGAAGAGAGTTCTGATCCGGCAGTTATTGCAGAGGCTCAACGGATAGCAGAACAACAACTAAACAATGGTAGATACGGTCCTACTATCCCAGATTATAGCCTTGGTTTGGACCCTACATTTCGCACAATGATGAAGGATGGCTCGTGGAAACAGTTGGCTACTATCAAGATTGGCGATATTCTTGCCAATAATGCCGTCGTCACAGGTGTAATTCGTGAACAATGCGATCAAATCGTGAATACGCCTGATAAGTTCATCATGTCAGCTGCGCAACTTATCTACTATGAAACATCATGGATAAGGGCTGCACATGTCTGGCCTGCTGTGAAAGGTGGCGTCATTCTATGTCACCTCATGGTCAGTAATAATCTGCCATTTCTTGTACGCGGTGAAAGCGAAATATATTGTGTTCGGGACTATGCGGAAATCACTTCGTTGGATATTCAGGCACCGTACGATCACTATATGACCCAATGAAAAGCTTGACGGGTATACTTGTTCAGAGTGATCAAGTACGATGTTATCTGATATTCGTTTATCATGGCCTCCTGTGTCATCACAAACCGGAACAAAGAGTTCTGGAAACACTACAATTTCACTCACCGATCTGCATACGGGTGCATGGTGGACCGGTGTACGTATTTCTGGACAATCTCCATATAGGGTACGTCTTCATTCGGAAGAAGGGGTCGCCTTTGGATATGCACCCGATACATGTGAATGGATACAATCCAATGGTTGGTATCCATTTCCATGGCCTATTCCTGCAGCAATGGCGAAAGCAATGGGACTACATATAACTATTACTCCGTTAGACAATATACCTCGCCCTATACATCTCGTATGTTGTTTCCATGAATTACCTCAAATGAATGTACACGACAAGTATCTATTTATGGATCCTAGTGGTACGCTCGTTCATCAGTGGAATGGCCGAAAACATGTATGGGGTACCCCTACGTCTGGTGAGGAACCTATTTGGCGAACCGTTCATATTCTTGTTCCACCTATGCAAGTACTTCTCAATCATTGGTCAGACGATGTATTCTGTGTTCATGAATGGAGTGAACGACCTAATGAAAATGTGAATGAGTAATGCTACTAGGATACGCTACGTACGATGATTTCTGCCATTCGCAATACAACACATATTGGGATTAAGATCCGCGCGGCAGCGAGACCAGTAGAAAAGACCATTAATCTAGCCTTTCTTATGGATGTAAGTGACAGTATGGCGGGAGAACGACTCAGTACAGTAAAGCGCACACTGCATGCTGCCAAGACTCTATTCACACCGGCAGATCGCGTAACTCTTGTGACATTCGGTAATCACGGGTTTGTTCTAGCCGATCATCTTCTGTTAGATGAGACCGGCCTTCAATCCTTCTATGAAAAAGTGGATGAAATCGGTACATCCGGCTGTACAGATCTTAGCGCAGGAATTGAGGCCCTTCTGGTTACACAAGTGGGGCAGCCACCATTTGATGCGATTATCGTCTTGACAGATGGGCTCGTGAATAGAGGGGTGACGAGTACAATTGGACTTCAGACAATGTTTACCGGCCTTGGTAGCGCGCCCATTACGGCAATCGGGTATGGTGCAAACCACAATCGTGTCCTACTGCGTAATCTGGCATTGGTTAGTCGTGGTTCCTACGTCTATGTGGATTCAGAGGCACTGATACCGATGGCCATGGGTGACTTGCTTTCAGGAATTCGTAAAGAGGTATTGCGCGGGGCGCGTCTCATTGTACCGCCTCAATGGAGCTGTTGCGAGCTTGGCCCACCATCTATTGTCGGGAATATAGTTGCAGATAGGGATTATTGGGTAGTCTATCAACTAGGTGGAGACCCTGACGACAGTTTCGTTATCTTGGCTGATGCGGACGGATATCATGAAGAGCTCACGACAATCACCTCGTCCGATTGTCATGACCTTCATGAGCAGGTTCTACGGTGTCGTGTTGCTCGGGCGATTGCCGTAGCATCGGATTATATGGAGGGGGCTGCACGTAATATGGGCTCTAGATATAACGATATTGCACTTCTTAGTGATGAATTTGCAGAACTTCCTGAAGCGTTACTGGCGCGACCACTGGTTCTGCGTATGAAGGCGCAGATTGCAGAGATTATGGAATACAATTCGCATGATTCAGATGAACTGTTGGCTCGCATGTCTTCGGGTGTAGCATATCTAAGTTCGCAGAGGGGAGTGACTGCAGGAGATCCCAGTGATCAAACCTTCTCTTCATCCTGTCAGCGTCAAGCATCTGGTCAGGTACAATCTCAATATGATAACCCGATTTAGACAAAAGGTGGTCCGTGAAACCAAAACACTAACGATCGGCGTGTTCCCCGAGTTACTTTTGTTACACGGTGTGTCAGATATGATGGAAAGAATATAACAGTTCCCTTTTCTCGCGGAGCTTTGATGATAGAACGATGAATCATAAATTCTAGATCACCACCATCGTATTCTGCTTCATCCGTTAGCTGAATACTCATACTGATTTTCCGAGTACTCGCAGATTCACCTACATCCATATGCCAATCATAATGCCCTGCCTCATCAGGATGTATAGCTCCTACATATTCAGAAACCTGTAGACTATCCTTAATATTGGTAATATGAAACTTCCACATACTGGTGTTTGCATTTTTCATCACGTTGACAATTCTCTCATACAAGAATGTCGTTTCATTGTTTAGGGGCAACCAGATGATTTTGCTATTCCGATAGCTGTGGTCAATATTTCCTGACACATTTCCTTCCACTTGTACATATTTCTTGGATAGAGCTAACACTTGCTCTATTTCTTCATCTGTAAATAGTTTGGAAAAATAATAATAATTTGCAATACCTTTATTTTCCTCCAATAGATTCAATTGTTGCATTTCTTTTCTATAACAAAAAATGCTACATATCTGACCGAATCACAATGGGTTTGGTGCGCATACCCGCCTTAATAGGAGAAGAAAGACAACGGGCAATCACTTCTTCCGAATTATCTGGACCAAGTTTTATTTCACCAACTGGCTCATGATCAAGATATCCTTGAGATGCACACAATTTGAGGAGTTTGGTTTTCAATGATTTGATCGTTGAATAGAGAGCAGTTGCCTCAGAATCTGCAAAATGATTCAATGTAGGTACGATATAGGTTCGGGGTAGCGCTTTTTTCCATATATTTCGTATTACAAATGACAACCACAGATCCTCTACACAGCGATATTCTATAGGACATTTGAAGACCATATCTTCCAAGAATATATTCGTATCTATTATACAACCACATGTACCTGCATAGTCAAAGGAGTCAATATGGCACTTTTTACCTAATACCAAATCTGTATATGTTACAGCTGACTTCCAGTAATCTAGTGCTTCTATAGTATCCTCTCGTATAAAAACGCGTCCAAACCAGGATGCCATTGTAAGTGGAGAACCCTTTGCATACATATCTGCCACCCAAGAAGGAGGTAGCACTTGATCATCATCCATGTAGATAACATAGGGAAGGATTGTTTCCCGCATTAGCTTCTTGGTTAGAAGAAATCGTGCAAATCCATAGAGGTTTTCACCTGCATTATATATTTGAAGTTTGCAGAAGAGTGGTTGTGGGATTGCTTTTTGTACATCTATCCATCGTTCAGGATTGGTATTTATAATATGAAAGATGATTCGCGATGCGATCGTCTGTTTGTCTACACTTTTGACAATATCAGGCAGATTTCTCCAACGTTTATACACACACATTATAATATGAATATCTTCACATATAGGTGTATAGGGTTTCATGGTTTTTGCATATACAAGTCCATTTTGTCGTGTTGTCTCATCTTTGAAACGTTTACGGGCATTCCCTGGATGTGATCTATACATGTAGATGACATCTGATATTGGAGATATTCTGGATTGGCCTGCTAATTCGGATAGTTTGTACATCATTAAGCATTCCGTGTATCGAAGTAGCCATTTGTCAGACTTATCCTTAAAATCTTCTTCGTTCAAATAGTGTAAAAGACCCACCAAAACGGCACGCGGATGCTGAAACTGAAATTTTGCAATTCCGCGTCCTACCTTAAGTTCTGTGAGTGGAAAGCAATATTCTCCTATAGCAGATCCCGATGTCAGCCAACAACGCTTTTCCAAGAAGGTATGTGCAATTGTTGTGAGAGCAGTTGGTGTACTATATGCATCGTCTCCATCCATAATTGTAAATATGTCATTGTGTGATCCATGGACCCTCACATATTGAACAGCGGTCCATTTGGTGAATCCTCCTCCCATATTTTTTGGCAGACGAATGATATGTAGTGGTAGACGCGATGCAAATTCGCTTACAATCTGCAATGAACCATCTGTAGACCCATCATTTATAAGAACAACACGATAATTCGTATGTGTCTGTAATACAATACTCTCTAAACATTGGGCAATATATGCTTTAAAATTATAAACAGGCACAAATATCCAGATTCGTAATAGATTATCCATTCTATCTATTGTAATGGATTTGTAGATCTAAACCCTACGTATACTAGATAGAGACAAATGGCAGTTCGTACCGAAAAGACTCAAGCAGAACGGATCACAGAATGTATGACGGTGATCCGTAAACTTACAGATGAAGTCCGTATTCCTGCCACGAATCCCAGTATTCGTGTACTACAAAAACGTATGGCGCAGTACTGGCGGGACGGCCTTTTGCAAGAAGATAAGCTGCCGCTCTATGGATATGATCGGGTCATCGTATATAGGCTGCCTAAGTGGTCCAATCAAATTGTAGAAGTTACACTAAAGGTCAGCAAGGTCAGGCATCCACGACTCCCTTCAGATCTGGAGGCAGAACTGCAGGTTGGAATGAATAATGTGTCGCAATCTGATCCATCGTGTCCTTCTCTGCCGGAGTCAATAGAGAAATAGCAGTCCCCTTACGACCAAACCGGCCACACCGGCCGATCCGATGGATATAATTCTCCTTATCCTCAAAGGTCGGCATATCAAAGTTAAATACGACAGATACCTGTTGCACATCAATACCGCGCGCGAGCAAGTTCGTGGCAATGAGAACACGGGTCGTACCCATACGGAAATCTCGCATTCGCTGCTGACGGATAGCCTGCGTCATGGGCTCACCGTAGATTACCGAGACAGGGAAACCACGATCGGTCAGGGCTGCGTGTAGCCTTTCTGCCCGATCCTTCGTATTGCAGAAGATAATGGAGGACTGAATAGTGAGAGACTCAAAGATATCGCAGAAACATTCCATCTTCCATCCCTCATCCTCCAACTGAACATAGAACTGTTTAATACCATCTAACTTCACATCTGCCGTTTTCAGAGTAATCCGGACTGGATTAGATAAGATACGCTCCGCAAGATCCTTGACCTCAGGTGGCATTGTTGCCGAGAAGAATGCCACACGACAGTCCTTGGGAAGACCAATATTTACGATCTCATTCACCTGATCCGCAAACCGATCACGGAGCATCTCATCTGCCTCATCCAGAACAAAGATGCGGAGATTCATAAAGCGCAGATCATTGCTCTGTGCCAGATCAAATACACGCCCAGGAGTACCGACAACGACATGTGCACCTGCCCGAATCTCCCGTGCATTCACATGACGCGGGGCACCACCCACTGCCAGAACAACCTGGATCTTCATATGGATGCCAATAGAACGAATAACAGATGCAATCTGTTCTGCTAACTCGTGCGTCGGTGCCAGTACAAGTGCCTGAGTATGCTTACTATCAGGATCTACACGACTGAGAAGACCAATACCAAATGTACCGGTCTTGCCTGTCCCTGACTGTGCCTGGCCAAGAACATCTCGGCCCTTGACCAGTGGCGTAATCGCCACGGACTGAATTGCAGACGGCTTCTCAAAACCATATGCATACACTCCACGCAGGAGTTGATCCGAGAGCCCCATGTCATCAAAGGATGCACATGGGGGAAACTCGGCCTCATTGGAAGTCTCAACAATAAATTGGGTCGTCATCGTACGTATGAGATGAGTGACGATACCCTTGTCAAGTTTTACGTAGCCTCATTGAACATGATCACTCCTCTTCCTGAATTGATTCGCAGACGATTGTACCTGGTAATCCAGCTGTAGATAACAAACTTTGGTGGAGAAGGAGGCACACGGTTCACAATGAATATTTTGGCAGAAGCCTGTTCTAACTTCGTATGTTCAAATGTATTTACACACGTGAGCAGCGGATCAACATAACTTCCACCACCACCACCTCCATAAAATCCGCTGCCACCTCCATAATAACCATCACCCCCATAGCCAGCCTCCCCTTGACCACCTGTAAATTGATAGGATACAACAGTAGATTGGACAAATGCAGCATCGGTGGTCATCTTTCTTCCATCTGTCAAGCCTACGCCTGAGGACTCATTGGTTGCAAGTGTACCTCCGCCTCCACCGCCAAACCATACCGGTGCGTTTTCATCTACATTATTGGTCAGTAAATAGGACGTAAATATATTGCATGACAGAGTACCTTCATGTTTTGCTACCTGATATGAAAAGATGCTAGCGATCGTAACTGCAGTTATGCGAATATTCAGTTTTTCTCCGATATATAACTTTACCTTTGTAATCGGGATATATACATTGTAGATTGTGTTTGCCGGCGGGTTTACTTCCGTTGTAAAGGTGTACGTAACTTTGGTTGCAAGCGAGGGTTGCAGCGGTACAATGTAGGAACATGGATTTCCACTAATATCGTCTAGCAACGTATTATCTGAATGTAACTCCACTTGAACAGGTGTATCTATATTGTTCATAACAAACTGGAAAGAATCAATAGATGTATTGAACAACATGATGAATGTTTTGCTGGATACAGTAGATCCTATAGCGTACGTAATCGTGGCAAGGGGATCTTGAATGACACCGAATTCATCTGTATTGCTATTTGTGTAGTTGATATACTTATCCGTATACGATGTTTTGGCGTGGGTCTGTGCATTGTTACCACCTTGCCACCCAATATCAATCGCAGAACCTGCACTTCCGCCAAATTTTACACCTACTAATGATGGAAAATTACTTAGATAACGGATCGCATTAGAATTTCCTTTTCCACCACCTCCTGCAACAGCCAACCACGTATATTGTTGATTCGGTTTTCGTATCACAATTGATGCAGAACCGTTTTTGATCACTCTTGCATAAAGACCTAAATAATCGGGTTGGAGCAGGAGTTTGCGATAGTCTAGAATGCCTGCAACTATGGCTCCGTTTCCATTAAATATTGTTTGTACATCCTTTTCAGTTGGATGCGCACCTGTAAGAATAATGAGCAATCCATCCGTCGTTTGTGGAACATTGATTTGTGTAGATGTTGGTATAGACCCTTCCTTAAAGACAATACCGCTTACATCTGCCAGAGTCCATTGTTGATCCCAGTATGATGCCAGATTCATCACTAGTGCGAGTTCCCGCTTTGGTAACTTGTCCCAATTAGAATATCCGCGAATCTCATCCACTGGTAAATCATTGGTTTCCGCGAGACCCCCCGTTGACCAGAACCCAAACTCATAGCGATAAATATAGCGATTTACAAGCGGAATACGTTTACAATTGTGCAATGGTATTACGGAGCGAAACATAGAAGGAGATTCGTGATCAAACCGCGTGAGGCCACGAATAAGCATCTTTGCCGCAAGTACAGGATCTGAATTCCTATCTGCAAAGGCAGGACGGATATAGCCATTGCCATAATCCCAATCCTGGACATTGGCGTTCGGCCACCAGGGAATATCACATGGGTTTTGCACAGGTGTCGGCTCTAGCGGATTACCATTGCTGTCTACAAGTGGCGGAGGTGTGGGTTTGGGTCCCAAATCTTTGCTAAAGAGAAAATATGCATTGTAGCTCTCTGCCTCAACACGTTGCGCTACCCATGATAGATCGCGAACGAGTCCACCTTTGTCTAGACGAATACGGACATGTTCCGCGCCTCCTGTCTCCACAATAGGAAGTGCCACATGTTGTTCAATAGGTATTTCCAGATCAGCTAAACGGTAGGCAGCGGCTTCGCGATCTTCTAGGCTCACGTATTCCACAATCCAGTATGCATCTAGGAAATGATAGTTGGAAGGCATGGCCTCCGCAGTAACGCTGCCTAGGAATGGATTAGAAGGTAGCTGCGGACTTGCCGCTGCATTGTAAATCGGTGTGCCACTGGGATCGGTTGCGAAAAAACCGCAGCCGGCTATATTCGGCATGACAGCTGCGCCTTGACTCGGCGAAAGAGGCGGATTCCGTGGATCAAGCCGAGTGCTCGTATACACGCATTGTTGGACAGGACGAAATGTCACTTTGATCTGTACTTTATCCTTGTAGAGTGCTTGAATCGGCAGCGCTTGTGGACCGGGGCCACGATTCCACCAAAAAGGGAAGACAATCTCCACTGTTTGATTGGGAGACTGTGACGAAGCCTTGCCCTGATTCACTTGTAGCAGTTCTTGATCGGAAAAGGCGGAAGGGTCGCGACTTATCAATTGATTTGTAGAATCATAATGTTCTATCGGTGTGGTAAGTTCATCCAGTACTTCTAGAGATCGGCTGTCAAACTGGTCTATAATCTGATCACCGATTAACATTTGGACGTCACTACAAATGGCATGACCGAGACTGTTGGTCCATGCCCACGAGGGCCCGACGATGGCCGGATTCGCAGTTCGTGCTTCAATCTGCGGCGTATAGATATCCGGGAATTGAACAACGAGAGTCGCCCGAGTAATCAGTTCGCCAAGAATGGGAAGTGTAACGACAGCGGTCTTGCCAAAATCTGCGAGGTTGTCAAACTCAACACGTCGCCATTGTGATGCCCACCGCGTACGACGACGCATGACGGACTTGTAGAAATGTACAGATGGACTACCCACTGGCGTATTCAGTCGCTCATAATCTTGAAGACCACTGGATATGACTTGGAGCATAGAGGACGGGGTGGCTGACATCTGTTTACCTTATGACGTATTGGGATTTAAATAGGAGGCAGAGGATCAATGTACGTATCTAAGTCTGGCCAATGCCTTCCGAAGTCCGCGAGCGTTTTCAGGATCTGCAGAAGAGTGACCTGCAATTGTAAGCGTCAATTTGGCATGCGGTATAGCTTTCGCAAGAGCTACTGCTGCTGCAGGAGGACAGACAAGATCATAGCGACCCTGAACAATAATAACAGGAACTGACCGAGGTATCTTGGCCGCTGTCTGCAAGAGCTGACCAGGTCGGATCCATGCATTGTTACTGAAGAAGTGATTTTCCAGAACAGCCAGACTTACCGCTTTTGCAGGAATAGTGTGATCGGTGGTCGGTTTCAGAGAAGAAATTGCAGACTCCCATCCCCACCATGCTGCTGCAGCAGCTTTGCGCGTTTGCCTATTGCGAAGCAATCGTTTGTATGTCTTTGTAAGATCTTTGCTTCTTCTACCTCCAGAAGCAGAGGCTGCAAACGAAGAAAAAGCTTCCCATTCTTGAGGATATAGACGCGATGCCCCTCCCTCATGATATAACCATTTGGTCTCCCATGGTTCCATAAGACAGACGCCGCGCAAAACGAGAGCAGAAACATATTCCATATGTTTGGATACGTAGGCGAGCGCAAGGGTTGTTCCCCAGGATCCACCAAAGAGAATCCATTTTTGAACGCCACAGGCGTGCCGAAGCTTTTCCATGTCTGCTACAAGATCCCATGTTGTATTCTTGTAGAGGCTCAAATACGGTGTGGATTTGCCGCAGCCCCGCTGGTCATATAGGATTACACGATCCTTCTTCAAATTAAAGTTCTTGAGAACACCGTGACTTAGAGCACCACCGGGTCCGCCGTGTAGCACGATGATCGGCCGACCTGTAGGGGGGCCATACTCTTCATAATAGAGACGATGTCCGTCTCCTACATCCAGATACATCCAATCTTATAGTGGGCTCACAAAAAAGTGATATGCAGCACCACGTATCCAGATACGTACGATGTTCGCATTTACTCTTCTCTTTGTAGCGACCCAGATTCAGATTCACAATATCACTACATCTGCAATTCATTTCGCTGTTGCAAATGACACCTATATCCCAAACGGACTCGTAGAGATAACCATGAAATTGAACCCTTACTTACCATCCTATACTCATAAAGCAGAGCTATCTGAGTATATTACGGCCCCACTCCGTCCTGGAAATCATACCATTCATATGAACTGGATAACTGTTGTCCCTCAGTTATATATGTCGGTGTATAATGCAAGCGGGGATATGCTTCTCTCTCTTAGAGCGACCTCTCTCTCATTGAGGAAGGAGTTGTAAGTGCCTCTAATTTATCAAAAATGAACGGATGATTTTTGACGAACTCGGATTCATTGATTGCAATCGTTTCACAACCTTCTACAACTAGTCGCCAGTTCCGTTTGACTCTATGGAAATACTTCGGTATCCTGGCTATTCCATCTGTAAGTACATACTCATAGAGGACAATAGGACGAAAGACAGATGCTTGTTCATACTCATAGAGAGCCTTGATTGCTTGACCCTTGTCTACAAAGATAGCCGCAGGAGTAACATCTGACACTTGTGCAGAGTTGTTCACAAGCAAAAATATACTCATTCTACTCTTGTATCTGTCTCCGCTTTAGGCATCTTGTAAAGCTCTAGAGTCCTTGCACTGGGGTCTGTCGCACCGACCCAACGAGGCATCCACATAGCAGGAATAGTCGTCGCCGCCGCTGGCGGATAATCGCGATGGAACAGTGTGCGGTACCACAGAGCTTCCGCTGTAGGTGGTGGATTTATTGTATATGAGTCTTTAGCAGTAGAAATCGCAACAGCTTCTCCTGCTAAAGACTCA
>Ga0214919_10010086_pt1 | contig 12053 bp, 9 predicted proteins | sample LL1503_MetaG_FD_177994 | JGI IMG/M metagenome (GOLD analysis project Ga0214919, IMG submission 177994) | Freshwater microbial communities from Lake Lanier, Atlanta, Georgia, United States - LL-1503 | ecosystem: Environmental > Aquatic > Freshwater > Lake | place: USA: Georgia | collected 2015-03-15
TATAGTGCTGAGGGCAATTATTGAAATCAGATATGCGACTCGGGGATAGTCGAAGAGGTAGTTCCATAGAGGCGAAGATACCCTCAAACGCCTAGAATGCTCTGGTGTCTAACCTCGGGTATTTCGCAGCTGGTGATCGAATTCAACTGACCGATCCAAAAGGCAAGTTATATAGCTTCACAATCACACCCGGAAAAGAGTGGCATACCCATAAGGGTTGGATTGTTCACGACGAAATCATCGGATTGCCTGAAGGTAGCGTTGTCGCAACAACTGCAGGACTCAAATTTACCGCCTTCAAACCGCTACTCGCTGATTATGTTCTAACCATGCCTCGTGGAGCGACAATCGTTTATCCAAAAGATGCAGCGATGATTATTGGACTTGCTGATATTTATCCAGGAGCACGAGTTCTTGAAGCTGGCGTGGGTAGTGGCGCCCTTACAATTTCCCTTCTGCGAGCAGTTGGGCCAACTGGAAAAGTAAATTCAATTGAGAGACGTGCAGATTTTGCTGAAAATGCACACGCTAATGTTTCAAATTATTTTGGAGAGAAACCATCAAACTGGTCACTCAGTGTTGGAGACTTGCAAGATCAAAATTTTGAATCTGAATACGATCGCGTTGTCCTCGACATGCTAGCCCCGTGGGAGTGCGTCGATCTTGCTGCTAGAGCGTTGCGACCTGGGGGAGTTTTTCTCGCTTATGTAGCAACGACAACGCAACTTTCTGTCACTGCTGAAGCGCTCAAAGATGATGGCCGCTTCACTGAACCAGAGAGTAGCGAAACGATTGTGCGAGGTTGGCACCACGAAGGATTGGCAGTTCGTCCGCAGCAAAGAATGATTGGGCATACGGGTTTTCTTATTCAATCTCGTAAAATGGCTCCTGGTGTAGACGTACTTGCACGCAGACGTAGACCTGCGAAAGGTTCTTACGGTGTCACGGAAGAGTGAGCGCTTAGTTAATCTCACGATTGCACTACTTGCAACAAAGAGATTCATCACAAAGAGTGAGATTTTTCGAACTGTCGAAGGATATGAAGGTTCTCCCGAGACTAAAGAAAGAATGTTTGAGCGCGATAAAGACGATCTGCGCAATTTAGGAATCGAGATTGAAGTTGGTAGCTTCGATCCATTATTCGATGATGAAGCAGGTTATCGAATTAGACCAGAGAGTTATGCACTCAATCTTGCTGATATTTCTGGCGAAGATCTGGGTTTGCTCTCTCTTGCTGCCGAAGCCTGGAGAGGCGCTGCACTCGACGGTGCAGCTCAAAGCGCACTACTGCGTCTGTCATCAATCGGTGTCGTCTCTGATATTGATTCACTGCCTGCCATGACTCCACGATTGAGTTCTTCTCATATAAGTTTTGAAACACTTACAACTTCCATCACATCCCGCATTCCAGTTACATTCAATTACATTGCTGCTGATTTGAGTATCGAGGTGAGAATCGTAGATCCCTATGGAATAGCGACTCGAAATGGTCATTGGTACCTTGTCGGTTTTGACCACAAACGTGAAGGCATTCGCATTTTCAGATTTGATCGAATAGATGGCGATATTTCTAAAGCTTCCAAAGGTAAGTCTTATGAAATTCCCAAAGATTTTGATTTAGTCGCACAGCTCAGCGGTGCGGATTCTCTTCTTACATCACATCTGGATATTCGCAAAGGTAAAGCCCATGTTCTTCGACACATGGCTACCAAGGTTGAGGACGTGGGGGAGTGGGATCGAATTAGTATTTCTTACCCCGATGTAGAGAGAATGATAAAACTCGTTCTATGGCACGGATCAGATGCAAAAGTAATTAGTGACGATGGATTACGCACAGGAGTAGTTCAAGCATTACATGAATTGGTCTCCCTCCATGGCTAAGAATTCAACGTCGCCTCTTAATAAAGTTGCACGCATGCTCGACCTTGTTCCTTATTTACATGCACATCAAGGTATTGCCTTAGAAACTCTTGCCCAGAATTTCGGTGTTACTGAAAGTGAAATGAACGCAGACCTAACAACCTTATGGATGTGTGGACTACCCGGGTATACACCTTTGGAATTGATTGATCTCTCTTTTGATTCTGGCTTCGTTACTATTCGAAATGCACAAACATTAGAAAACCCGCGTTCGCTAAATAAGGAAGAAGCGATTGCCTTATTGCTAGGACTCGATCTTGTTCGTAGTGCGCTAAGCGTTGAACGAGAAGATCTCATTACGAAAATCGATCTATTGTCGCAGCGATTACGGGGGCTCATAGGCTTACAAGCGCAGTTGAAGGCAGAGCCAGCAATTGATGGTTCGATTCGTTCTACAATAACGAGATCGATCGCTTCAGGTACATCTCTAGATATTCGATATCACTCGCTATATGCCGACCGAATTTCGCAACGAACAATATTGCCAATCGAATGGCAAAACGATGCATTTCACGAATATGTATTTGCATATTGCGATCAAGCTCAATCATTTCGAACATTTCGTCTCGATAGGATTCAGTATGCCAATGAAGGTGTGAAGAAATTGAAAGCCGAAAAAGTCTCGCAGATGATCGAAAGCCCTGCTCGCGCATATCGAATTCGTATTCATTCTCATTTGCGTGCAGCCAGAGAACTTTTTGAATTCGAAGGAGACGATAAAGAGCTCCACACGGGAATAGAGAAAGAGATATCCTCCTTCACCGCCGAATGGATGAGAAGGATGATTTTTTCCGCCGGCGCATCTGTTGAACTTCTCTCCCCAGAGGCTGAAAGAGCCGATATCGTTTCTAACGCCCGAGCCCTTTTGGCACTTTATGAGGGGAAGTAAGGCCTTCCTGAGATAAGCGCGAGTTTTCGGGGTAGTATTTCAGCCAGGCACGAATCACAAAGGGGTATGTATGTTTCTACGCGAGCCAAGCCATATTTTGATCCTACTTATTGTCGTTCTTGTGCTCTTTGGAGCTAAACGTCTTCCAGATTCTGCCCGATCACTCGGTCGTTCTATGCGTATTTTCAAGAGTGAGATGAAAGAAATGAATACAGATGAAAAGAAGAACGGCGAAGAGGGCAGCACCGAAAAGTAATCTCTATGGCGGCCACCTCTAGCGGTCGTATGCCGCTGCTCGATCATTTGCGTGAATTTAGAAAAAGACTTTTTCGTGCCGTTTTATTCATAACGGCAGGTGCAGTCATTGGTTGGATTTTTTATAATCCTATAATCACGCACTTGGCAAAACCAGTTTGCGATTTGGCCGCCGCGCAAGCTAATGGAGATAGTAGCTGTGGCGCTCTTTACATAAACGGAGTTCTCGGCCCTCTGAATTTGCAGATCAAGGTGGCACTCCTAACAGGTGTGATTCTGTCGGGACCACTATGGCTTTATCAAGTCTGGGCCTTCATTGCACCGGGTTTGCACCGCAAAGAAAAACGAAACTCAATATTTTTTATACTGTCTGCTACACCATTTTTCGCCGCCGGTGCCACATTAGGATATTTAGTTCTCCCAGTTGCGATCAAAGTGCTCTTTGGCTTTACTCCAAATTCATTATCGAACCTTGTAAAATTCGATGATTACCTAGACTTTGTGATGCGAATAATCCTAATCTTTGGTTTGGCATTTGAGTTACCAGTATTTCTAGTCACCTTTAATCTGATCGGTTTCCTTCGCGGTCAAACAATTCTCAAACCTTGGCGTATATGGATTTTCTCAATCGTTCTTTTTACAGCAGCATTCACACCGACAGCTGATCCATTTACCATGCTTCTACTCGCGCTACCGCTGTGTCTACTCTATTTTATGGCTGGGGGAATAGCGTTATTGGTTGATAAGCGACGAGATAAGAAGTCCTCTAAGGCCATAGATGGAGTAACACCAATCGATTCCGCGGAGAAGATTTAGCCGATGTGGCTCATTGCGATCAACCCGACATCGGGACAGGGTCGAGGCGCAACGATGGGTACAAAAGTCGCGGGCTTTTGTTCAAGTAGAGGCATTGATTATGAAATTGTCACAGGTGTGAATGCGCATTCACTTTCTACATCTCTAAAAGAGAAAATATCTAGGGATCAAATTCTTATCGATGGAATCATTGCAGTTGGGGGAGATGGTTTAGCGCATTTGATTTTACAATCTGCGGTTCCCGCTAATATTCCAATTGCATTTATTCCCGGGGGAACGGGCAACGATTTCGTTAGAACTTTAGGTTGGTCTCTCGATGAGATAGCCGCCTATCTGCAAAGAGTATTCGAAACTAACCCTGTAAATATAGACCTAGGCCTTGTCGATGGTGAATGGTTTGCAGCCGTTCTCTCATCAGGATTCGATGCGATCGTTAACGAACGCGCAAATATTCTCAAATGGCCAAAAGGTCCTATGCGATACAACGCTGCTATTGCACTTGAACTACCGAAATTCAAGCCTGTTCATTATGAAATCGAACTAGACGATCAGCTGATTTCAACGCAAGCAATGTTGATTGCAATTGGAAATGGCTCGTCGTATGGCGGCGGAATGAAAGTGTGCCCCGATGCAAGTATTCAAGATGGATTATTCGATGTCATGATTTTGCGTCCAGTTTCGATTCCTGAATTCATTCGAGTATTTCCCAAGGTATATAGCGGAAAACACATCCACCACCCAGAGGTAGATGTCTATAGAAGCAAAAGAGTTCGTATTGAAGCCGATACTGTTGCCTATGCAGATGGTGAGCGGATAGGACAGTTACCTATTTCGGCTGAATGCGTAATGGGGGCTCTTTCTACATGGATACCGTAGCCTCACCAGCGGAAAAATTTGCCGCAGCTAGTGCGCGTAAGAAATATCAAATCACTGCCGAATTTATCGAAACCTTCGAATTTCCTTTTGATCCATTTCAAATTGCTGCATGCAATGCAGTTGAAGATGGCAAAGGGGTCTTAGTAGCAGCGCCGACGGGTGCAGGTAAGACAGTGGTAGGAGAATTCGCTGCCTACATCGCCTTGCGTCGTTCTATGAAATGTTTTTATACAACGCCAATCAAAGCCCTCTCTAATCAAAAGTATCAGGAATTTGTTGCTCGTTTCGGAGAAGAACGAGTTGGGCTTCTTACTGGAGATACGAGTATCAATAGCGAAGCAGAAATTCTAGTCATGACTACTGAAGTGCTTCGAAACATGCTCTATGCGAATTCTTCAACTCTCAAGAATTTAGGATGCGTCGTAATGGATGAGGTCCATTATCTTGCGGACAAATTCAGAGGCGCCGTATGGGAAGAAGTTCTCATTCACTTGATGGAAAGTGTGCAAGTCATATCACTCTCTGCGACTGTTTCAAATGCCGAAGAGTTTGGTGAATGGTTAGGTGAGATTAGAGGAAGTACTGAAGTTATTGTGAGCGAAATTAGACCTATTCCTCTCTATCAACATGTTCTAATCGGTAATCGCCTTGTCGATCTATTTTCTCAACCTGGACAGATCAACGCTGAAATCTTGAAGTTGGAACGCGAAGCAATGCGCAAAATAAGGGTGCCTCGCCAACGTCGCGAACGATTTAGCGAAGAAGGTGGGCGTCTTACGCGCGCCGACATTATAGAAAAGCTAAATAGAGAGAATCTCTTGCCAGCGATTACATTTATCTTCTCACGCATTGGTTGTGACGCCGCTGTAAAGCAGTGCTTACAGGCCGGCATCCGACTAACGAACACGGAAGAGCGTGCAATCATCAGAGAAACCGCTCTGCGATATACACAAAACTTAGCTGAAGAAGATTTGGTAGTTCTTGGTTTTGATGATTGGCTCACTGCTTTAGAGCGAGGTATCGCTGCCCACCACGCAGGTTTGTTACCTAGTTTCAAAGGTGCAGTAGAAGAGTTATTTCAAAAGGGATTAGTGAAGGCAGTTTTTGCAACAGAGACATTGGCACTTGGAATCAATATGCCAGCTCGTACTGTCGTACTAGAAAAACTTGTGAAATATAACGGTGAAGCTCACGTTCCAATCACTCCGGGGGAGTATACCCAACTCACTGGTCGTGCAGGTCGTCGTGGTATTGATATTGAAGGTAATGCTGTCATCCAGTGGTCTCCAACAGTTGACTCTGCAACCGCTGCCGGACTCGCATCCACTCGTACGTATCCTCTACGTTCTTCCTTTGCACCAACGTACAACATGGCAATAAATCTCATCTCTCGGTTTGGGCGTGAACGCGCTCGTGGTTCTCTAGAATCTTCATTTGCACAATTTCAAGCTGATAGAGCAGTAGTTGGTCTGACGCGACAGATCAAAAAGAATAACGTTGCAATGGCTGAACTAATGAAGGATGCAACCTGCCATCTCGGCGACTTCAACGATTATGCACGTCTGCGTCGCGAGATTCGTGAAATTGAAATTTTATTGTCTAAACGTGATGGCAAAAAGAGCTTTGATAATAGGCAACGAGCCCATCTTGAATCAGAAATGCACGGGCTCAAAAAGGGAATGCGTGAGCACAGTTGCCATGGTTGCAGTGACCGCGAGACTCATGCCCGCCTAGCAGAACGAGCAGATCGACTACGACGTGAAAACGATGGTCTTACCAAACGTGTAGAGAATCGAACACACGTGATAGCAAAGACATTTGATCAAATTTGTGATGTTTTGACGCATCTCGAATATATCGATGGCGAAAAGAGTTCTCCGCAGGGAAAGATTCTGGCGAAGATTTATGCCGAATCCGATCTGTTATTGACTGAAACTATTCGCTTGGGACTTCTTGATAATCTCAGTGCTATAGAGCTTCTATCTGTTGTCTCGTCCATGATCTTCCAATCTCGTTCTCAGGAAAATCTTGCTCCTAAGATTCCGCATATCAATGTAGCCAATGCTCTCTCTGAAATAGCATCACTTTGGGTTCAACTTGAAAAGTTAGAAAACGATTTTGGTGTGAAGACGCAAAAGGAGCCTGATTTTGGTTTCTGTTCCATCTCATATCGCTGGGGAAATGGACAATCTCTATCAAGTGTTCTCAAGGGAAGTGATCTTTCGGTCGGTGATTTCGTGCGTTCGACCAAACAACTTATCGATTTACTCACTCAAATTGGTGGAGCAAGTGAAAATCTTCGAGAGAAATGCAAAGAGGGCGTAAAGCGTTTAGATCGCGGAGTCGTCGCATATTTAATGAGCGACCTATGACATTGATGCTCTTAGATAGCGCCTCACTTTGGTATCGCGCCTATTACGGAATGCCCGACACTTTGACAGCGCCTGATGGGATGCCTGTGCATGCAATTAGAGGCTACCTAGATATGACCGCGCGATTGATTGGAATGTACAAACCAAATCGAATTGTTGCTTGTATCGAGGGTGATTGGCGACCATCATGGCGTGTAGATCTTTTCCCGGATTACAAAGCGAATCGTCTCGATGTTGAGGGGGAGGAAGAAGAGCCTGAAACTCTCACAGATCAAATTCCTATACTCCTAGATTTATTGGATCTTTTCGGCATTCCATTAGTTGGCGTTGATGATTATGAAGCCGATGATGTGATGGCAACATTTGCAGTGCGCGAAAAAGGACCGATACGTATCGTTACTGGTGATCGCGATCTTTTTCAACTAGTTGATGATGAGCAAGACATCAAAGTTGTTTATCTAGCTAAAGGAGTTTCGCAACACGATTTAGTTGATCACGCATGGGTTGCTAATAAATATCTTATTCCAGGTGATCGATACGCTCTCTTTGCAATATTTCGTGGAGATCCCTCTGACGGATTACCTGGGGTTAGAGGGATTGGCGAAAAGGGTGCTGCGATAATTGCGAATAACGCTGCCGATGTAGAAGAGGCGATTGCAAAAGCTAAAGCCGATGATTCGCCATTTGCTCCAGCGCTTTGCAAAAAGATTCTAGAAGGTGTCGATTATCTTAAGATCGCACCGACTCTTGTCCATTGCGCAAGAGATGTGTCAATACCTTCAATGGAAATCGCTATGCCGACTAAGCCAAAAAATCTCTCTGAGATTTACAAGTTCCAGGAGAAATACGGTTTAGGTGCATCTGTCGACAAAATGATCAGCGCATTGGGTTGGTAATGCTTTTTTCTTCAATATTTACTGGATGGCTTTTATCCGCTAGTTATGCGCCAATTGATCGTTGGTACTTAGCGCCCATAGGAATCTCTCTGTGGATTTGGATTCTCCATAAAGGTAAGCGCTCAGTAACGAACACTTTCATAATCGCATTTACATTCAATGCATTTCTTCTGCATTGGAGCTCCACCTATGTGGGCAATCTTCCCTGGCTTATTCTTTGCCTAGGGGAGTCGCTCCTATTCGTACCGCTTGCATGGGCGAAACGTCAACGAATAGTTTTCTTTCCAGCGATCTTTCTTTTGTTAGAACACATCAGATCGATTTTTCCTTTCGAAGGCTTTGCATGGGGGCGTTTAGCATTTGGCCAAGCGGATGCACCATATCGAGAAGTGGTTGCGATAGGGGGAGTCTCACTACTTACATCTGTCGTTACATGTATTGGAATAGCGCTCTTTTTTCTCAAGCGCGATTTCAAAATATGCGCAATCTATGGCTCTGTTGTCGTTTTTCTTATTCTTTCGATAACGGCATTGCCATCCATGCAATCGATTGGAAATTTTAGATCACTACTTGTGCAGGGTAACGTTCCCCAACTTGGCTTAGATTTCAATTCCAGAGCTAAGGCCGTTTTCGACATGCATGTCAAAGAGACGCTAAGAGCCGTTGAAGAGAAAGAGGATTACAACATCATCATTTGGCCCGAAAATAGTGTGGACGTGGATCCGTATAGCAATAAAGAAATTAGAAACATTCTTACGAATCTTAATGAGGAAACTGGCAAAGCCATTATTATCGGGGCGGTTCTGAGCAATAATAATAAGGTGCAAAATGCCTCAATACTTTGGGATCAGGGTGGCGTTACCACGTACATCAAGCGCCACCTTACGCCTTTCGGTGAATACATCCCTCTTCGCAGTCTTGCTAGGAATTTTTCACCATTTGTCGATGATGTACAAGATTTCACACCTGGCAACGTCGATGTACTGCATAAAGTCGATAATGCAGTCTTAGGGCCAATTATTTGCTACGAACTTATCGATGATTCCTACATCAAGCGCATTAGTCGCCAAGCGAACTTACTTATCGTTCAAACAAACAATGCAACATTTGGTTCCAGTGCTCAGAGTGCGCAACAATTGTCGATATCTCGAATTCGAGCAATCGAAAATCATCGAGATCTCGTCAGTGTTTCAACCACAGGAATTTCTGCAGTTATCGATTTTCAAGGAAATATTGTGAAATCTACAATCAGTAATCAACCTGATCATTTGTTTGCAGATTCAAAACTTTATTCTGGGCAAACACTGGCTAATAAACTTGGGAATTGGACTTTCTTGCTGACACTGACAGGCCTTGGAATCCTTGGATTTATCACCAGGCGTATGTACATCTAAGCGTGTACATAACGCCGATAAGTTACATTATGTAAAGTAATTCAGAATCAGCCATCCCCACACACAGCACGCTCGATTAGGAGCTATATGCCTCTATTGGTGCGCAGGAACAGACCAAATTACGGTCTCCAAAGGCGCCATCAATGCGACCTACGGCTGGCCAATACTTACCTCGAGCCCCAATCAATTCTCCGGGAATAAGGCCTGTAATCGTGGCTGGGAAAGCCCCTGCCTCACGTGAATAGGTGTGCTCCCAATTAGTCGCTGCAATAGCCCCAATGGTGTGTGGCGCGTTTCGAAGTGGCGAACCATCAATATCTTGTTTGCCATCAATGATCTCTTGGATTTCAGAGCGAATCCCGACCATCGCATCAATAAAGCGATTCATCTCAAGAATATCTTCTGATTCAGTTGGTTCAATCATGAGTGTTCCAGCAACTGGGAAAGACATTGTTGGAGCATGGAAACCAAAGTCCATCAATCTCTTTGCAATGTCATCAACCGTTACTCCCGAAATCTTGGTTATCTCGCGCAAATCGAGAATGCATTCATGTGCAATCAAACCTTTATTGCCGGTGTAGAGAATGGGATATGAAGATTTGAGTCGTGCTGCCATGTAATTCGCATTCAGGATTGCAACCTCTGTCGCGTGAGTAAGACCTTCTCCCCCCATGAGGCGAATGTATGCCCAAGAAATCGGCAAAATACTTGCAGATCCAAATGGAGCAGAAGAAATCGGTCCAGGCCCTGTTGCAGGACCTGCTGTTGAATCTAATGGATGGTTAGGTAGAAACGGCGCTAGATGCGCTTTGGAAATAACTGGACCAACACCTGGTCCCCCACCACCGTGTGGAATACAGAAAGTTTTATGAAGATTGAGATGAGAAACATCGGCGCCAAATTTTCCTGGTTGTGCAGTTCCAACTAGTGCATTCAAATTTGCCCCATCTACATAAACTTGACCACCAGCATCATGGATCATCGCGCAAATTTCTGAGATTGCAGATTCGAAAACACCATGAGTCGACGGATATGTAACCATGAGGGCAGCAAGTGCATCGGCATTGAGAGCAATCTTCAATTTCAAATCTTCTAAACTAACGTTTCCTTCATCATCGCAATCAACGACAACTACCGACATGCCTGCCATGACTGCACTGGCTGCATTTGTACCGTGAGCACTAGATGGAATCAAACAAATATTTCGACCAGTATCGCCACGTGAATCATGATAATTGCGAATAGCTAACAAGCCCGCAAATTCACCTTGACTACCCGCATTTGGTTGAAGAGAAACTGCGTCATAGCCCGTGATCTCGACCAACCACTGTGAAAGTTGTTCGATTAGTAACCGAGAACCTCTTGATTGATCTGCTGGAGCAAATGGGTGAAGGGAAGAGAATTCTGGCCAGGTAACTGCTTCCATTTCAGTAGCTGCATTTAGTTTCATGGTGCAAGAGCCCAGTGGAATCATTGTTCGATCAAGTGCTAGGTCACGATCTGCCAAAGTGCGCAGGTAGCGCATCATGGAAGTCTCTGATTTATATGTGTTGAAAACTGGGTGTGTTAGATACGTCGAAGTACGTGCGAATGCTGGAGAAATCCGAGAAGCTTTTGCATCGGATAAGCCAAGAATCTCTAGAACTTCTTGGAACGATGTATCTGTCGTTGTTTCATCAAAAGAGACTCGGATTTGAGTAGCTGAAATTTTTCCAAAGTTGTATTTCTTAGCTGTTGCGCGTTGATGCACCGTATTTGCATCGCTGACATCGATTGTTACCGTGTCAAATATATTCTTGTTGCGAGATTTTGCCGCACTCGCAAGACGTGATGCATATCCATGTACGCGTTCTGCAATAGCTCGAAGCCCATCTGGTCCATGCCACATGGCATAAAACGCGCTGATGTTTGCAAGTAGAACCTGAGCAGTACATATATTGCTCGTTGCCTTATCGCGACGGATATGTTGTTCGCGAGTTTGCAGAGCTAAACGAAATGCAGGGTTGCCATGTGCGTCGATACTCTGACCAACTAATCGACCTGGCAATGATCTTTCTAAACCTTCACGCACCGCCATGAATCCTGCATGCGGTCCGCCAAATCCCATTGGGACTCCAAAGCGTTGCGCGGAACCAATTGCAATATCAGCTCCCCACTCCCCTGGTGCCCTAATCAAAGTTAGTGCCAGCAAATCTGTTGCTGCAATAACAAGTGCGCCTTTGGAGTGCGCATACTCAGCTACTTTTGCGTAGTCACAAATTTCTCCAGTTGTATCTGGATACTGCAATAAGAGACCAAAGAACTCTTGATCGAATCCATCACGTGCAACATGGCCAGCATCAACTTCAATAACCTTTATTCCCAGTGGCTTTGCGCGAGTTTGTACAACTGATTTCGTTTGCGGATGCACATGTTCTTCAATCAAAAACACTGCTTCATCACTTGTTTTAGAAGTGCGCCGCGCAACAGTCATTGCCTCAGCTGCCGCCGTACCTTCATCCAGCATGGATGCATTAGATAAAGAGAGCGCTGTCATATCGCAGATCACTGTTTGAAATGCAAAAATTGCTTCTAAACGGCCTTGCGAAATCTCTGGTTGATATGGCGTGTAAGCGGTGTACCAGGCTGGATTTTC
>Ga0214919_10010089_pt1 | contig 12049 bp, 11 predicted proteins | sample LL1503_MetaG_FD_177994 | JGI IMG/M metagenome (GOLD analysis project Ga0214919, IMG submission 177994) | Freshwater microbial communities from Lake Lanier, Atlanta, Georgia, United States - LL-1503 | ecosystem: Environmental > Aquatic > Freshwater > Lake | place: USA: Georgia | collected...
TTGTTTGTGTTCAACCCACTAAACACGCCACCGCTACCGACAAACACGACGCAGCCATCGCCACTATGGCCATGGCCAACTAGACAATTTACACCTAGATTTTTAACTTTAACCAAACCTTTTTTTCTGGTTGACTACAAGAGAAACCGGTACAGATTTTTAATACTTTTGAAAAAATTTGATTCACTTTTCATACCACATTATCATTTATAATGCCAAAACACTTAGATTTTTGTAATATCCGGTGTGCCAAAGCCGCAGAAGCCGAAGAAAAAGTATTGGAAAATCCAACAGGAAGCAGATTTTAACTCACTAAACTTTAACAAAAAATTGAAATACTTTTTTGTTAAAGGTTGAATAAAAGCAGAAATGACCGTTAAACGCAACCTCGTATTCTCTTTGCCTGATACATTAATGGCTAAGGTCTTTGAGTATGACAATACTTTTCGCATCTTCGGGTCTTCCGAGTTCAAGAAGGACTTGCAATACGGATGGTTAAAAAAACAGACCTCTTACGCCAGATTGAATGTTTTTGATTTGATTGATCTTTACCTTGATGATGACTACGATTGGGTATTCAAAAATGAGTACTGTTACATCGCACATTACGAACACTCTTTTGGCTCTAGAGTGTTTGTTCAGAATCCCGATTTTATGGTATACATTCCACCCCCCAAGAACAACGTGCTTTACTATAAAATACTTCCCAAAGAATTTATAAACAAACCCGACAGCTTCTTTCGAAATCTCCGTTTCGACGGATTCTTCACTCATACTGACGAGACCATTTTCCCCTCTTTGTATCGCTATGTCAGACACGTTGATTTCGTTGAATGGTATGCTACCCCTGAGGGACCACGCGCTCCATCCATGTACAGAAATATTCATTTCTACTTTTAACTTTTATTTCACTTTTATTTCACTAAAACAGAACCTTAGAATATCCAAAAAGTATTCAAATCTTATATGGAAACCATTACAGAAATGTAATTGTGAAATAGTATAATGCCCTTTTGGGTGCTTTTACACTATTGAGAAGGAGAATAACAATTTTTATTTTTTATAAAAAGTTTGTCTCATTTTTCTTTTTGGTCGGGGTAATTTACAATTTACACCCTTCATTTAAAACCGCACCTTTAATTTTTGAAAAAAATTGAATTGCTCTTCACGACATGCTCTTCACGACAAATTATAATTCATTTTTAACATGCCCAAACACGATTTAGATTTTTGTAACATTCGATGTGCCAGAGCCGACGCAAAAGCCGAAGAAAAGTATTTGAGAAAGTATGAAGAAGATGAAAGATACCAAAAAGAGTTGCAAAAAAATGCAAAAAAAACATGCAAATTCTGTCACCAACACGGACACATAGTGTATCAGTTCGGCGTATTAACCTGCCCCAAACTTAAACAGACTACATGTAAGAGATGTAAATTAATTGGACATACCCACAAATTTTGCGTTTCTATTACACCTTTAGAGAGAATACAACGTTAGAGAAAAAATTCATTATTTACATATAGACATTTTTTAGACAATATACATTTTTTTAGGCATAGTAAACGCTTTCTAACCATATCCACATTATTACATCATTATTAATGTTGGGGTAACAATTTGCGTATCCGGTCAAATTATTACGAATACTCTCACACGATATATCATACTCCCTCTTACAAATATCTTTACGTTGAAAGAAGCCATCAAACAACATCGGATTTCGCAAAAACTCACAATTTCGTTTTGTCGCACCTGCAGGTAATATTTTGAATTTTAATAATCCTCTCTCCAACGGATGAAAATATATCATAAATTCTTCCATAGTGTTACAAATTACTCTGTCATCAAAACCTTTAGAATACGTGTCGCTTGTTATTTTTACGTATTCATTCACAAAATTTCTTGAAACTTTCCAATATTTTCTTAAAAACGCGTCCTTAATATATTCTTCCAACATCATTCGGCATGATTTCGTGTTTATTAACCACCATTTGGCTAGAATCTCTTCTTTGAAAAGAAGCGTCTTGAGTATATCACGATAAATACTGTTTTCATATTCAAAAACAATTCGCATTAAATGATCCGGTAGAGACAAGAACACGTTCAACGGTTTATAATGACAAGGTTTATCCATCTTTCAATAGCTTTAATTAGATGCTGTTTTATTCTAAAAAGTATTTCAATTTTTTTAATGGATTATGAAAGAAAATTGTAACACGCATTTGTGTATTTATATTTTACACATGGAATTTACACCATATATGGTCTAAATATTAAGAAAAAAATACGTAATTTTTTAATATGTATAATTATTATAATGAGTACAAATATTGACGACGCTGTTTATTCACCCCTAAACACATATGCTATTTTAGCAGGTTCGGGAATAACAACAGTAAATAAAACTACCATTCCAAATGGATTTGTGTATGGTTCATCACCGACACCAACATACAGAGGAACATTTGTAGGACTACCCCCAGATTCTGCTAATGCTCTATTGTCACAAACACAATTAACCAACTTAGTTAATGCAATTCAAGCTGTTGCTGTTACTGATACTATTGTTGGAGCCATTGGAACAGTAACGTATACTCCTGGTAGACACAATTCATCTACAATCATAATTTATGCTTCAGCAACAAATATTATTTTAGACGCTCTAGGTAATAACAACGCTCAATTTTTTTTCACGGCGGGTACAAGTATTACATTTGCTTCCATTTCATCTATAACTTTAATTAACGGTGCTTCAAATTGTAATGTTTTTTGGTTAGCTGGTAGTTCTATTTCTTTTACAGGCACTTCACCTCCGTCTATTCCAGGAATTTTTATTGCGGGGACAGCAATTACATTTGATAATGCTTCTCGAGTTTTTGGACGTCTTTATGCTCAAACAGCAAATGTAACATTTGTAGGAACATCATCAGTAAATGGTAATTGCGATATAGTTTGTTATGTCAAAGGCACTTTAATATTAACTAAAAATGGTTTTGTTCCAATAGAAAATATTAAACCAGGTGATAAACTTTTAACAAAAGGCAAAATACACAAGGATAAATTTGTAAATAATCGCACTCTTCTAAAAATAAGACCTGTAACATGGATAAGTAAATTTAAAGTAATCAATTTAGATGCAGCATCTAGGCCAATATGTATTAAACAAAATGCATTTGGTAATGCATACCCATTTAAAGATTTATACGTTTCACCATGTCATCGTTTATTATTAAATGACAGAATGGTTTTAGCTAAAAATATCGTTAACGGAAAAACTATTTATCAAGATAATGAATGTAATAATATAGAATATTACCATGTAGAATGTAAACATCACGTCGCTATTTTTGCTAATGGCCTTTTAGCAGAATCTTATTTAGATTCAAATAACCGACACGTGTTTGAAAATAGTGTAAAAAGCACATGCGTGTAAAGAAATACATATGAAGCTAAAATCTTCACAGGTGTAATTCTACCAAAAGTTTACTGAAAAACTTTTCTGAAAACGTTTATGGATTACGGCCTCTCTGTTACCTCTTGTATTTGTCGTCGCTTGTATTAATTTCTGCATTTTTTCGTTACGTGCAGTTAAAGCTTTAGAAACTAATTCGTTGTGTTTTATTTTGTCGGTGATCTTCTCTCCAGCCTTGTGTTTTTTCAAGATTTCAGCTCTTTTTGTCGAACATAAAGGACATAAACACCCGTTATCGATATAATGCTCAAACTGAATACTATTATAATTCATGTTTTCAACACTTATTTTTTCGTACAATCTGTATTCGTTTTCTTTGAAATGCTCTTTTTGTTTCGTTATTTTTTTATCCCACGCATTTAAGTATTCCAATTTTTCTTCGGGTGAATAATAATATTGAAAGTATTTGCATTTTTTTATAATTTCCAAATAATTGACAGGTAGTCTGTATTCTTCTTTGAATTTTTTGTATAAATCATTTATTGGTTTGTTTTCTGTTTCATAATCAGTAACAATACATATTTCATGTCCTAATAAAAAGGTCAATATGTTTCCCCATTCATTAGAATCCTTCAAGCGCAATTTAATATAATGAATATTGTTCTCTGCTATCACCATGTATTTTTTATTATAATCAAAACTTTCAGGTAAAACTATATTATATTTATCCATCGTATAATCTGTGCGGGCAATATAAGGAAATAAAGAATCGAACCTTTTTATGATACGATCTATTGGATATTTGTTCACATTTTCCGGACTGTTATTAAAATGCAGTTCAATATGTTCAAAAAAATCAGATATTTTTCTTTCTATAGGAGACCGATACACATCAATCACAAATACTTTTTTTCCGATATACTCATTATAATGTATAATTTCATCAATCGTCACATCTTTTACCCCGGTCAATACGTATAATCCAATTTCATCATGCAAATGCGCTACTATAAACTTATTAGATCCAGATAATCTGATAGAAGATACTAAAGTAGTAGACCCAACTTTAATAGGCGTATAGACAAACACTACATTTTTAATATTTTGAATTTTTTTAGAAAATACTTTATCGTTTGCTTTTTTAATGAGTTCTAATTTTTCTGCGGTTATATGTTTCATAATGTTATTATGAAATATATTTATTTAAACTTTTTAATTTATTTATCGTCCTCCTTTGCGTGTTCCCCTGCGCCTACTTTTGCGTGTGCCTCTACGTCTACTTTTGCATCTATTGCACATGCAACCAGATGCATGTTTTCCCATACCTTTGCATTTACTGCACATGCAACCAGATGCATGTTTTCCCATACCTTTGCATTTACTGCACATGCAACCAGATGCATGTTTTCCCATACCTTTGCATTTACTGCACATGCAACCAGATTTGTGTCTTCGTCTTCCACCAGTTAAAGAAGTTTTATTACCCGAACTGGTTAAAGTGCTTGAATAATCTGAACTTGTTGTATTCATATATATTACATGAATATAATATTTTTATAAAAAAATGACTAAAGAATTAAAATGTTTCTTTTGTCGAAGGCCTGGCTCTCGGTTTTTTAGGCTTATCTGTGTTTTTACTTGCCACTTGTGACCACCCATCCTTAACGGAAGGGTCTCTTTTTTGCACAGGCATCTTTACTTCTGAACTCTGACTTCTAGAAATGCTTTCGTAATTATTACGGGTGGTCTTAAACTCAAATCTCGTTTCACACATCAGCTTTCCTCCTTTAATTCCAGACACATTTTGAGCTTGGTATTCATGAGCAGATCCTTCTGTGTTAGTTAACTCAAATTCCACATACTCTCCTTGCACCAAATATTTATACTGTTGACTATCAACCTTAATTGCACTATGATGAACAAAAATATCTGACCCCGCATGGTCTCCATCACTTACAGTAATAAAACCATAACCAGCTTTGTTGTTAAACCACTTTACCCGGGCAGTCAGACGAGAGGTTAACTCTGTGGTAGTTGTTTCGCATTCAACGGACATACTTTATAATCATATATAGGTACGTGTCTTTATATAGTTTTTTAAGAATATTTATTCAGGTAAGTAATTATCAAACATTTCTAATACGAATGAATAATCAGGGGTTTCTTCAAAAGTTAATTGTTTTACATACGTAAAATATTCTTGAAAAACCTCTTTTATATCTTCTCTTAAAATGAATTCTTCTTTTTTATCTTTGATTCTGTTTCCATTCGTTAGAAAAGGCGTTGTTTCCCATTCTAATTTGCCATAATACAAATAACACATTATATATCCTAAGGATTCTAAATCATCGCGACGGCTTAGCTCTAACAATTGATGAGAATGAATGCTAGCATAATTTGGACTTCCGATCAATTTATGAATCGGTTTCATCGGAATATGAATCCGGTCTTGTATGAATGTTTTACAAAACCCGAAATCTATTAAATAAACAGTATTATCATTTAATAAAAAATTATCTGGCTTAATGTCACGATGTATCAAGCCTTTTTCATGAACAGACATTATAATATTCAACATTTCAGTTCCGTATTTTATTGTATCCACGAGAGAAAATCGTCCATTTCGTTGCTTTAAAGTTTCTAAAGACACATCCAACAATTGAATGACCAAATAATTATTTACAGTATCTTTTCCAAACCATTTTACACTCGGTATTCCTTTAACATCTTTTAAATACTGATAAATATTCGCTTCATTTTTTAACAACTTTAATTGATAATGTATAGGCTCTACTTTTATCGCTACGAATTCTTTATTTCTTATATTTTTTCCTTTAAAAATAGTTCCAAAAGAACCAGATCCTATTTGTTCGATTATTTTGTATTTGTTTCCAATCAGCTCCATTCCTTGTATTATTATAATTATTTTAGATTATTATTACAAGTTTATAACATTTTAAATTCGTTGCAACCATTCGGAAACTTTGGACAACCTAATGCTTTACGTCCCTTGTTTTCTCCATCCCTTTTTATTGTTTTTGCAGTCATATCTAATCCACATTTACATTTAGGAGGATGTTTAATTGTATCTTGCACGTCTATATAACACTTTTTGCAATACGTACGCCATAATTCTGTTTTTTTTACAGGCATTTCTTTATCGCAACGGACACATAATTTATTAACAAGTTTATGTTCATAATTGTATTGGCAAGAGTTACATCTGATTTCCGAACCATTTTTTATAAAAGGATATCTACAATCAACGCATTTAATTATTTTTTTTTCACAATCATCGCAGAAAACATTATTTTCTGTTATATCAACGACCATAAATGTTGGACAGACACTCATGTCACATTTAATTATTTTATGATTAGTTTTACAAATTTTACATAAGTAAGGGTCTTGTTTTACATCTATGAATGTTTTTTCACAATTTTCACACTCACTCATTCCATATTTTTTTATCTGACAACATAACTCTTCATAATTATCATTTTTACATTTATTACAAATACATAACTTAACTTTTCTAATATCAGCAATATTTATATCACAACTATAACATATTTTAAAATTGCCTCTTTTTATTTTTGTTTGTATTTTTTCATTTTCTTTTTTTAACCTATTTATCTCATTTTCTTCCCTTTTTCTTTTTCTTTCTTCTTCATAATAACCGATTGGTTTACCTTCTTTAAACTCTTTTCGTTTTTCTGTTAACAACTTATCTGTTTCTTTAAATTTCTTCATTTCTTCACTTGATATTATTTTGTGTTGTGTTATGCATTCTGAACCAACTTGAAGTTTTATCCCGGAATATCTGTTTTCTACAATATGTATTTTTTGTAATTTTTCATAACTGCATATACAATCATGTTTGTTATGTTCATTTTCTGTACGAATGCGAGATAATTCGCCTCTATAAATAAAATCAGTATTATCATCCTTATTATCAAGTCTATATAATCTAATATCTGAAATATCATTCAAACTACGAATAATACATTTTGGATAAGACAATAAAAGAACAAAAGTCAATTTATCTGCCATCGTAGGTTGTATTTTTTTATTTTTTTTATAAAAATTAATTAATGGAGAATGAAAGAGGCTGTATTCTGTAGTGGTTGACAAAGAATATACACCTTTGTTAAAGCTATGGGCTTCTTCTATGTTGTCAATAACAAGTTGTTTTATTTCATGTAATGTAAAAGTTATTTTCAGAGTTTTATTTTTCTCTTCTATCATTTTAAAGTTTCTTTTAGTTTAAAAAAACTAAAAAACAAATCATTTTTTTTAGTTTTCAAATAAATATAATTATTTCTCAAGCGCATGGCTTGTTTTCACATCTTCATAAGCATATCGATAACAATAATGATAAAATAATTTTAATTTATTAATAACAAAGACAATATCGTCGTATCTCCCTTTTTTCTCTCTTAAATCATAAACAAATACATATTCTTTCAACTCTTCAGGAACTTCATTTTTTAATTCTTCAATCCAATCGATAGACTGCACGTCTTCAATAATAAGTATTCCATCATTTGTAAGTAATGGCGAATACAATTGAATCATTTGTTTCATGTCGTTTAATTTATGAGACCCGTCATCTATAATGATATCCATTTTTAGATTTTTATCTGCGAATTCTTTCACAAAATTTTCATCGTACGCATTAATAGAAGTATGTAGTATAATATTTTTATTATTTTGAATATCTTGCGGTATTTTTTTTCTATCCATATTATCCAAACCATATATTGTCGCATTTACAAAATATTCACTCCACATTTTTATACTTCCACCCTTGGTTACACCAATCTCCAAAACATTCTTAGCAGTTTCTTTTTTTGAACTAAACAATTTTTCATACAACGGTAAATAAGAATGGATTGTATTTTTATCTGTACGTGAATTATCCACAATTTCATACAAATACATATTATATATATTGTTACATAATTAAAAATTCTAAATACATCATTCTAGTATCGATTTAGCAGAGTAATTTACATCTTTACACATGTAACGCTTTACACATACAACGATTGATTCGTTGCCACAAATTTTAGTGTCATCGTAGGAATCTCGCGCAGTTTACTTAAAAGCTCAACGTTTCCACAAAGCTCTGCTACTTTTTCCATTTCATTCGAAATGTTATTGATTTTCAATAAAGCTTTTACAAATTCACCTAGAAAAACCCCTTTTTCATTTTCCAAGGTCTTTAATAAAAGCTTACATTCTTCCGCAGATTCACATTTACACCATTTATCTACGTAATTAATCAAGTCGAAATGTAGGTTATAGTCCATACCTGTGTTCATGTTGTATTTCAGTTCATCGGATTGATAGTCTGCGTACATTTTATGAACACCTTTTAAAACGTCCGACAATTCTTTATCGCATTTTGGAAACAAGTCTTTATATTCTTCCTGGATACTTACGTTTGTAAAACAACTAAAAAGACACACTAATAAAGTAGATGAAAAGGAATTTAATACATTTCCTTCCAATAAGGTAGCAAACACTAGACAGTGAACTTCTTTCAAATGCGAAGCAATCGTTCCTTTTAGTTTCAGTCTGTATTCATGTTGTTTTTCGATGAATCCTTTTTTTTCTAAAAAAACAAGCATATCCATAATGTTATTATCTATGTATTTTTCTGTATTACTCATTCTGTCTTCTAATTTATCGATGATATTCAATCGACTGTTGTATTTTTCAAGTGTATGTTTATCATTCTCAATATATTTATATTCCGATTGAATGGTTTGAATTTCTCTATCTGCTTCTTTGCGTTTTTTATTGACTAGTTCATTTCTTTTTCTAGTCAATTCAGAATATTTTTCTACTATATGTAATGGTGTTCTTAAAATCTTCAAACTATTTGAATTATCCATGTCATTTTTTAATTTGGCTATTTCATAATACATCTCTTTCAGTTCGTTGTCAATATCTCCTTTTATCATGCTTTTTCTTGCAAATTCAATAAAACGATTGTCGCCTATATCAATCAAGCTGAGTAACAAGTTATAAGATATTTTAAATTTAGATACAAGCGATTGCGGTTTTCCATTCATCATCGTTTTATAGGTAACCGAATCTATATTACGAAAAATATTATTCAAATGAATGACATGTCCTACAGTATCCAAGCCAAGACGACCTGCACGTCCTGCCGCTTGGGTGTATTCATGCGAATACAAAGGTCTTAAATTATCTCCGTCAAATTTATTCGCATCTGTAAAAATACTTGTTTTGACTGGTAAATTAAGTCCTACGGCAATCGTCTCTGTACAAAACAATAGTTTAATGTATCCTTTGACAAACAACAGTTCTACGATTTCTCTTAAAACAGGCAACAACCCAGCATGATGCATTCCGATTCCTTTTCTTAGTAATTGGACCATCTGGATGTACTCTGGTAACTGTAAATATTCCTGATAATTGGGCAATTTACGAATAATCATTTCGCATTCGTGGTCAATCGTGTAAGGAATCTTGCTGTCAAATTCCAACAGATTGGTGGTCACTTCTTTCGCGCAAATTTCCAATTGTTTTCTACTAAACACATAACATAATGCAGGCAGCATTTCCTTTTCTACTAAATATTTAGTAACTTGATTCAAGACATGTTGTCTTTTTACATGTACATTATGATGCTCAAATAATTTCAGCATCTTGTTCATTTTAAAATAATGTTCTTCCTGAAATTGTCCTTCACTCGTCTGAATAACAAAAGGCTGATTAATCATTTTTTTTATTTCTTCTTGTTGAGCCTTATCTTTAATAGCTTTGAAAACTCCTGAAGTCGTAGTAATAAAGCTATAATGCGTAAGCGGAACAGCTCTTACTTTTTTCGTGGTTAAATACACAGTCTTTTCTTTTGCTGCATCTTCCCCTCGTGTTTCCAACCAATACGCAAATTTTTCTGGGTTATCTAACGTAGCGGATAAACAAATCATCTGAATATGCTGCGGAAGCATCATTATGCTTTGTTCCCATACATGGCCTCTTGCAGGATCATTAATCATATGAATTTCATCAAAAACAACACATCCTAATTCTCGTTCAATATCCATTTCGAATGAAATGCTAGAAGTAACTGGTTTTAATTCGTTTTTGCTTTTAATTTGGTACAATTTATTTAACAAAATTTCAGTAGTCATAATCAAAACATCTGCGTCAGGGTTCGTTTTAATATCTCCTGTAATTAATCCCACCCTAATATGCGGATATTTTTGTGTAAAGTCATAAAATTTTTGATTGGATAATGCTTTAATAGGGCTTGTATAAATAACCTTTTTCCCTTTTGAAAAAAAATAGTCTAATGCGAATTCTCCGGGTAATGTTTTTCCCGACCCGGTTGGAGCGCATACTAGAACATGATTTCCGCTTACGATGGCTTCAATAGCCCACTTTTGAAAAATATGCAAGTCATATGGATATTTTTCAAAATATTGTTTGTTCTCGTTTGAATAATGGGTTAAACTGCAAACTTTTACCATGTTATATAAAATCCATAATTAGCTTTATATGGTTTACGATATGTATTTTCTTATAAAATGTAAAGCATGTTAGTATAGAAAAGTATAAATTCATAAAAATTAAACAAAAATGATAGTTTCTTTAAGTAGGTTAGATATATATTCTAAAAAATGAAAAAAAATTCCCAAAAGTATTTTCCGTTTTTCAAAAATGGACAAAAAAAATGTCCAAAAACGAAAAAGGCCAAAGAACTTGTGCAAAAAAAAAGTTTTGTGACCATAATTGAAAATTAGCGTCTGGTGACTAAAAAAATATTTTTCAGGTTGTGAGCATAATTTTTTTATTTATTTTTGTAAAAACAATTTAGGGATTTTTTCTGTTGATAGTGTAACAACAAATGGCAACGGATTTGTCCCAAAAAATCCCGATGGTTGGCTATTCTTGTAAAAATTGTGACTATAATACAAGCTGTTTAAAAGATTACAAAAAACATCTTTTGACACGCAAGCATACAAAATCAATAGAAATCCAGGAGCAACTTTTTCTAGCAAATTCGTTCGTTTGTAAAAATTGTCAAAAAATATACAAAGATCGTTCCGGGCTGTGGAGACATAAACAAAAATGTTCTGTGCCCTTTGCACAGCCATGTGTAAACGACAAAACAATCGATTTGACAAATTTAGTATTGGAAATGGTGAAGCAAAATCAAGAGTTGCAGCGCCATATTATTAAAATTTGTGAAACTGGTATCATTCAAAATTCACAAATCAATAGTAACAATAAAACATTCAATCTGAATTTGTTTTTAAACGAACAATGTAAAGATGCTATGAATTTAACCGAGTTTGTGGATTCTCTCCATCTTCAACTCACCGACTTGGAAAAAGTAGGAGAATTGGGCTATGTGAACGGCCTTTCCAATATTATTATCGACAACCTGAAATCCATGGAACTTCATAAGAGACCGGTTCATTGTAGTGATACCAAGAGAGAAACCATTTATGTAAAAGATGAAAACAAATGGGAAAAAGAAAACGAAGAAAAGGACAAATTAAACAAAGCGATTAAAAATATTGCAACCAAAAACATACGTCTTATACCTAAATGGAGAGAAACAAACCCTGAATGCATTCATAGTGAATCTA
>Ga0214919_10010090_pt1 | contig 12049 bp, 11 predicted proteins | sample LL1503_MetaG_FD_177994 | JGI IMG/M metagenome (GOLD analysis project Ga0214919, IMG submission 177994) | Freshwater microbial communities from Lake Lanier, Atlanta, Georgia, United States - LL-1503 | ecosystem: Environmental > Aquatic > Freshwater > Lake | place: USA: Georgia | collected...
CTCAAATCAGACGACTACACATGTAGAACTGTACGAAAATGGCTTGTGGACGCGGGTTCAATTCCCGCCAGCTCCACCAGATGCAAGTTTAAAGGCCGCTAAGGACATACACTTAGCGGCTTTTTATATTTAAAATCAAAGACTTACTATCTAATAGCGTATAACAGTAGATATTGAAAGCCAACATCGAAACGGGGAACATAGCGGGGAACAGACGGGATTAAATGACTATTTTTCAAAGTTGTTCCCCGTATAACTGGATAAGCATAGATGCTTACAGATGCCCAATGCAGAAATGCATCATGTCCCCCAAACAAAAAACGGGCTCGGCTTACCGATTACGGGGGCTTATATTTAGAAATAAGTCCCGCAGGATCTAAAAGATGGTTTTGGAAAACGTATGCCGATGGCAAAGAGAGCCGTATGGCTCTTGGAGGCTACCCTGCCACTCCCCTAACAGCTGCAAGAAAAGCAAGAGATGAGACCCGAATGTCAACCGGATTAGACTTGAATAGACGAGTTTTCATTTTTACGGCAGACCCAGTTATTCACCTGTTTACTGGCCTGATTAAACCGGAATGACTCTCGCAATAGCCTCTCATTTGCGTTTCGTTCGAACGAGTCAGCGCCTTTTGGATTGGCCAGAAATCGACTAGGCTTTCTTGTTAAATTGCCCCCAAAATGAAGCCAGTAAGTTATTTGTTGCTTTTGAATTGTCAGCAATTGAAACTGAATTCACAGATGCCAGAGAAGAGGCTGCAGGAGATATGCGCTTAGGTGCAGGTGCATAAAGCTCAATGGTTTTTTCTGTTTGCCTGAACTGAACGCCAGCCAGCGCCTTAGATACGCTTGAATTGCTGACTGTAGAAGCTTCTTTGGCAAGTCGTATAGATTCTAAAGTCGAACGAACTGGGCTAATTGCAGCATTTCGAACACTTGGCGGAGGGTTGCTAAAGTCTATTTTCATGGGCTTAGACAAAAAGAATTTAAATCTTGTTTAGAAGTTATTCCGTAGTTGGAATTTCTAAATAAGTACTTACCCTAAATTTTTAAATTTATTTGATTCGCAATTAGCAAGCAGGGATTCGTTAAGGAACTTGTCACGGCGTCAAGCTGTGCCGACAAATTCCAGCAGCAATCGGTTGACGGCCTCGACCTGTTCTTGCTGAACCCAATGACCGGCACCCGGCAATATCTGGCAAATGCGCAGTTGGGTGCATACACTTTGCATGCGCTCAAAGGCCCTGGGTGACTGGTAAATGCCCCAGTCGGCTGCGCCGTGCGTACTCAGCCACATAAACGGCCAGATCCGAGTCGGTTAGCCACGTGCAGGTTTGAATTTGTGAGGCAGTGGGCATGAAGGGCGTTACCGCATCGGCCATGGTCGATGGACAAGGCATGACGTCGTAGTGCGGCAAAGCGGCCAGCACCTCGGCCTGCCAGGCCTTCAAAGGCATGGGTTGATTGGCCGACCAGTCCGCGCTTTTGACATGGTAGTAGGCCCGCAAAAAATCATGCAAATCTTGTGGGCTTTGTTGAATCTGAGAAATGCTAAAAATCAAATCCAAGTTGATTTGACGCGCTGGCATTTTTTACCGCAGAAGCTGGACGTTTTCGAAATGTTTGACGCGAAGCATGCTTCTCCACCACGGCTTGTTTGCCAGCCTTCACCTCTGAGTTTTGACGTCTGGCATGCAGCATCTGTTTGGACGTGCGCGTGGCCATCGCCAGATCAACCAAAGGCTGAGGAATTTGAAGGGAAGTAGATGCGTGAGTTTGCAAGTGCGCCGGCATAAGCGAGGGCTCAAACAACCATGTGTCTGGCACCTCTCGCATGTAAGGCAACCAGCGCCGAACAAAAACGCCATGCGGATCGTGATCTTGTGCTTGTTTAATTGGGTTGTAAACGCGCGTGGTATTGATACCCGTGGTGCCCGATTGCATTTGAAGTTGGCTCCAGTGAATGCCAGGTTCGTAGTCTAAAAATTGCGTGGCAAGCCATTCACCCACAGGACGCCAATGCAGCCACAGTGGATAAGCTGCCACCGAAACCAACATGGACCGCATCCGAAAATTGAGCCACCCTGTTTCTCGAAGCATGGTGACGCAAGCGTCTACCATTGGCCAACCTGTACGCGCATTTTTAAGGGCCGCAAAGTATTCGAGGTTAAATTCTTGTTCGCGCAAGTTGTCATAGCCGCGGTGCATGTTACGCCACTCAATGGCAGGTTCACTTTCAAGCTTCTGAATGAAATGGCAATGCCAATACAAGCGACTCACGAAACCGCTTAAACCAGCACGATGACGGCTAGCTTGTGGCGGCAAGCTGGCCATGTACGCACGTGTTTTTTGCACCACTTCACGCATGCTGATGCATCCAAAAGCCAGGTAGACCGAAAGGCGTGAGCATGCATCGGGCGCAGACAAAGGTGAAGAAATACCCCCGCGATACCCAATGCTTCGGGCATTTAAAAAACTATGCAGCGTAGCCAACGCAAGGGTACGACCGCCGCGCTGTCTGAGAGGTGGATTGTGCTGCAATTGTGATGGCGCAGACATCACAAAGGGTGCTGCAGATGGCGACTGCCAAAACGTCAAAGAATTCGGATTTTGCTGGGGCGATGCCATGTGCTGCTCCCATGCAGCTTGCCATAGGTTACGGTTTTTCAGCCTTCGCACCACACCAAATTGTGCAAACTCTTGCCAACGAACGCTGTGCGCTTGACACCATGCACCCACCTTGAGATCGCGTGCATAGGTGAATGCATTGCCTGTTTCCTCATGAGCATAAAGCCCAGAGAACGGCGCATCGTGCCAGATTTTTGTCAGTACCTCGGGTAATTCGCCTGTGTGAATCTCAATGCAACCACCCAGCGTTCTTAAATGCACATCCAGATCTTGCAAGGACTCGCGTACAAACTCAAAGTGCTGAAGAGCCGCATCGGGTTGCAACCACAGCTCGGGTTCCACAACGTAAATACAGCGCACCGGACCTTGCTTGGCAGCGTGGGCCAGCGCCTCATGATCTTGCCAACGCAAGTCGCGTTTGAACCAGACCAGGCTGTAGCTCATTTAGACAGATTGCAGCAGCCATCACGGTGGCAACCAGTGAGGGAGTCAAAGGAGCAAGTAAGCAAAGGCGTTCCAAGGACGTTAAAAGCTTCTTGCGTCATGACAGATTCTTTCCCCTGGCCGAATGCAATTTCTGATAGCTGTCAATCAAGCGGTGGTGCCTGTCCAAACCCTCTAGCTTCATGCTGGTTGGCGTTAAACCAAAGAAACGCACACTGCCATTCACCGAGCCCAACACGGCTTCCATGCGAGCGTTGCCAAACATGCGGCGGAAGTTGTGTTCGTAGTTTTCTATATCGAGTTCTGGGTCTAAGTCAACTTCTAGCACCACATTCAAAGCTTGATAAAACAGTTTGCGCTCAACGGTGTTGTCGTTGTATTGCAAAAAGGCACCTGCCAAATCTTGTGCGGCTTCCAATTGCTTTAATGCCAGGTGAATCAGCAGTTTCAGCTCCAGCACGGTCAGTTGGCCCCATTCGGTGTTCTCATCAAACTCAATGCCAATCAGGGTGGCAATGTCGGCGTACTCATCCAGTTCGTTGTTTTCCAAACGGTCTAGCAGTGCCGCCAAGCTGGTGTCGTTTAAGCGATGCAGATTCAGAATATCTTCACGGAACAACAAGGCTTTGTTGGTGTTGTCCCAAATTAAATCTTCTACTGGGTAAATTTCGGAATAACCTGGCACCAAAATTCGGCACGCCATGGCACCCAATTGATCGTGCACCGTGGTGTAAACCTCTTTGCCCAAGTCTTTCAAAATGCCAAACAGGGTAGCGGCTTCGTCGGCATTGGCCGTATTGCCTTTGCCGGCAAAGTCCCATTCCACAAATTCATAATCTGCATTGGCACTGAAAAAGCGCCAAGACACAATGCCACTGGAGTCGATGAAGTGCTCTACAAAGTTGTAGGGCTCGGTCACGGCCTTGCTTTCAAAGGTGGGTGGCGGCAAATCGTTCAAGCCTTCAAAGCTGCGGCCTTGCAGCAGCTCTGTCAGGCTGCGCTCCAGAGCCACTTCTAAGCTGGGGTGCGCGCCAAAGGAAGCAAACACGCCGCCTGTACGGGGGTTCATTAAGGTGACGCACATGACAGGGTATGTGCCGCCCAAAGAAGCGTCTTTCACCAACACGGGAAAGCCTTGGGCTTCGAGGCCTTGAATGCCAGCCAAGATACTGGGATATTTAGCCAAAACTTCGGATGGCACATCGGGCAAACAAATTTCGCCTTCCAGAATTTCTCGTTTCACAGCACGTTCAAAAATTTCTGACAAGCATTGCACCTGCGCTTCGGCCAAGGTATTGCCTGCGCTCATGCCGTTGCTCACAAACAAGTTCTCTACCAAGTTGGAAGGGAAGTACACCACTTGCTTATCTGATTGCCTTACATAAGGCAGTGAACAAATGCCACGCGCCACATTGCCCGAGTTGGTGTCAATCAAGTGCGAGCCTTTCAACTCACCCTCGGGGTTGTAAATTTGGAGGCAATAAGGGTCCAAAATTTCTTTGGGCAACGCATCCTTCTTACCTGGTTTGAACCAGCGCTCGTTGGGGTAGTGCACAAACTCGGCGTTGGCCAAGTCCTCTCCCCAATAGGCACCCGCGTAGAAATGGTTGTTGTTCAGGCGCTCAATGTACTCGCCCAATGCAGAAGCCAGTGCGCTTTCTTTGGTAGCGCCTTTGCCGTTGGTAAAGCACATGGGCGAATGCGCATCTCGAATGTGCAAAGACCACACATTGGGAATGATGTTGCGCCATGAGGCAATTTCAATCTTGATGCCCAAGTTGGCCAAGATGCCAGACATGTTGGCAATGGTTTGCTCTAAGGGCAAGTCTTTGCCAAGGATAAAGGTGTTGGTTTCAGCCGATGGTTTTAGGCTAAGCAAGGACTGCGGATCGGCATCTAGATTGGCTACTTCTTCGATGACAAATTCGGGGCCAGCTTGCACCACTTTTTTAACAGTACAGCGCTCAATCGAATTCAAAATACCACGCCGATCGACTTCTGAAATTTCAGGCGGCAATTCAACTTGAATTTTGAAAATCTGCTGGTAACGGTTCTCCGGATCCACAATGTTGTTTTGCGAAAGACGAATACTTTCTGTCGAAATGTTGCGCGTGAGGCAATACAGCTTGACGAAGTAAGCCGCACACAAAGCCGACGAAGCTAAAAAATAATCAAAGGGGCCAGGGGCAGAACCGTCGCCTTTGTAACGGATGGGCTGGTCGGCCACCACCGTGAAGTCATCGAACTTGGCTTCCACACGAAGCTTGTCGAGAAAGTTGACCTTGATTTCCATGGGCTATATTTTAGAATTTATTTAAAGCCTCTGTATCACTCGGGTAGAACACCAATTTCTTTGGCAATGGATTGCCAGCGGGTTGATTCGCTACGCAGGAAAGCACCTACCGCTTCCACGTTCATGCTGCTGTCAACCAAGGGGCCAATGGTGGCAATGCGATCGTCCACTTCTTTGTCGGCTAACAGGGCGTTGATGTCGCGATTGCTGCGCTCAATGGCCGCCGCTGATGTCCCTGTCGGTGCCACCACAGCAAACCATCCCACCATATCGAAACCTGGCAGTTTTTCAGACAATGCGGGGACGTTTTCCCAGCCTGGTAGACGCTTGGCTGAAGTAGTGGCCAATACGCGCAACTTGCCCTGACGAATCAAGGGTGCGGTGCTGGCCAGGTCGGCCACCATGGCATCCACGTGGCCGCCCATGAGATCGGTGGTGCCCTGCCCCACATTGGCATACGCCACCAAGTTGGCACCAGCGCCAGCGCGCGCATTGAACAAGCGCGCAATCATGCCGCTGAAGGTACGCGGGCCTTCGTTGCCCAAGCTCAGTTTTCCTCCTGAAGCTTTGGACTTGGCTATTAAATCATCGAGACTTGCAATGTTGGCGTCAGCTTTAACCAACAAGGCAAAGGGACTGCGTGCAATGAATGCCACTGGCACAAAGTCTTTGGCAGTGTCGTAGGGCAAGCTTTTAAAGAGCAGTGGATTGGTAACCAAGGCCGCTGTGGTGGCAAAGTAGAAGTTACTGCCATCTGGCGCAGACCTTGCCGCAGCCAGTGCACCAATGGTGTTTTGACCACCCGGTTTGTTGTCAATCACCACAGCTTGGCCCCAGAGTTTGGCCAAGCGATCCGACAAGATGCGCGCCACATTGTCAGGACCCGAACCAGGTGGTTGTGACAAGGTCCATTTAACCGGTTTGTCGGGCCAGCTTTGCGCATTGACGCTAGAAACAAAAGAACCTGCATACGAGCCTGCGGCCACCCACAAAGTGGCTTGGGTAAATTGACGTCTTTTCATGCGCTTGTCTCCTTGTAAATTTATTCTAAGTAGGCTTGCCAATTTGCAAATAATTTTTGGGCATCAGACTCATTGGATGCGCTTGCAAAAACATAATGATCAGGCCGCACCAACGCAGCATTCACGCCATGGCGTTGCATCCAAAGGGCTACAACGCCTTCAGCTTCTGGTTCAACAGTCAAATCAACAGTGTTAACACCTTGCGGCACGATGATGGTGAGGGTGCCATCCGTCACCCAGCGCCACTGGTACCCATGCAAATGATCCATCAGCTGGCCTGCTTGCATGCGCGGTTGCGGAAACAAGGTGCCAGCACCTGGACTTGGAAAAATCAAACCAGTGGTCAATGCAGGCAAGACATCTTGCCTTGGCGTATCTTTCACAATACCACCACAGTCACTGAGCAGTTTGAAATCTCGTGCACGCGCTTTTTCAACATCGCGTTCACAAACCACAGCGCCTACAGCTTTGATGCGCGAGGTGAGTTCAGTCACGTGGGCTTTGCGTTCTTCGCCATAACTATTGAGTAATTTTTCTGCAGAAAGGCCTTTCACATTGCCTTTCAAAACAGATGTGAGTTTCCAGGCCAAATTGGCTGCATCGCGGACACCTTGGCACATGCCCTGGCCCAAAAAGGGAGGCTGCATGTGCGCTGCATCACCGGCTAAAAATACGCGGCCTTCCCGCCAACGCTCTGCCACCAAGGCATGAAAACGGTAGCTGCTTTGGCGCCACAGTTCACCATCTTCTGGTGTCAACCAGCGGCTTAAGAAATTCCATGTGGCCTCGGGTGTTGCAGCCTGTGCAGGATCTTCCTCGGGCTTCAGGCTGATCTCCCAACGACGGTGGTTTTGAGGCCCAATGACCAAGGTACAGGGCCGTTCGGGCTCGCAGTATTGAACGCTGGTTTTGGGCAACTTGGCCAGCCCCTTTTCGTTCACGAGCACGTCCACCACCAACCAAGGTTCATCGAAATCTAAATCCTCAAAATCAATGCCCAAACTTTCCCGCATGCCACTGGCACCACCATCACAAGCCACGGCATACTTCGCATGCACTTGACTTGAATCTTCGTAGTTCAAAGTCACGCCGTGCGGGTCTTGTGAAAATTGAGTCATGGTCAATCCCATGGCCATACTCACGTTTGGCAAGCCTGCAACATGCTCACGCAAAATTCGCTCAACAGGCGGCTGAGAAAACACCACCGAAGGTGTGTAACTTTGTGGATAGGGTGCTTGCACCATGGTCATGCGACGGATCAATTGTCCATCGACACCCAAAAATTCTGAGTTGGTAAAAGGCTCCGTGTAAGGTATGACCTGATCAATCACACCGATCTGCTGAAACACACGCAAGATTTCATGGTCAAGTGAAATAGCGCGGGGAATTTCATAGACACCTGGCAGTCGATCGCAAATGTGAACCCGAAGACCTGCTTGCCCAAGCAAAGCGGCCAATACAACACCTGCAGGGCCGCAGCCCACAATGGCCACGTCGACCTGAGTTACCGATTGCGAGGGCATGTTACTCGGCTTGAATGCCAGCGATGGCAATGGCTTTTTTGTTGGTGGCAATGTCTCTCTCTAGGAATCGACGAAACTCTGCGGATGTTGATGAGGAAGGCACTGCGCCATTGATTTCAAATGCTTGGATGACCTCTCGCGCTTGCAATGCTTTTTGAACTGTCTCGGCCAAAGCCGTAGAAATGGCCGATGGCAAGCCCTTGGGTGCAAGCAAACCAATCCATCCTGCAAATTCAAAACCAGGCACTGTGGTGGCCAGTGAGGGTGCATCGCCCACACCAGCAGCACCCGTTGGCAAGCTGTGCCCCAACAAACGGAGTCGATCGCCGGCCACGAGTGACATGGCAGCCGGCGCAGGTGTCAGCACCCAGTCGGTTTCTCCAGACACCACAGATGCCACGCCTTGACTGCCGCCTTTGTAGGGAACGTGCAATGAAGTGAACCCTGCGGCTGACTGAAACGCCAAGCCAGCCAAATGACTTGCTGAGCCTACACCCGCTGAAGCCATGTTGCTTTTGTCGCCTTTGCTTTTGGCATATGCAATCAGATCCCTGGTAGTTTTGACGGGCAGCGAAGGATTACAAACCAACACATTGGGCAACAGGGCCACCAAACTGATCAACTCGAAGTCGAACAAGGGGTCGTAGCGCACTGCCTTTTGCAACAAGGGCGCTGTGGAAATAGCTGTGGTGGAACCAATGAGCAGGGTATAGCCATCTGGGGATGAAATGCGAGCGGTTTCAGCACCCAAGGCCCCAGCTGCGCCTGCCTTGTTATCTGCTACAGCTGCTTGCTGAAGCGACTTGGCCATTTCAAGCATGAGCAAACGGCCAATGGTATCGACTGAACTGCCAGGTGCATTGGGTATGATGAACTTGACGGGTTTTTGTGGCCAATTTGCTGCAGACCGCAATGGAAAAGTAGCGGCATGTGCCGTTGCTAAATTAAACAGGCCGAAGCCTGCAGCCATGAGTGTTCTTCTAGACAAGTTCATCGTGGGTCTCCGTGCCGTGGGATTTGCAATGGATCAATTGAGTTGGGGCATGAAAAAGACTCGGCGCTGTGCTTGTTTCAAGTGATCCGTTGGCATTTGACCAATACCCCACTGGTCAATTCGGCCCGCTGGCCAAGTCCAATCTTCCGGACGACCAGCTTGGTACGTCTCATCAATTTGTTCAATTTCTGCAGTGTATTCAATGACGATGCCAAACGGGTCAACGAAATAATTGAAGGCATTGTCGCCGGGACCATGCCGTCCAGGACCCCACTGGGGTGGTAAGCCTAAATCTTTCAGACGCCCACCGCCTCGCATCACAGCGTCGAGTGTGGGCATGAGAAAAGCAACATGATTCAGTGCATCGTTGTCGGTATCGCCCAAGGCAATGGTGTGGTGATCATTGTCGCAATTCATAAAGGCCATGATGCGCGTTCGATCGGCCAATACAAAGCCCAATGCCTTTTCAAAAAAGACACGCGAAGCTTCTACGGCGTGGCTGTTAAGCACAGCATGCGCCAAACGAATGGGCTGGTCTTTCGGAACGGGTGCGTCGTTGGCTCGCTGGGCATCACCATGCACAACTTCAATTCGACGGCCATCTGGATCGCAAATGACAACGACAGTTCCGCCAGCAGGATCTGAAGCTGCACCTCTGCGCTCAACCGTACCGCCAGCAAGCACGGCGGCTTGCGCAACGTGGTCTAAGGCAGCTGCACTGCGAGCGCGCAAAGTGACCAAGCGCAACTGAGGCGTGCCAGCGGCCTCGTGCAGCGCCAGCAAATGATGGTCGTTGCCACTGCCCCGAAAATAAATCGTGCCCCAACTTCTGTCGGCCACGATCAAGCCCCAAGTCTGAGTGTAAAAAGTTTCAGCCGCAGCCAAATCAGGTACTGTGAGCGAGACACTTCGCAGCCCGGAGATCCAAGGAGATTTCATTGCTTGTCCTATTCATGCAGTTGTTTTCAGGCGGCATTTAGGCGGTGATTAGGCCGCATGAAGGCCAGCTCCGTTGCCTAAAAATCGAAGCGCATTGGCAAATGCCAAAGCGTCTTGTGTAAGCTGATCGACCCCTGCTTCGCTCAATCGACCCATGGGCAGAGGCTCGTGAAAATTAAACGGATAGTCGGTGCCCAACATCAATTGACTGGCGCCAAAAGCTTGAATCAGGTGGCGCAAAGTGGCAGGGTCATAGACCAGCGTGTCGAAGTACAAACGCTTTGCCGTTTCAGCGGGTGATTCAGGCAATCTATCGGCCAGTGCAGGAAAAGTTTTCCAGCCTTGGGTTAAACGCGGCAGCAAGGAAGCCAGTGTGCCGCCGCCATGGCTGAATGCAATTCTGAGCTGGGGGTGCCGCTGCATCAGTCCGCCTGTAATCACCGAGGCGGCTGCTAAACCCACATCGGTGGGATAGCCCAAGACTTGCTCAAGTGCGGGCGGTCCAATTAAACGGTCCATGCCTGCTGGCTTGAGGGCGTGTACAAACACGGGCACATCGAGCGCCACGCAAGCTTCGTAAAATGCATCAAATTTGGCATCGCCAATGGGCGTGCCATTGATGTTGCTGCCAAGCTCTACACCCACCAGGCCTAACTTTTCATGCGCATACCTCAACTCGAGAATGGCCGCATGGACATCTTGCAAGGGCACTGCCACCAAGCCTAGCAATCGACCATTCGACTCTGCGCACAAAGCAGCAGTTTGCTCATTGAGGTATCGAACCAAAGGCTGCGCATCTGACAAGCTAAGCCAATAGGACAACAACTCCGGCATGGGTGAAATCACTTGGTGAGATAAGCCCATCTCGGGCAGGTCGGCAATTCTGCGCTTCGCTGACCAGCATTGCTCAGAAACTGTTCTGTAGTGTTGACCATTGAACATGACTTGTCGGTGGCACATGCCTTTGGCATCTGGCGCGGCTTCGGTATAGGGCCATGGCGAAGGCGCAGACGCGCCTAAATAACGCGGAAAATTTTCAGGCACCAAGTGCGCATGAATGTCGACGCCGCAGCCGCAGCCAACTGTGTGTATGTTCTTCATTCTTTAATGCAACTCAGGAGTGATGCAAACCAGCGGCTGTAATGCCGGCAATCACAATTTCTTCATCCTCATCGCCTGTTCCACCAGAGGCACCGGCAGCGCCAACCACTTGTCCTTGTGCATTGGTGATAAGCACCGCGCCAGTTTGAGGAATAAAGGGATGCTGCGCATTGCTCGCTATGGTGCCGAAAAATGCCGGCATGTCCTTGGCTCTCACTGCCAAGGCACGACTACTCACACCCATGCCGATGGCCGCACCCGCTTTGCCATGCGCAATGTCCAAGCGCAAAGCACTGGCACCATCTTCACGCGCAAAGGCAATGGCTTGAGCCGCAGCATCAACCACCACCACGCCCATGGGTTTGTAGCCTTTGTTACGGGCAGCAGCGAGGGCGCTTGCAATGATGGTCTGTGATTGAGTCAAACTTAAGGAAATCATCCAATACTCCATTGAAAAAATACAGAAAGTCTATCGACAAAATAAGTCGTTGCCTTTTTTCAGGCTCTTAGGCTTACTTGAGCTTAAAAGGATTGTGAAGCCAATTTGTCATGGTGGCATTAGCCATAACCCGATAGACTTGGCCAACCATGTCATCTCCCATCCCAAACGTGAACACAGCCCTGACTGAACCACCAACTTCTGTGAGTTTTTGGCAAGCCTTTGGCTTTTGGCTCAAGTTGGGCTTCATCAGCTTCGGCGGCCCTGCTGGCCAAATTGCCATCATGCACGAGGAATTAGTGGTTCGACGGCGTTGGCTCTCTGAAAAACGTTTTCTTCATGCACTCAATTACTGCATGGTGTTGCCCGGGCCAGAAGCCCAACAACTGGCCACCTACATCGGCTGGTTGATGCACAAAACAAGGGGCGGCATTGTGGCCGGTGTTTTGTTTGTGCTGCCATCGCTGTTTCTCTTGATTGCTCTGTCGTGGATTTATATCGCCTACGGTCAAGTGGCTTGGGTGGCTGGATTGTTCTACGGCATCAAGCCTGCAGTGACAGCCATCGTCATTCAAGCAGCTCATCGCATAGGCTCGCGTGCATTGAAAAATAATCTGCTGCTGGCCATCGCTGCGGCAAGTTTCGTGGCCATATTTGCCTTGAATG
>Ga0214919_10010091_pt1 | contig 12047 bp, 11 predicted proteins | sample LL1503_MetaG_FD_177994 | JGI IMG/M metagenome (GOLD analysis project Ga0214919, IMG submission 177994) | Freshwater microbial communities from Lake Lanier, Atlanta, Georgia, United States - LL-1503 | ecosystem: Environmental > Aquatic > Freshwater > Lake | place: USA: Georgia | collected...
CCTTGACGCCCATTACCGAGAAGCGTTACATCCACCACTACAACATGGCTCCTTGGGCCAATGGTGAAACTGGTCGCGTTGGTTCGCCCAAGCGTCGCGAAATCGGACACGGTGTTTTGGCCGAGCGTGCATTGTTGCCCGTTGTGCCAAGCCAAGAAGAGTTCGCTTACGCATTGCGTTTGGTCAGCGAAGTCATGAGTTCAAACGGCTCGACGTCAATGGCTTCAGTTTGCTCAAGCAGCTTGTCGTTGATGGACGCCGGCGTGCCGCTCAAGGCCGCTGTTGCTGGTATCGCGATGGGACTCATTTACGCCGAAGGCAAGTACCTCAGCCTCACCGACATTCTTGGAGCCGAAGATGCCTTCGGTGACATGGACTTCAAGGTGGCCGGAACCGCCGACGCCGTGACTGCATTGCAGCTCGACACCAAGATCGACGGAATCCCCGCCGATGTTTTGGCCGCTGCACTCGAGCAGGCCAAAGAAGCTCGTCTCAAGATTCTCGACGTGATGAACGCAGCGATTTCCAAGGGTCGTGACACGGTTGCCGAATCAGCTCCGAAGATCATCTCGATCAACATCCCCATGGACAAGATCGGTGAAGTCATCGGACCGAAGGGCAAGGTCATCAACACCATCCAGCAAGAGACCGGCGCCGACATTGCTGTCGACGACGACGGCGTTGTTGGCATCGTGACGATTGCTGCTGTTGAAGGCTGGCGTATGGAAGATGCCAAGGCTCGTATCTTGGCCATCGTTGATCCGCCCAAGGCTGAACTCGGCGCTATCTACAACGGTCGCGTTGTGAGCATCACCAAGTTCGGTGCCTTCGTCAATATCTTGCCGGGACGTGATGGACTCATTCACATCTCGAAGCTCGGTGGCGGCAAGCGCATCAACAACGTTGAAGATGTCTTGAGCCTCGGCCAAGAAATCGAAGTTCGTGTTGAAGACATCGATGACAAGGGCAAGGTCAGTTTGACCCTTGCTGGCGATCCGCCGGCACCGGCTGCGTCATCATCAGGTTCATCGTCGGCTCCGGCATCAGCACCTCGTGCTGCTGCAGCTGATGGTCCCGTGACCGTCAGCTTCGATGATGCATTCGACAGCGAAATCAGTAGCGAAATCGGCGACCTCGGTCCTGGTGGAGCAGCTGGTGGTGAAGGAAGCAGCGGTCGTGACGACCGTGGTGGACGTGGCGGTCGTGATCGCGGTCCCCGCCGTCATCGCTGAGCAATACAAGCACGCGCGAAAGGCGCATGATCGACCAATTGGTTGATCATGCGCCTTTTTGCTATCCCAGAATGAAGTGTTATCTCGGCATGAATTGTGCTCGCGTACTAGTTTCGTGATGTGAGTCATTCATCCGACCCTCGTATGTTGGGTCTTGATGGAGTGCGGGCATGGGCCGTCATTGCTGTTGTGGCATTTCATGCCGGATTGGTCCAGGCTGGTTGGGTTGGTGTCGACGTCTTTATGGCGTTGTCTGGGTTTTTGATCACTGGGGTTTTGATTAATGAATTAGAGAAAAAGCAAAGCCTTTCACTGAGCAATTTTTGGCGCCGGCGAGCGCGCCGATTGCTGCCGGGGCTTTTTGTACTTTTGGCGTTGATCACCGTTGTTTCGCAGTTCGGTCTGAAGAACTGGACAATTCCAACCCCACGAGAAGTTGTGGGTGCGCTGACGTATTCATCAAATTGGTTACGCCTTGGTGCACATCAGAGTTATTGGAATATTTTCAATGCCCCAAGTGCCCTCGACCATTTGTGGAGTCTGGCAATTGAAGAGCAGTTCTATTTGGTGTGGCCGTTCGTCATATTGCTGTCTTGGAAGTTCGGTCAAAGACGTGGAGCAATACTTGCGACTGGGGCACTCATCGTTGCAACTGCGACAGTGCAAATTCTTTCTGCTGTTAACAATGTCGGCCTTGAACGTATCTATGTCGGAACCGACACTCGTGCCCCAGCATTTTTGGCGGGAGCATTTGCCTGTTTGATTCGTCCAAATTTGTCAGATCAGGCAATTGTTTGGTTGCGACGATCATTGATCGTTCCTGCTGGAATCTTGATCACAGCATGTTTTGTTCTAGTAGGAGACGAACGTGTGACTTATCAGGGCCCGCTCATTGCAGTGAGTTTGTGCGGTGCATGGTTGGCTTTAAGTTCAAGCTACGTCTCAACGTCAACAAAGAAGCTCTTTGTTTTGACAGCGAAACCATTGACGTCAATTGGTCGGTGGAGCTATGGGATATATCTCTTTCACTGGCCAATTTTGATCGTGATTGGTTTTGACGAATTCAATTTGTTGATTCGTTTCATCATTGCCATGTCTGGATCAATAGTTATGGCGGCGTTCAGCTACGAATTGTACGAAAATCGAATTCGCATTAAGGGATTCTCTCGACGAGTGATTCCGGTTGCCGCGCTTGCAGTAGTTATCGTCGCGGCGACAGCGTTGATGGCCAGCAAGACTTTGCCACCCGATGTTGATGCGAAAACTCAGGAAGAATTATTGACAACCTTGCCACCTGTGGTCAAAGTTGTTTCTGATGCGTCTCAAGGTGAAACGAACCCGAGCGAAGCCGCAGTCAAGCCACGTATTTTGGTCGTTGGCGACTCGGTGATCTATGGACTTCTTCATCAATTCAAAGCCGAGGCAGCACGTCAAGGTCTCGATATAGCGGTACGCGCTGCCCCAGGTTGCACGATGAGCGATCAGCCGCAGGATCAAAATAATTCCTTTTCAACCGACTTATGTGCTCGCATACGCGGTGCTTTGAAAAGTGATGTGCAGACATTCCGACCCGACGAGATCATCGTTTTTTACGGCGGGACATGGTCGCCTTACCTGTGGCATGGTGGCGAGTTCGATCCGTGTTCAACAAAAGGTCAAAGTATGATGGCCGATGCGCTACGCGCGTTATTAGCTGATCTTGAAGTCGCCGATAGTCGCATCGTGCTAGTGATGCCACCGCAAATGGGTGGGCAATATGGTAAGGATGCGCAAGGTGTCGCCCCCTGTTATGGGTCTGTTTACCGAGCCGAAGTTAATCATGATCCCAACATTGGATTGTTGCGAGTTGACGTATTGGTGTGTCCGCAAGATGCCAAAACATGTGATGAAGTGAATGATTCAACTCAGGACCCAATTGAGTGGCGTACTGATGGCTTGCACTTCACCGAAGTGGGTGGCCAGGCAGTGATTGATTTCTTACTCAAAGTCTCGGTTAAGTCATCCCATTCACCATGAGCTGGCGGTTTATGATCGTGTCATGGGTGAACAAGTAACTGGTCAGCAATCAAACTCTGGAAAAATCCGGGTCGGTGTCTTTGGCGCTGGTGGACGTATGGGCGCCACCGTGTGCGATGCAGTCATGGCTGATCCTGATCTTGAATTAGTTGCTGCGGTCGATCCGGCATGTGCCGGTCAAGTGATTCACGGAATCACGATCGGAGCCGATCCGCGAGCGATGGCCGATGCGGGTGTGCAAGTTGCAGTTGACTTCACGATTGCTGCTGCCTCACGAACCAACTTGCAGTGGTGTGCATTGCACGGTGTGCACGCAGTCGTTGGCACAACTGGTTTCAACGACGAAGACCTGAATGGATTTCGTTCGGCGTTCACTTCGTCGAACTGCATGATCGCGGCCAACTTCGCAATTAGCGCTGTGCTCATGATGAAGTTCGCCGAGATGGCTTCGCCGTGGTTTGAGACCGCAGAAATTATTGAGTTGCACCACGACAACAAAGCTGATGCACCAAGCGGAACTGCAGTTGCAACTGCCAATCGCATGGCTGCAGCATCTAGCGAATGGGCCGCTGATCCGACGACACATGAAGTCATCGCTGGTGCACGTGGCGGCAAAGGTCCAGCCGATATTCGATTGCACGCTGTGCGCATGCGCGGCATGGTCGCACATCAAGAAGTGATCTTGGGTTCGGCTGGGCAAACGTTGACCATTCGCCAAGACAGTTACGACCGCATCAGCTTTATGCCAGGTGTGGTGTTGGCCTGCAAAAAGATTGCCGGCTTGCCTGGTCTCACCATGGGCCTAGAACCAGCCCTCGGTTTGTAATTGCTCAAAAGAATGTGAGCGCCGCGGCGCAGAGTCTGAAAATTTGTGTTATCGTTTTCGGTAACACTCTAGGACTTCCCATTGAGGTGGCTTATGAAACAAGCAGCAAAGTCTCAACCGAATAGCGGCCAATGGGTCGTGAAAAGATTGCGACAAATATCAGGGCTGTCGAAACGTGAAATTGCCCGACGTGCGCAGACGACTCCGGCGGCACTTGTTGAATACGAATCGGGCCGTCGATCACCCTCATTGTCGTCTTTGTATCGAATCGCTGACGCATGCGGTCTTGAGGTTCAGATCACTTTCCGTCGCAAAAACCCGGCGCTGAATCGAGAAGTCTGCGGTGAACGACTTGCCCAGGTTTTGGCTCTCGCCGATGCATTACCGAAACGACCAGCTGCAGCACAATCTGCGAAAGCTCAGTATGTTTTATGATTTCGCTCGCTGATCGCATTTTGACGATTCACGAATTGCTTGACAAAGCAGAAGTACGTCACGCGTTTGGGGGAGCGTTAGCACTTGCCTATTGCACCGGAGAACCCCGGGCGACCCGCTACATCGATATCAATATATTTCTGCCAGCCGAACAAGTATCAGTCGTTCAAAAGGCGCTTCGGTCGGTCATTGAATTCACTGACACTCAACTGAGATATTTGAAAGCAGAAGGTCAGACCAGAGTTTTTTGGGATGAGACGCCGGTCGATTTGTTCTTCAACGTGTCAGAACTGCATCAGCACATGAGTTTAAAAACATCACTGGGCACTTTGAACGGAGTGGAAATTCCTGTCCTGTCAGCCGAATTCCTTGCGATTTTCAAAGCAATGTTCAATCGAACCAAAGATTGGGCCGACCTTGAAGCAATGGTTGAGGAAGGCAGCTTCAACAGTGATTTTGTCGTGAGTCAACTTGTTGATCTACTTGGAGCTCAAGACACTCGAATCGAGCGCCTCAGTCGGCTCGTTGCAAATTCGCGGTAACGAAACGTTTTAGAGGTGTTCGAGAACGATTTCGCAAGCGCTGACAGTGATGCCGGCGCCTTCTTCAACATTGATCTCGGTGATGACACCGTTTTCAATGATGGCTGAGTAACGCTGCGAGCGTGAACCTAGTCCGAATCCTGAACCGTCCATGGCGAGTCCCATGGCTGCGGTGAAAACACCCGATCCATCGGCGAGCATGGTGATGCCTTCGGCGCCACTGGTCTTACCCCACTGATCCATCACCCACGGATCGTTCACGCTGACACACGCAATGGTGTCAACACCCTTGGCGCGAAGTGCAGCCTGATTTTTGACGTAGCCGGGAAGGTGAACCATCGAGCAGCCGGGTGTGAATGCACCAGGCACAGCGAACAAAACAACTTTGCCCTTGCCCAAAACATCAGCTGAACTGACGGGGGCAGGCATGCCGTTGTCCCCAAGAACATGCAGTGTGACGTTAGGGATTTGGCTTCCGACTGAAATGGTCATGACTTCTCCGTGAGGTTGAGTGACGTATAAAGAGTTGATGAGAATCTAGAACAAAACGACCGGTTATTGCTCGGTCGGGTGCTCAATTTCGTGAATGACTTCCGGAATATCGCGCTTGGCCTTGCGAGCAGACTGGACAAACGAGACCGCAAAGAGTCCGCCGACGACATACCACTGATAATCCTCCATCCATTTCAAAAAGGAGCGGATCTGATCTTCAAAGGCATTGCCGCCGGCCCACAAAATGGCGAGGCGAATGGCAATACCGATCGCCAAGAAGGTCGCATATTTGCGGGGGTCAATACGGCGATGCCCAGCCATCATCCACACCAGGTTTGATCCGCAGAACAAAATGATGACGAGCCAACCAGCCCTGTCCATAGCCTTGGCGAACCAGCGATAGATCGCGGGCAATTCGCCGGCTTGCTTTTCGGTCCAACCAATGGCCCGCTCGCCATACCAGCGTCCCAAATAAAACAAGACCATGCCCGCCACGAAGACACGTGTGAATCCGATGAGCACATACGGGAGCGGGTCGATGAAGGGGACCGAGGCAAACAGGTTTCGGTTGCGACTCGACAAGGCCAGCACAACTGCGGGTCGTTCGTCAATCCATGCTGGTCCGACGTTGCTGCCAAAGGTGCCGATCGCAAAGAACAGACCCGATGCAATCAAAATCGCTCGCCGGGCTAAGGCCGATGCTGGGGGAATCGACTGCGGGGCTTCGGCGTCAAACATGGGTGTCAATCTAGGTCACTTTCGTCGGAGACTGCAGATCGGGTTGAGGTTACGATGATCAGCGTCATCACGACCGGGGAGAAGCCATGACTTCAGACGTTGCCATCATTCCAGGACTTATGCAGGACGTGCCGTTGAGCATCTTGCATCTATTCGATCGAGCCGAAAAATACTTCGGTCACAAGACCGTCGCGACTGCGACTGGCACAGGTCTTGAGCGCACGACATATGCGCAGTGGGCGCATCGCACTCGTCAAGTGGGCACAGTGCTTGAGCAACTCGGTATTTCGAGCAATGGTCGCGTGGCGACATTCGCCTGGAACACTGCTCGGCACCTCGAGTTGTACTTTGCTGCGCCATGCACCGGACGCGTGTTGCATACATTGAACATCCGTCTGTTCCCCGAGCAGTTGACCTACATCGTGAATCATGCTGAAGACGAAGTGATTTTTGTTGACAAGTCGTTGATGGGCCTATTGGCTCCGCTGTTACCCACCTTCACGACTGTGAAGCATCTCGTGATCATGGATGATGGCAAAGGTGAAATTCCGACCGATCTCGCCGGCATTCCGTCGTACGACTACGAAGAACTATTGGCAAAAGCTGCTCCCGCACAATTCAAAGAAGTTCCCGAGAACACTGCCGCGAGCATGTGTTACACGAGCGGCACAACGGGTAACCCTAAAGGTGTCGTGTACACACACCGCAGTACTTTCTTGCACACCATGGCAACGATGATGGCCGATGGTCTCGGAGTATCTGAGCGCGACTCAATTCTTCCCGTCGTGCCAATGTTTCACGCCAACTCATGGGGATTGGCCCACGCTGCAGTTGCAGCCGGAGCAAATCTCGTCATGCCTGGTCCCGACTTGTCGGGTAGAGCGGTTGCCGATTTGATCGTGAATGAAAAGGTCACCATTGCTGCAGGAGTACCAACAATCTGGATGGGTGTGTTGCCCGAACTTAAGGGACGCGACACATCAAGTTTGCGGGTGATTCCGTGCGGTGGTTCAGCAGTACCGCGTGCGTTGAGCGAGGCATATCGCGAACAAACTGGCCTGCCGATTCTGCAAGCGTGGGGAATGACTGAAACGAGCCCACTAGCTGCGGTGTGTCATCTTGATAGTGACCAGTTGCTGCTTGACGTGAATGCGCAAGCAGATTTGCGCACGCAAGTTGGGCGAATCATGTTTGGCGTTGAGTGTCGTGTTGTTGAACCAGGCACGGCGATCAGTGTTCCGTGGGACGGCGAATCAAGCGGTGAACTGCAATGTCGTGGCAACTGGATTGCTTCGACGTATTACAACGACGAACGCGCTGGGGAAAGCTTTACAGAAGATGGTTGGTTGCGTACGGGAGATGTCGCTGCTGTTGATGCTCGTGGTCGTATTCGTTTGCTCGACCGCACGAAAGACCTCATCAAGAGTGGTGGTGAATGGATTAGTTCAGTTGAACTTGAAAATGAACTGATGGCTCACCCGTTGATACGCGAAGCTGCGGTGATTGGTGTGATGCATCCACGTTGGAGCGAGCGTCCGCTTGCCTGTGTCGTACTCGAAGCCGGAGCAACCTTGTCAAAAGAAGAAATTCTTGAGTTCATATCTAGCAAGGTCGCCAAATGGCAGGTTCCTGACGACGTGGTGTTCATTGACGAGGTTCCGAAGACAAGTGTGGGCAAGTTTTCGAAAAAGACTTTGCGTGATCGCTTCGAAAATTACCAATTGCCCACCGCGTGAGACGAGAATGGGATCAATGAAAACTTTACGCGTAAGTTCAATAGTCGTTTCGGCTGTTTTATTGATGAGCTGTGGTGCAGATAGTCAAGATTCTGAAGCGACCTCAATTGCGACGGTTGCTCCTAATGGCGAAGTCATCACCATTCAAGTGCTCGATAACTCGTATCGGCCGAGTGACTATGAAATTAAGGCCGGCACCGAAGTCGTCTTTGAAAATCGTGGCCGCAATGACCACAACATTCTTCCGGACAGCATCAAAGATGATGCTGGACTCACGGCATTGTTGGCCAGTGATATGTCGCCAGCGTCATGGGGGATTGAGTCATCAGCTTTCACCCCAGGTGATTCATTTACGCACCTTTTCAACGTTCCTGGTGTTTATAAGTTTTATTGTTCGATTCACGGCGCTCCCGGCGCCGGAATGTATGGGACTTTGACGGTCTCGTGAAGTACGATCATCTATCGGTATAAACCGTCTCAAGGGGGAAATATGAAGCGATCACTCGGCGCGCTCACAGGAGTCGTGCTTTTAACTTTCGGATTGGTGTCGTGTGGCGGAGATGACTCTGCAACAACCACTGATGCACCATCAACTGAAGTTGCCACGTCAGAGGCGCCGGCAACCGACGAGCCGTCGACGGACGCGCCTTCTACTGAAGGTGTTCTCAACGTTCCGGCCGATTACGCGACGATTCAAGAGGCAGTCGATGCTGCTGTTGAAGGTGACCTGATCTTGATTGCGCCTGGCACTTATAACGAAGCTGTTCAAGTGACCACTAACAACATCATCATCCGTGGACTCGATCGCAACACCGTCATCCTGGATGGAAATTTTGAACTCGACAATGGCATTCGAGTTGTCGGCGCTAACGGTGTCGCTCTCGAAAACATGACGGCCATGAACTACACCAAGAATGGTTTCTTCTGGACTGGCGTCACTGGCTACCGCGGCGACTACCTCACCGCATGGCGTAACGGCGACTACGGCGTGTATGTCTTTGACTCCGTTGGCGGTGTGATCGATAACTCTTATGGTGCTGGTTCACCTGACGCTGGTGTTTACGTCGGTCAGTGTTACCCCTGTGATTCATTGATTAATCACTTCACGTCTGAGTTCAACGGCCTTGGCTACTCGGGTACTAACTCGGGTGGAAACATGATCATCGTGAACTCAATTTTCCGCCACAACCGTGCTGGTGTCGTGCCCAACAGCGGTAGCTATGAATTGTGCTACCCAGAACGCAAGACCACCATCATTGGCAACTTGGTATACGACAACAATCAGCCCGATACTCCGGCAATTGATGTCGCAATCTTGGCTATGGGCAACGGAATCTTGAGCGCCGGTGGTGTACAAAACATCATCGAACGTAACCGAGTGTGGAACCACAACAAGACGGGTATCGGACTTGTACCGTTCCTTGAAGAAGACCCCAATGACTCGTTGCCCGATAAATCAGCATGGGATACCTCGTGTGCTGACAGCAAGAAGTTGATGCCGGTCCAGCCAGACGGAGCGTTGTTGTGGGATAGCCAAGACACCACCGTGCGTGGCAACGTTCTTGAAGACAACCGTCGTGCCGACATCGCTGTTGGTTCTGCTGGTTCAGACTTGTGGACATTGGGCAACTGCTTCGAAGGCAACACCTTCACAACATCCGCTCCGCTCGATCTCGAGAAGTTGGCACCGTGTGGTTCGCCGCTCAGCAAGGATGCTGGCGACTGGACTGCTGGTGACCTCAATGTAATCACCTGGTTGGTCGATGCAGAAACAGCACCGCCGTCAGTTGATTGGAAGACAGCAACGCTGCCCGACATGCCAGTGTTTGATTCTATGCCCGATGCCGCAACGGCGCCTGGCGTTCCAGCGAGCGCGACTCTGCCCACTATCGACCTCGACGCAATTACGGTTCCTGACAAGATCGACTGATCTCGTCATACATAGAAGGACAACAACAATGACCCGGCGAACAAAAGCAATTTTGCTCGCCGGGTCTTTGTTTTTTTTCGGCTCGTGCGCAAGTGATTCTCACGACGCGAAAACACATGACCATTCATCAATGCCCGTTGATGCTGCGTCGGTGATGGGACAACCAGATTCACCAATCACCGGACCACAAGGTCGCGTGGGACAGTTTGTTGTTGAGTGTCCGTACAGCCATGCTCTGCCCGATGATCCGATTGTGTATCCAGGTGATGCTGGAGCATCGCATTTGCATGTTTTCTTCGGTAACAGCACTGCAAATGCCGATTCGAAGCTTGAGAATTTGTTAGATCAATCAACAACCTGTGAACAGCAACAAGACACCGCTTCATATTGGGCCCCGGCACTTCTTGACGATGGACAGCTGATCGTGCCCGTCAAGAGCGTTGCCTATTACCGCGCTGGTCTTGGTGTCGACCCTGAATCAGTTTCAGCGTTTCCTCCAGGTCTCATGATGATTGCTGGCGATGCGATGGCGATTGAAGCTCAGCCGACTTCAGTAGTTGCATGGTCATGTGGAAGTGGCGGAATGCGTGATGAACTTCCACCATCATGCCCATCCGATCGTGGCTTGCGTTTAGATATCACATTCCCAGACTGTTGGGATGGGAAACACCTTGACGTTGCAGGTCATCGCACGCATATGCATTACTCATCGAACGGCACATGTCCGAGCACACATCCGGTGTCGGTGCCACAACTCATTTTCTCGGTGGCGTATCCCGTCCACGGTGATGCCTCACATTTACAACTGGCATCGGGTGGATTAATGACTGGTCACGCTGACTTCGTGAATTCATGGAACCAGGAAAAACTCGAAGAAGAAGTTGAATTGTGTATTCGTCGTGACATCGTGTGCGGTGTCACGAGTGGTCGCATTTCGGGTTAGAGGCGACCAGCGTCGGTGACGCGTTGTAAGAACTGTTGAGTTCGTTCATGCTGGGGATTGCTGAAGAACTCAGATGGTGCAGAGCACTCCAAAATTTGGCCCTGATGTAAAAAGCAAACACGGTCAGAGATTTCACGGGCAAAGCCCATTTCGTGAGTTGCGAGCAACATCGTCATGCCGTTTGATTTGAGTTCACGAACGACATCAAGTACTTCGCCGACAAGTTCGGGGTCGAGCGCAGACGTGATCTCATCGAGCAACATCACTTCGGGGTTCATGGCCAAACTGCGGGCAATAGCGACTCGTTGTTGTTGGCCGCCCGACAGTTGATCGGGGTATCCATCGGCACGATCACTGAGGCCGAGTCGACCAATTAACTCGCGAGCGTGGTCGGTGGCTTGCTTTTTAGACTGACCCAAAACTTTGCGCGGCGCCAAGGCAATATTTTCAATCACTGTCATGTGTGGGAAGAGATTGAAATTTTGAAACACCATGCCGATGCGCCGACGGTATGGGTCGGGGTTGATGCCGGGTTCACTAATGTCCACGCCATCTAACAGAATCGCGCCGTCGTCAATCGTTTCGAGCAAATTGACGCAGCGCAACAGCGTGCTCTTGCCAGAGCCAGAAGAGCCAATGAAAGCAATGACTTCGCTCTGGCTGATATCAAGATTGATGCCATTGAGTACGTGGCGTTGTCCAAAAGACTTGCGAACGTCTTGAAGTGAAATCTTTGTGGTGTTTTGCTGATTCATCGCACGGCCGTCCCTGAAGTGCGACGACGTTCACGAGTCATCAAGTGATCAACAAAGCGGGTCTCAGGAATGGTGAGCAATAAAAAGATGATTGCGGCACCTACATACGGTGTGAAGTTCGCGTACTTCGATTTATCAATACCAGCCTGACGCAAAATCTCAATCGGTCCGATCAAACTGATGAGCGCCACATCTTTTTGCAAACTCACGAAGTCATTCATGAGTGGGGGAATGACCCGACGTACAGCTTGCGGGATGATTACGAATCGCAGAGTTTGACCCGATGACAAGCCAAGTGATCGAGCACCAGCACGTTGGCTTTCGTGAACACTTTCAATACCAGCGCGAAAGACTTCAGCAACATACGACGAATAAGCGAGAACGAGTGCAACTGAACCCCAT
>Ga0214919_10010092_pt1 | contig 12047 bp, 10 predicted proteins | sample LL1503_MetaG_FD_177994 | JGI IMG/M metagenome (GOLD analysis project Ga0214919, IMG submission 177994) | Freshwater microbial communities from Lake Lanier, Atlanta, Georgia, United States - LL-1503 | ecosystem: Environmental > Aquatic > Freshwater > Lake | place: USA: Georgia | collected...
AAAAGGACCAACATTGTTAAAAAATGAATTCATACAGGGATTCAAAGTGTCTCTATGGTCAATCATAAAAGAACACAATGAATTCAAATATTTAATTGTGGAAGATATAAGTGATAACACGGTTATAATAAATAATTTGTCAATTAGAACTCATCCGATGATAGTATCGCCATCAGCGTATTTTTTCTATAATTTCGCATACAGTCCCTTTAAGCCAGAAAAGTGTTTAATAATAAATTAGGGGGTATTTATTATAGTCTGTTTATAAAGTCTAAGATTTATCCGGAAGCACCACAAAAGTATATGGTCTCTTATCCTCATAAATATCCATTGTAGCCTTTTTTTGCCAAGTCTTGTATTTTTTTATTTTTATCTTAGCAATTACATTATTCCAGTTATCAATATGTGCTTCAAGAAAACTTCTAAAATTAACGATATTGTGAATGTTTCTTGCATTTCCACCTAGTTTTTCAGGCGTACCTGTTTGTGAAGCCTGAACAATTGTTGTGCTTCCATACTTATTTCCATAGAAAAATGTATCAAATAAGTCTAAAGTTTTTAAAAAACTATAAAAATGAGCAGCAAATCTTAAATCTTGTGATATATTTTTTTTGTTAGGGAAAATTTTCGTCATTGCTTTTGGGTTATATTCATCACCTTGGATGACCGAATAACCAAATTCTTTCCCACAATCAGGATTACATCGCGTATTATTACATATGTAATTGTTAAGGATTGCTTTAGTATTTGTTAATCCATTGTCAAAGTAATTTCTTCCGTAATCGATAATCTTAACTATGTATTCACTTGGAAATTCAATAATTCTTCCTGAAATTAAATGATATCTCATTTGGACGTAATTTTTTCCGTCATATGGTTTATATAAAAATACATTATTTGCGTGTAAGTCATAATGTGTATATACATCTTTTAAAATCGTTAATGGAAAATATGTTTGATATAGTATGTTAAATATTTCTAATTTAGTATTTAAAACGTTTTTTTCATATTCCTCCATTAGTGAGCGAAAATTATCAAAATGTTGTATTAATACACAAAGTCGTTTATTTTCCTCACAAGAAAGACCAAACATCTCGTTGTCTTCAGAATCATAATTATTTCCAGATATACGTTTTTCTGATATATTTTTTCGAGTAATCATATTTTTTAAATCTATATCATTTATATTGGTTTCAACCTGTTCTCCCTCTTCCTCCTCTTCCTCATCTTCCTCATCTTCCTCATCTTCCTCATCTTCTTCCTCTTCCTCAATGTTTTTCTCATTGGGTAAATTTTTTAACATAGACCAGGATCTTTCATCGTTAAATGTATAGCAATCATATGTTTCTACAAAACACGGAAATATATTCAAGTAATTATTAATAAAAAATTTTCCAACATAATATTCATAAAATAAATTATCAGCTCCTGGTTTAGCAGAGCATTTTAGAGCAGTATATGCCGTAAAACTATTTTTAGTAAAAGGTACTTCGATAATAAACCCATTTCCCGAAGCAGTCCCAATTCGCTTAATTTTTGGGTTATCTACTAAAGAAAGATTTCTAAAATTGTCAAAATATTGTTTAATATATGACCCATATACACCTAATGCTAAACAATTGCCAGGGTTTTTACAAGCAACATTTAACATTCTTCCCATATTTTGTTCTCTATCTTGAATTAAACGACTCACTGTATTTTTTATATCAGGGTTTAAATCACCGCCTATAGTTTTTTCTTTTCTATGGCGTGTCCTTGTGTTTTTTGTTCTTCTATGGCGTGTCCTTGTGTTTTTTGTTCTTCTATGGTGTTTCTTATATGTTTGTCGTTTGAGTTTCATATATAATTATAATAAATTATTTTATTCCACATTTTATTATATAAAACGGATTTCCGCAATACATACAAGTTTGTATATTATTGAGAGCAGGTGACTGTAAACTAGGATTCAGTTTCAAACATTTGTTACAAGTATTTATATGAGATAAAGTGTTTATATTTTTGTTAGTTCTATCTTTATGAAATAGGTAATTTCTGTATTCTCTAAACATATATATATAAAATATGTAATAAAAATATAAACTTATATTAACTATATAACTAAAATGTTAAGAACATATGAAGCTAATTTTTCGGTTGCTCTTTATTCGCTAGGCGCTTATGAATATCCATTCGATGAAGAAGATATATCATATTCTGAAATTATCGCAAGTCATACTAATAATTTTAATTGGTGTTTGTGCAACGATATACAATCAAATTATGTTTTAAAGTTTTTGAAAGAGGGATATGAGCTTTTTGAAATAGCAGATATAACTATTAGCGATGTAATATATGAAAGAACAGGTAAATTCACTTGTAAAATAGATATTTTTGATGAAATAGAGGAACCATATAGTGATTCTGAAATAGAAGAAATTATTGAAGAATCAATCAGGCCTTATGAATTAATCGAAGAAAATGGAATAGTAATTAATAATGAAAAATATGCAGTAGATATTAAGTTGGATTATTATGTGGAAACATATTACGACGATGATGACGAGAATTGTGAATCGGAAGATGAAGAATCCAAAGAACACGTTGATACCAAAATTATTCAAGATTATGAAGATAATTGTGATGAAGATAAGTCAGAATATAATTGCGAAGAAGATGAAAATAATGAAGAGTAAGAAGAAAAAAGAAAAAGGAATATAATGTATTTAAATTAGTAAATTAGTAAATAGATTATATATTTTGTTTATCGCACATATTTTCCTACACGTGCAAAACTATCAACAACAAAAATAATAAAAACTCCTAAAAAGGAATATAATACAACTTCTTCAGTGACGGAATTGGTTTTTTGGTCCTGTTGTTCTTCCAATAAGTTGATCATATAATTAAGTTTTTCAATAAGTACTTGATTAGCATCATTAGATGTAGAAGAGATTGGTATATTTGTGTCTGAAGAATAATATTGTTTATTATGTTCACTTTTTTTTGAGTTAGAATTTAAGGAAGGTACTAATTTTCTATAGTATTCTCTAACCTGCGCATCATTCATATAAGCACTTTGAAGTTCCTGAAGATTTAAATCTTCATCGTCTACAGGTTTAGGAACTAGATTATCATCCATAGTAGTCATACCCTCTTGTTTTTTAGTGCGCTCAGAGCCCATAGAAAGAGGTTTAGAAGGAAATTCAAAGGGGTTTAGTGGTTTAAAATCATCTGAATGCTTAGCACTAACAGAAGAGCCTTTAGAACTATAGTTTCCCAACTCGTTATCTTCATCAGGAGTAGAATTATGTATCGACTGAAGAACAGAATTTACTTTTTGCTGATCAAAATCACTAGATGATTGACGAAACTTTTGTGTTTTATTATGATTTTGTCTCTTCTTATTTATCGGACTTTCATATTGTTGTGTTTGATTATTCTCATTATCTATTGGTGCTGCAGACATTGCTAAATAAGACATTCTCTTAATAAAAAATAAGATAATAATTTATAGAACAATCTGAAAATAAAAAGAAGTAAAATAAAATATATTCTATAATTTATATAGAATGATTATGAATACAAAAAGTGTTATGGCAATGTTTGTAGTATTATTACTAATTTTAGTAGCTAATCCGATGACAGTTAACAGCATTTATAATACCATTTTAGGAAGAATTGCATTAATAGGGATAGTTGTATTTTTTTCAATGAATAACGTAACTTTAGGATTGTTAGTTGCATTAGCAATAATATCAGCATTAAATCAATTTGGTTCTTTTGTAGAGGGTATGGAGACAATGGATGCTCCAGTAACCATAGGAGAAGATAATATTCCTATAACTGGAAAGCAAATAGTATTGACAAAATCAGCAACAGCACCAACAACAACAGCACCAACAACAACGCCTGTAAATGTGGATAGTGCTAAACAAAAGATAAGCGATTTAAAGGCTAAAGCGGTAACTGCTGGTATTGATAAAGAAGCCATTCGAAATACCATTATGTCAAAAGATTCCAAGACTATTCAGATAGATCCTTCTGTAATGAAAAACGAGGATGTTAATGCTTATAATCCTAGTATGCTTACAAATACATCTTCAATAGTAGAAGGATTTTGTCCATGTGCGGCTTCTGCTTTCTAAATAATTATTATTCTACATATAAAATATATATGCGTAAAATATATTTTAAGATATTGGTTGGTATAGTTGTTTTATTGTGGGTTATTTATTTTATTCAAAGTTTTGCTACATATGAAGGCTTTACTCCTAAAATTAATAGTTTGTATCGTCCTTATATTAGACAATTTAATCAAGGTTATGAAAGTTTTGCAAATAATTATGGTCAGAGAGTGATAATGAATAAATTAAGAAAATGGAATATTTATTAAAATTTTGAAAGATATTTTTATATTAATTTAATATAACGATGTCTAATGTATTTTATGAATCAATTGATTTTTTGCATAATCATATAATGTTTTTAAACAACAGTAAATTTTTTGCTGGTGTAGTTATGATTTTATTAAACGTTGGTTCCAAGTTTATAGCTATTCAATTTAGTAAATCTACAGAAGAATATCTTAAATTAAATGTGACTAAACAATTATTAGTATTTGCGATGGCATGGATGGGTACTCGTGATATTTATACCGCATTAGTTTTGACTGCGGTATTTACTATATTGTCTGATCATTTATTTAATGAAGAGAGCCCTTATTGCTGTGTTCCAGAAAAATATAGAATGTTGTCTAAATTAGTAGACGAAAATAGTGATGGTAATGTTTCAGAAGAAGAGATCAATAATGCTATTGCTATTTTAGAAAAGGCTAAAAGAGATAAAATTAAAATACAACAAAGAAAGAACTTTACTTTGTTTGGCGACTATCTTGCAGATAGTTATAAAAGTTATAATTGAGTATATTATTTGATTTTATAAATAATTAAATAATATATATTATTAAATAATATATATAAATGAATACATTAAACAATCCAATAAAAATAGATGATAATAATATACGATTAACTCAAGAAAAGCCGTTACCATCTGCTCCACCACTTATAAATAATGAAGATACACCAAAAACACTTGATCCAAGTAAAAAAGATGAAAAAATTCCTAATTCATTAATTGTATATATAAAAACAAGAATACCGAATTTCTATAAAGTAAATTATGAGCCCTTTATGACAGTTCCAAAGGATAAAAGTCATACTGTTTACTTTGATCCACTTGTAAAATATTATGAAGGCCCTGTTAAAAATATACCAACCGGTGCTCCAAAAGAAGCATTATATACGCAATTTTTTGAAGCGGCGGAATTTGATACTATGATTAACCGAATTCTTAGTGATTTCAGATATATGCAAAAGCCTAGAGATTTACAAAAAGCATATGATGAACACATTATTGATAATAATATGAATATTACCTTGAAAACTCTATTTAAAAACGATAATTTATTTTATATAAATAACAAACCGTATACAATTGTCGGTTCACATTGGGATAAGAATAATTGGCAAATTGATAAAAAACCTATCGAAAAATTATTGAACCAATTTTCACATTTAACTGCTTCACAATTAGAAGAAGAGGCAAAAAAAGAAGAAGATGACATTCCGGAAGTATTAAGGCAAGGCAGTCTAGCTTCCTCTAATTTAAACAGTGATGAAGTAGTAACATCTGTAGCATCTGGACTACAAAATGTTGTTGATAATGCGGAGAACGTGATGAATGATAGGGAAATAGCAGGTCAAACAGAAGCGTTTGTATCAGCCGATATGTTACCAGGGGTTTCTGAAGATATGCGAAGATTATATAGCGAATATTTAAGACAAAATATTCCTATTAATTATTCAGATAATCCGGATTTGGCTCGAGACACTCTAACAATGTCGTTATTGATCGATCCATCTGAGTTATTAAATTTTATTAATAAAAACAAGAAATCCAATATTATTGAATTGTATTCCGCCTATATATCGGCTAAAACTACCTTACAGAAGAGCGACAAAGAATACACAGATGCTTGTACGGCAATAGCAATTTATAAAACAGAATTTGATACAAAGGTTAAAACCATTATTGATGAGATTAAAAACATTGAAAGAATTAATATAGAAACACAAAAAGAAGAAAAAAATAAACTAATCCAAGAAATAACGGCTCTAAAAATAAATTATATGAAAATATTATTCAGAATTGCTGATGCTATTATGGACATATATAATAGCCAAAAGTTATATTTTGTTAGTACAAAGTTGTTATTAGAAGGCTTGAAGAGCGATTATAAAAATATTATTAAATATTATGAAGAACCTGAATTAGCTATAAAATGCATCGAATATGACATTAATACAATTAGTGCTTTAATAGAATTAGACCCGGAAAATCCATATTCGCAATCTTATTTTTATAACTTCGAAAAATTCAAAAGTTTTTATGAGAAGAAACTATATAAAAACGAGAAAACTCTGTTAACCCCTCAGATTAATTATAGAGATGAAGAATATTACATTAATAATCCCAAAATATTGTCAATTGAGAAACAACAATATGAAGTTTATAACTTTCAAATGTTTCTGTTTTATTCATATAATCAATTTGATATTTGGGTAATGTTATTCAAATCTATAGAAATTTTTGCAAAATTTATCGGAAACGAAACTATACAAATAATTAAACTTTCTGAAACGGCGATGGATAAATATAACAATACATTTCCTAAAAATGACTTTATCGATAGAATTAAAGCAGATGGAGTAAAGGCTTCTTATAATAAATTAACGAAAAAGTTTGATTGGTATTTGGTTAAAGAAGACGGAACCAGATGTATTCCGCCGTTTACTGACGAAAAAAAACCATTGAAATATACGGAAGATGAAAATCAAGAACGTTTATATATAGCTTCTATGAAAACACAAGTAAACGCATATGACGCAATAATATTATACATATACTTACTTGAAATCGTATGCTTACGACAAAATAGAGTTTATGTTGCTGAGGAAAACGTTAATCAATTAAATCTGGAAAATTCTTTGACATTAAATGAGTATTATTATACTATTGAAAGTAGCATAAAAACCGATGAAACACTTGGTTTGGAAAAACGTATACCAGAATCTCTTTTATGGGATTCCAAAAATTTAAACGACAATAATTTTTTAAATAATAAGAAAAATATAAATGATAAATCGTCTCTTGTATATAGAGGCCGAATTAAGGCTATACAAAAGTCTAGAAAAAATATTGTTAATAATTGCGAGCAAATAGCAGACATAATTACTCCTACTATTAGTCAAGATGGGTTTATAACTAAATGTCAAGCATTATTGATCTCAAATTTTAGTGATATAACAGAGCATTCTTTCAGAAGTAGCTATTGGTTAAAGAAGACTATCAAAAATTATGATAATGAAGCTACTAGTGATTTTATATATAATATTAGTAGTGTAGTAAAAGATGCGTGGTATGATAGAATAACTCTTGACAGAGAACCGGAAGACCATTTAGATTGGATGGTATATAATAATGCCGGAACTAACACAATCGAAAGTATTTATGCTTCTATAAGCGATCTATTAAATGCTGAATTAGACTTGAATGAAAGCGAAACCAATAATCAATATACAGAAGAAATTGACGGAAAAAAACGATTTACTATTAGTTCGTTGAAACAACTAGTAACAACTGAAAATCCTAATCCTAATATTACAGATACGGAAATACTTGCTATTTTACAAGAAGTATTAAAAATTAAGTTCATTGTTTTCGAAATGTTTCCGCGTGATAACAAGTCTATACAATTAGGAGATATTGTTAATTATAAAAACCATAAATATAGAGTTTTAAAAATTCAAGAAACGGATAATTCTTCTTCTTCAGAAGAAACAGTAACAGGATATGACATATACAATGGTTACGAAATTTTGGAAAATATTCCAGTAACTGGAGTTACATTATCTAATAAAAATATTACAAGTTTATTCCGTGTAGAATGTAATTATATAGATAAAAATGTAGATAACATAGACCATATTTATTTGCTATTATCACCACAAAAACAAGAACAAGAAGACGGTAAGTCGTTTCTAAAATATAAATATGTTAAAAACTCTAGTAAAAATAGTTTTATTTACTCGTTTGAAGAAATACCGGTTTATATTCAGTATTTTATATTTAATAATTGCGCTAGATTCAACCCATATATAAATATAAATATGGATTTTGGCGTTATGCAAGACATTTTTACAAATTTTATGATACAAATACAAGACCAAATGAATGATAATGCTCTCGAAACGGAATTGGCAAGTATTGAATCTCAATTAAAAAGTAAAACAAAAGAATACAAAAAATTAAAAGATATAAAAGATAAAACACCTGAACAAAGAACACAAAAAACTTTGTTAAAAGGCGACATAAGTGACTTAAAATCTAGAACAAAGGAACTCCAACTATTGTTAGCTGATAAACAAGAATCTAATCTTTTTGGAGGTGCGGCAACAATAAGACCTAGTGAGCAATATATAAATTATTCTGCACCTGGTTATGGTTACAATGGTCTTGGTTATAATGGTCCTGGACCTGGTTATTACGGTCAACAAATGAATCCATATATGCAAAATAATCAAATGTATTTACCTTCACGTTCTCCATATTCCTATCCATATTATAACCAGAGACGTTTACCATATAATGTTTCTCAAAATAAAGCAAAAGATAGTAAATCTAAGCTTTCATTTTACATCACAATTGAACTAGAACTATTTCCAGGAACAACAGCAAATGCTTTTCAAAAGTCGGTTGTTAAATGTCAAAGTACATTTGAAAGAATTAGAGAGGCATGGTCTGATATATTTGGTTACCAATATAGACCATCCCCAATGTCAGAAGCTTATGCTTATGGTATACAGAAGAATGGTACTAATAAGAATGGTACTAATAAGAATGGTACTAATAAGAATGGAACCAATAAAAATAATAAAAATAACAATAATAATAAGACCCGTAAAACTAACAAATAGATAAAAGAAAAAATTGAAAGAAAAATTATGATACTTATTTGTTAGTATCATAATTATAAAATGAATCAATTATTATTAAAAATAGATAATTTAATGGAAGGGCAAGTAATAAAAAGACCTTCCCAATATATAAAAACCCCATATGTTGCTGATATAAAATGTGTTGATACTTTAGATCAAGTATTGGGACACACGGCATCATTAGGGTGTTGTGGTTTAGTAGATGTAAACGCAACGATATTAATGGCTGTAAGTCCAGAACCAAAAACAAAAACTGTTCCCAAAAATAAGGCTAATTTGAAATGCACACATACCGTTTATTTGTCTATTTTACGTTTTAATGGTAATGAACGCAATGCTAATGAACACAATGCTAATGAACAGATTATTGGTATACATCCGAAATTAGCGGAAAAACTAACTGAAACCGCATTAACTAACAATCTGTTATCAAGACTTCAAAATGTAAAAAAATATCGCAGAGAAACAGCTATTTATATAAAAGACCAAATAGACTCGCGATTCGATTTTACAGGTGTAGATCAAGATGGTATTCCATTTATTATGGAAGTTAAAAATGTTCCGCTGGCTGATTATGAGGATGTTAGTTCTGTTGACAGGAAAAAAATGGATTTTACAGGGAGACAATTTGATACAAAAGTGGCATACTTTCCAGATGGATACAGAAAGAAAAGTGCAGACCCGGTTAGTCCAAGAGCTTTAAAACATATTAGAGAACTAACATTAATAAAAAGGGAAACGAAAACTCGTTGTATAATGTGTTATGTTATACAACGAACAGATGTAAATCGGTTTCAACCATCAATAATAGATCCGGAATATAGAGAAGCATTTAAAACAGCTTTAGCTGCTGGAGTTGAAATAATTACAATGGTTATACGCTGGACAAAAGAAGGGGAAGCGTATTTTGTAAGAGATGACTTGCCAATTACACCGTTTGACTAAATTATTAGGAAAACTTATAATTAAGGGTTAATTATCTTTATTATTAATAATATATAAAAAATCAATGTTTTTATTTATCTATGTAAAAATATTATGAAATTTATTTTTTTGTATAATAAATATTATATAACTATTATACAAACAATGAATTATTATAATGTAGAAATACTAACTACGAATTCTAATAATCCGCTACAAACTTATAATTGTAATCCTAAATCTAACACATCTTCAAACACCTATGTTAACGAAAATGGTACTGCCGTAAATGGTACATGGCTTTATTGGTATTGGAAATTTAACCCAGATGTAGGAACTAAAAATACAATTTCATTCATAATTAATCCCACTGACAGTAGTAGCCTTCCAACAGGGTCAGTTGGGTTTATGTACCTTTGTGGTCAAGGAGGTCAAGGAGGTAAAGGAGATAACTCTGAATATTCAGGCGGAGGGGCAGGGGGAGGTGAAATATATATAGATACATTATCTAACCTTAAATACCCTGTAACAGTAAACCTTTATGATACTTCTGTGACAACTAATTCATTATATTCTTATGATAATTATAGTAAAACAATAAAAGTTGGTAATGGAACAAATGGTAGTTCCGGAACTAGTACAAAAGGTGGTGCTGGTGGTTCCGGCGGCTCCGGTGGATCTGGTGGTTTGAGTGCTTCAGGCGGTAAACATTATTATTTTGGGGGTTCTGGTGGTGGTGGAGGCTCCGGTGGATCTGGTGGTGGTGGAGGATCTGGTGGTACTTATGGTGGAGATACAGGAACTCCTGGTACTTCAACAACAAATGGGTTAGGTTATTCCACTGCAGTATATTTTCCTGACGGCACAAGTGTGTCTAATTATACATCTACTTCCTCCTCCACTCAATCTACGGTTGGATTAGGAGGCGATGGTGGAACAGGTGGAGCAAATGGAACAGGAGGAAATATATCGGAATGTATGTTAGGTATATTTACCCCAACATCATCAAGTTAAGAAATGTAATATTATATATTTTTGTAAATTATATAATAAAAAATATATTTTATTGTTGATATTTATAATTAAGGGTTAATCTTACAGCGTCCAAAAATTCCGCATCAGCTTTAAACGTTTTTTGTCTTATTTGTCCCTCAATATTAGACAATAGTGCGAGCTTTTCTCTCTTTCTTTGAATTTCAACAGGATCTTCTGTAACAACATCGATCTTTCTCCCTGCTTGATCTAAAATATCAAACACAAATTGCAATTGCTTGAGTTGAGCCGCTTGTTTTTCACCAATTTTATGGTGGTAATATTCGTATATTTTAGAGGTAGTGAGAGTTTTGTTGTTCACTAAAGGGCATATAGTGTTTAAAAAAAACAAACGATTGTTTTCCGTTGACATATTATAATTTATATAAATATTATTTTTTTTAAGAAAATTTATGTTTTATTTTTTTATTTGTATATTATATATTCTTTAATATATAATATGGCAATAGAATTATCGCAGTTATATTTAACTGTCATAGAAAATGGCAATAACGAAACTACAAATGCAAATGGGACATATGACAGTTACATTTATCCTCTTACTGTGAATCCAATAAGTGGATTATCAGTGAATAATTTAAATGGCACCCCTGGTTGCTGGTATTACTATTCTTCTTCTAATAGTATTATTAACGGTGTTCCTAATAGCGATATAAACGGTGCTAAGTATACAATTAGTAGTACTACATCACAAAGTAGTGGAAATAGTTATATAATAAGTTTTAATCCTGGGCAAGTTTTACCAGCAATCCCAGGCATAACTACTTATATGTATATTGCTAGTCAAGGAGGACAATATGGAGCAAATGGTTCGTACGCATATAACAGTTATGATTATAATATTTCTTATGGAGGTGGAGGAGGAGGTGGAGGAGGAGGACAAGTAAATACATCAGCATTCACTGTAAATGGTAGCAACACTTTAACTATTACGTTATATCCACGTGGCACCACTACTGTTTCAAGTTATACTTATAATGACACAACAGTTTCTGTAGGGTTTGGAAATAGTGGCACAGGTGGAAGTAA
>Ga0214919_10010094_pt1 | contig 12044 bp, 16 predicted proteins | sample LL1503_MetaG_FD_177994 | JGI IMG/M metagenome (GOLD analysis project Ga0214919, IMG submission 177994) | Freshwater microbial communities from Lake Lanier, Atlanta, Georgia, United States - LL-1503 | ecosystem: Environmental > Aquatic > Freshwater > Lake | place: USA: Georgia | collected...
GTAAGCAGGGTATTAGCCATGATTCGTTATTCCTAAAAGTTATCGGATTTTGCCGGCCATTCTCGCGGCTCGCCAAGATTGGTAGTCGCCGTGAAACTCGCCGTTGCTGTCAATTTTTACATCGGTGCCAGTCCCGCCGCCCCGGATGGGGTTGATCGGTGGTGGCGCCTTAGACTTGCCAACCGTAGAAAGCGGCTTGGTTTCGGCTTTCGCCTCGAACCGTGCCTCGAGCTTGCCTATTTCTCGCAAAGCGCTTGCGGTGGACATTCCCGCCAGTTTGGTGGCTAGGTCGGTGTGCTCGGCCAGGTGATACAGGATTTTCGGTCCCACATCGCTGTCGAGTATCGCGTCCCGCACCTGGTCGCTGACCTGTACGTCGCTTGATGCCACCATGTCATCGAAATCTGGCAGGTCCGCCTTAGCCGCCGACAGCCGGGTGTTCCAAGTCTCAATGACCTTGTCACGATCAACTGCCGCCTTGCGCTCTGCGTCCTGCCTGTCTCGATTCCGTAGCGCCCTCTCGGTGGAGAATTCCGCCAGTGCTTTTGCGTACTCAAACGCATCGCTGAACTGGCTGGGCTGGGGTTCCTCGGTGGCTGCTGCTGGCTCTGCCTGCGGCCTGCTGCGTCCCTCGAGCTCCCTGACCTTCGACTCCAAGACCTCCCTCGCCGCCCGCTCCCGCTCGGCGTCCTGCCGGGCTTCCTCGCGTTGCTTGGTGAGAGCTGTGAATCGCTTCTCCAGCTTATTAGGCTTGCTGCTTTCTTCTACTGCTGTCGCTTCCTTCTCTTCGCCATCTTGCCCACTCTGCTCGCTGACTTCAGCCGGCTCTGCGGGAGTTTCCTCCGCAGCCGCAGCTGGCGCCTCGCGTGTAGCTAGGTTCAAACGTTGCGAGTTGAACTCGGCTAGATTTTCGCTGGTGACCACGTTAGCGGCCAGTCGCTCTTGCACTTCCGACATGAGTTACCTCAAGGATTTTGCCCGGTGTGCCCGCCGGTAGGTTTTGCGCATAGTATCAGAATCAGATTGCCCGCTCAATAGCCTCGCCGCTGCTGATGTGCATCGTGCTCTTGTCAATGTCCGCCAGCATGAGTGCCAGTTGGCCCTTGATGTGCTCAATCTGAAGCCGGGTATTGCTCTCGATAACGGTATCGTGGGCGCGACCGCTAACCTTCATTTCTTCGGTGTTGCGCTGCTCGGCGTTGCTGGCCTCGGTCTCGTGGGCCTTGGCCGTTACTTGCATTAGCGTGCGCTTGGTGGCGCCTTCCTCGCGGATTTGCGCGACCTGGGCTCGGTTGTTGATCTCTAGCTGCATGGCCTGCATCTGCTGGGTCATCTGCTCAATCTGCGCCTTGCTCTGCGCAAGCTGCATCTGGACCTGTGGCGGGATAGGTGATTTCTTGTCAATTTGCGCCAGCGGGTTGCTTGCTGCCAGGCGATCGGCAATGACCTCTGCGCCTGGGAAGTCCATGTTCCTGAACACCAGATCGCCCGCCAGTTTGAACAGTTCCGGGTTGCCGGCCAGCAGCGGCATCATGGAATCAACCGCTTGCATCCGCTTGCTGATGTAGCCTGGCCCGCTGTCCATAACCACATCGTACTCTCCCACCGTAACGTCGTTCAAGACCTTCTGTACGCCGTATTCGTCCTGTCCCTGCTCGTTGATCGTGACCATGTCTGGCTGGCCATCCTCGCCAATGATTCGCATCACGCGCTGGGTGTCGTAAATCCTGGGGATCAGGTCAAGCAGAATCTTGCCGGTGTGCTTGATTGAGCGGGTCAGGTTGTCGAAGTAATGGAAGTTGCTTAGATCGACCTGTTGCTGTTGGCCATTGAGCGCTTTGCCGCTGATGTTGCCGCTGGGCAACTGGTTGGGATCGGTGATGCCTAGCACCATTTGCAAGTCAGCATTGATCGCATCGGCGGCGCTCATCACGCCAACTGGCGGCGGCTCGGGTTGCAGTCTGGTGGGCGTCGGGGCTGGCCTGCCGTCAATGTCGGTCTGCTTGTAGCGCAGGACAGGGCTTGACTTGATATTGGCCTGCGCCCATTCGTCTTCGTGGTTCTCGTCCTGGCCTTCCGCCAGCAGCCACTTGGCCTTGGGCGCCAGCGCAATGCTCTCGGTCATCGAGGTGCGCCAGAAGTTGTACATGCGCTGTGGGTCTTTGGCAAACCGCACCAAGCCAAACTTCTTGCGCTTGTCCTCAACGATAAGCTGTTGGCCGTAGACCGGCACCACCGGAATATACCGGCCTGGCCAGTCCTTCTCCTCCAGCACCTCCATGGCGGTCAGCTTGCACCACTTGACCACCTTGCGGTAGCTGGGGCGTTCGTCGACGATGGTGATGCCGGCCAGCGCTAGGAACTCGTCGCTGGGCAGCTCGTCCTTGTAGATTTTGGTGCCATCTGAGAGCATCAACAGTTTGGTCTTGACGCGCTCAATGTGGAAGTATTCGGCGATCCGAATATCCTCGGTCATCACCCAATCGGCGCTATCGTCGCCAGTGCTGCGTTGCAAGAAGTTGGCGCCATCGTCGGCGCCGGGGTACATCTCGCGGAACACCGCCTTGGGCATCACGCTGGTAATCAGGCATTGCTCGGCGTCGGAGCCGTCCGGTAGCACGCTGTTGGGGTCGAAATACACCGTGAACGGGTTGTCGACAGGCTGGATGTAGATTTCTTGGTCGAACGAATCTTCTCGGACGTAATCCGTGACGATGCGCCAGTAACCCCAGCCCATCCGCACCGCATAGTCGAAGGCGTTGTCATACGCCGTGTCGGCGTTGCTGTTCTCTTCGATGTGCCGGGTGATGCCCTCCAGCGTCTGCGCGATCTTGGCGTCCGCCTGGGTGTTGGTGGGGTGAACTTTGATCCTGGGCCGCTGCTGGCGTTGCTGGTTGGTGACCTGGCGGACGTAGGCGTCAATCTTGTTGATGGTCAGGCACGGCCTGGCGTCAAGGTTGCGGCTGTTCTGAATCTCCACCGGCCACTGATCGCCGGCAGCGAATTTCAGATCGTCCAACGCATCGGCCCGGTTCGTGGAGTCGGAGTCTCCCGCTAGGCGCAGGAACTTAATCGCCGCGTCAATGCGCTTGTCGGGGCTCACATCGTTGTCAGAATAGTAGGCCATGTTCATCCCATCCAGTTCGCCGGGAGCGAGAAAGTCGCCCGTTTCTTGGTCTTGCGTGGTTCATTGACCATCAGGCCAATGTAACGGAAAGCGTCCGCGCCGTGGCTGTAGTGATCGTGCAGCGGCTGCTTGCTGAATCCGCCAGTCTCGGGGTCTACATCATATCGGTAGTGGCGCAGGCACGAAATCCCATCCGCCGCATTCTCTCGGTCGAACCAGCAGTTCGGGAAGATTGTGCGGGCTGCGTTGATCGAATCGGGTATCGGTACGCGGGGAATAATGCTGACTTTATAGCCCGCCGAGCGAACAATGTCCTCGATGGAGCGGCCCGCAGCGGCGAGGGTTTGGTTTTGGGCGTCATGGGGTAGCCAGAGGGTGTCGTAGACATAGCCGAACTTCTGCATCTCGGACATATAGTGGCTGATGGTGCGCTGGCTGTCCTCGAGGTAGCGGATGAGCCTGGTTTCCATGCCAATGAACTGCAGAAACCAGATCGCCGTTGAGTCTGACCAGCCAAGGTCAAACACCGCGTGGACGGGTTTGGCGGGGTCGTAGTTAACGGTCGTAATCCGGCCCTGGAGCTCGGCCATCTGCATTTCGCGGGCGAAGATAGCACCGTCCACCGTCTGTCGGCATATGCCCTCCCACACGGTGTTATAGGACTCAATGTCCCGCTCCTTGAGCGCGTCCTTCTCCAGCCGCAGAGTCTCGGGGAACCATGGATTGTCGGACCAGTTGACCTTGCGAATTACGCAGTCGGCGGGTGGCTTGAGCACGAAGCGCTGATAGGTTTCGTCGGTCTCAAGCTCTGGGTTGAAGCTCACCCATATTGAACTGCCTGCCTTGCGGATGGTTGGTATCAGGACGTTCCACGACAGCCGGCTGACTGACTGAGCCTCCTCGCACCAACAAATATCCACTCCCTCGAAAGATTTTATATTGCTGATGTTGTTGCGCAGGCCGGCAAAGGCAAATTCGGTGCCATTCTTGCCGCGAATGGACGCTTGGGTGATCTCGTAAAACCCAAGCAAGCCCAGCGCCTCTATCTGGTCGCAGAGCAGCTTGTGGACAGAGTCCTTAATGCTGGTCTGAAACTCTCGAGCGCACAGGATGCGCAACGGAGACTTGGCGCCAAGGATAAGCAGGGCTCGGGCAATGCCCCAAGACTTGGCGCCGCCGCGCCCGCCGTAGAGCACCTTGTAGCGGGATGGCTCAAAGAGGCAGGCGAGTTTCTCGGGAAACTCGGCGTTTGCCGCCGCTTGCGCAACGCTCATTCTGGCTTAATGAAAGTGACTGGAATGCTCAATGGGATCAAAGGCGCACCGTTCTCGCCGGTGATCTCCTGCTTGACGGACTCGCGGTACTTCTTAGGAAAGCGAGCCGCCATAGAGCGTGACCATAGCCCGGTGTTCAGTTTAGGCCCATCCTTATGCTCAAGCATGTAGGTTTGCGCTTGCTCTTCCCACCAAATCATCTCATTTTCCTTGGCTCGTTCCAAGGCATGCTGAAATTCTTCGTATTCATCGCGCCAAGCAAACAAAGTGCGAGTGCCCACATCAAGGGCACCGCCAATTTGTTCAATGGATTTACCCAACTTGCCCAGTTCTATGACCTGCTCACAAAACTCGGCACGATATTTTGTTGGGCGCCCAGCGCCGATCTTGCCTTCAGTCATTTCTTTTCTTTTTTCTCAGGCGTGCCACGTTTTTCACTTGCGGCTTCGCGTTTCATGTTGTATGCTATAGCTACAGCCTGTTTTATGGGCTTTGTCTTGCCTTCAACAGACACATTTTTTCTAAACGCTTCTTTAGAGGTACTTTTAATGAGTGGCATAAAACGTTCCCGTGAGCGAGTGGTTAAAAATTGCAAACATTGCAACATTGAGTTTAGTGTAGCAAATTATCGCAAAGATACCGCTATATTTTGCGGCAGAAGTTGTATGGCGCTTGAATCTAGACAACAAAGTATTTCAAATTGCAATGAATGTGGCGCACAATTTAACCATATTTCTAGTCGAGCAAATAAAGCAAAATATTGCAGTCCTACTTGTTATCATAAAGCAATGCACAAAAAAGGCAATACTCAATACAAATGCGTGCATTGTAATATTGATTTTTTAGGATCTTTATCGCATAAACGAAAATATTGCTCAAGAGCCTGCACAAACAAATTTTCAAAAGATGTTTGGAAAGCAAAATTTACTACTGTACGAAAAAATATGTTTAATCGTGGATTATTAATTTCATGTAAACGATGCGGTTATGATGTAGAACCTAAAATTCTTGGCGTTCATCATAAAGACCGCAATCGCAATAATAATGATTTAAGCAATTTGGAAGTTTTATGTCCAAATTGTCATTCTTTAGAGCATGCTAAACACATAAACCACGGATTTACCGATTAGCCCGCCTTGACCTCAGCCTTGACATTGGCGCTGAACGCCTTGGGGCTTGCTGACTTCATAAGCGACATGATTACTGACCGTGGATGACTGCAAAATTGAGGACCACAGCCTCAGACAGCGAGCCCGCGCTGATGTTGTACAGGCTGATAACCGCCGTGCCGGTGCCGACGTTTGAGACGAACGACGTGTAGGTGCCGTTAGTCGCCAGACCGCCAGCCACGTTGACAATGATGACATCCTTGGCCGACAGCAGACTGTTGGTCAGCGTGAACGAGACGATGGCACCGTTCAGCAGCGCCGCATTGCTCATCGTGATCTGGCCGCTGGACTTGTTCAGCGTCACGCCGGTTGACTTGCTGGTGGCTTGCGTCACCGTGCCCTGAGCCGCCGTGCTGTACCCAATCTCCGCCGTGGCATAGACGGTCGAGAACTCCGGGTCATTATATGCAACGCCAGTAGCAATAGAATTAGACATGGTTATATTCCTTTGAGTTAATGCTCAACAATAGCACAAATATCAGCTTCTTGGATAATCTGATAATCCTGGCCATCCACCTTATGCGTTGGCCATTTCAAATAATCGCCATTACCATACTTCACAAAATCCCCCACTTGCACGTCCAGCGCAAGCGGCCCGACAGCCACGACCGTCCCTTCATTGAACGGCTCTTTGTTATTAGTAATAATAATTTCAGATAATTGCCGAGTATTCGGCTTAATAATTACCTTATCATGTAGCGGTTGCAGCATGTATTTAGTCCAGGAAACGGAGTTTGAAGAGGGTGGAGTTTATCAGGTCGGCAATCTCATCGACAAGATTCTGTAGCTCGCTGTCCTGGGGCAGGTGCTGCCGCGCTTCTTCAACGAACGATTTCATGGACTCCAGGTACGCCACCGGCTCGGTAGCCTGGTGGTAGTCCCGGGGGAAGTCTTTAAGCTGCTCGTAGCGGCCCATGGCGGCCTCAGCGAACTGGTCCGCCAGGTCAATGATCTGCGCGTAGTAGTCCCCCAGCGCCAGATGGACCGACAGGCTTTTGGTCGACCAGTGCATCAGATGAGCGTTGGTGCTGGAGTGCAGCAACGCCAGAACAAAGGCGGCAATTTCAGTCATGTTGGCGATCATAGCAAAAAAAGGTCATTGTCAATAGGGAGCCTCCCAGATACGCATTTTTCGCACGATGTTCGGGTACAGCGGGTACACCCCTAAAGGGGTGTGTACCCGGTTGTACCCCAAACACGTCTTTCGCCCGGGTACAACTGTACCCGCTTGTACCCGCTTGTACCCTGTACCCGGTCAAAATCCGATCCCCAGCTCATAAATTCCGGGCTCCTCCTCAACCATCTCGCCGCGCTCCAAAAGCTCAACAACTGCCCTGGCAAACGCTTGCTTCTTGCTGTTGGTGGACTCCAGCTCGGACAGATCATCAAACGCATGGCGCCACTCCGGCCTGGCGACCAGCTTGGAATTGAGCACCTTGAACGCCTCCCAAGCCACGTTCGCATTGGTGCTCCTGAGCTTGCGCTTGGCGGTCTTGGTCGGCTCGCCCGCCTGCACCAACACCGCACTGGTGACCGGCTCGCCGTCCTCATCAAACCAACCCGGAATAATTACTTTCTCCAGCGTGGCATATAAGGTCTGCGCTAACTCGGCGTCCTTGCTCTTGCGCTGGATAATCTCCATCGGCGAGTCGCCCTTGGCCGGGACAATGCTGATCTCAATGTCCAGCGCACCGCGCCAAGCGCTTGAGCCTCGAGCCCTGTGCTGGGTCTCTTCAGATACTCCAGTATGGTGGACTAGTATGATGGTGCAGTTGAATTCAGCCATTAACATGGCGCAGGCATCAAGCATCGCCTTGACGTCTTGGGACGAATTCTCATCGCCGGAGTTGAACCGGTGCAGGGTATCTATCGTGATGATGGAGGGCTTGATGGGCAACGCCCTGATGTGCTCGGACACCTTGCGGTAGCCCTCTGGAGTATCTAGATCGCAGCCGCTCTTGCTGAGATACATATTAAGAGGCTGGCCATTACCATGGCGCTCCTTCCAAGCCGCTATCCGGCTGCGCAGACCGTGGTGGCCCTCGCCGGCAAGGTAGACAATCGCCCCTGGCGTGACCCGATGCCCGAACCAGTCCTGTTGTCCCTGCGCCATCCGCAGGCACCAGTCAAGCGTGGCGAAGGTCTTCCCGCCGCCGCTCGGGCCGTGGACCATGATGAGTGCCGCCTGCTGAATCCAGCCCTTGACCATCCACCTAATTGGCGCTGGCTGGCGGGAGAACTCATCCGCTGGCATAAGCCAGTCGCTCACCGATGGCTCGAGCAACGCTGCTAGATCGTTGCCGGCCTGGACGTAATCATTGGCGTCCCCAGCTGCTGGTGGCATCACTGACCGAGCCCCATACTTGGCGCTGGCCTGCTCTGCGTAGCGCTGACCGACTCCAGACGCATCGTTGTCGGCCACAATCACCAAGTCCTGTTGTGCGCCAAACCTTTCCCGTAATGCGCCGGTAACCGGCACCAGATTGCTGGCGCTGTAGGCCACGGCGCACGCCTTGCCGGTGGCCTGGTGGATCGTGGCGGCAGTGGCAAAGCCCTCGGCGATGTAGATGGTAGCGGAAGGCTCGCCGAGCATCCAGAACTTGCCGCCCGTGGCGCCGCCGGGGTGATAGCGTTTCTCACCATCGGCTGCAATGTACTGCACGCTGGCCAGATCACCTTCGGCACCATAGAGCGGGACCATCAACCGCCCGTCGCCGGTAATCCTTGCGCCATTGGGTGCAATGCCCTTGCGTGCTAGATAGGGATGGTCGGCACTCGCCGCACCGCCTGCTGTCCAGATGGCATCAACGGTACTGGCGGCCACCGCCTGGCTGCGCTCCTGCTCTGCCTCCCGCGCCGCCTTGGCTTCGGCCATTCGCCGGGTGTGTGCCATCTCCTCGGCGATGGTAAGTTTGCGCCCCATCTCCGCCTGCCAGGCCTGCTCAATGCCTGCCCGCCAGCACCCGAACCTGCCCGCCGGAACGCCATCGCCAAATGCCACGTACCAACCCGGCTTGCTGTGGCCTGGCGTGCCCTTGGTGCCAGAGTTGAACCTGTGTAGCTTGCCGTCTAGGTAGATCGTCTCTGGTGGCTCCAGGCCGGCTTCTACCATCGCCTCTCTTAGCTGTTCGTCTGGTGGCTCTACCCTCTTGGGCTCTGGGAGGGCGTAGACGCCGCCGAAGATGCTAGTCAGGTCTGCCATTAGCTGGAGCCTTAGATAGATAGGTCGACAACCGCTGTATCGCGGTGATGCGGGGCCGCTTGCTGCGACCTCGCTGGAGGGCAAGAACAGTACTGTAGTGCAGGCCGGTGGCCGCTGCAACGACCCGAACCTTGCGGTCTTGCAGCCCAGCGATGATCTGCTCAATCGTCATCATAGAACGTACTCCTAAAAAAAAGTTGGTGAAGATCGAAAAAAAGTGTACCACAAGTCGAAAAGATGGTGTAGGATGCTATCCATGCACTGAACGGACTTCCCGACGAGTGCTGCAACGAGGAGAGCAAGATGCTCAAAGTTACCTTCCGCGCTTTTTCACCGCGCCTCAAAGAGGAGTTCATCATCGTTGAGCTTCATCGCTCGCTGGCTGATGCGCAACATCGCGCCCTTGGCTTGATGTGGACGATTGCTAAGGTTGAGGAGGCCTGAAGATGGCCATCAACCTAAAAACCACCGCCAGCCTAGCAAGCAACGGCGCCAAGATTCTTGTCTACGGCCAAGCAGGCGCAGGCAAGACCACCCTGGCAGCAACCCTGCCAGCGCCCATTATCCTGAGCGCCGAGGGCGGGCTCTTAAGCATTCAGGACGCCAACCTGCCTTACATTGAGGTGGGCTCCATGGCCACTCTGATGGAGGCCTACTCTTGGCTGCGCGACAGCCACGAGGCCAAGGATTACCAGAGCGTGGCGCTGGACTCCATCTCGGAGATCGCCGAGGTTGTCCTCAACGCCGAAAAGAAGTCGAACAAAGACCCGAGGGCAGCCTACGGTGCGATGCAAGAACAGATGGCGGACATTATCCGAGCCTTCCGCGACCTGCCCGGTCGGCATGTCTACATGAGCGCCAAGCTAGAGAAGACGCAGGACGAGATGGGCCGGGTGCTCTACTCGCCATCTATGCCGGGGAACAAGACAGGCCAAGCCCTTCCGTATTTCTTTGACGAGGTGCTAGCCCTGCGGGTGGAGAAAGACGCCGAGGGCGTAACCCAGCGAGCACTCATGTGCGACTCGGATGGTCTCTGGCTGGCCAAGGACCGAAGCGGCAAGCTCGGGGCCTGGGAAGCGCCAGACCTTTACCACATCATTTCCAAGATCGGTGGTGCTAAATGATCGAAATCTGGTTGGCTTGCAAAGAAGCCGAGCGCTTGGCCACAGAAGCACGGCGGCTGGCCGAGGACGCCATGCTGGCTCAGTTCAAAATTGACAAGGACATGGAGGGCACCAAGACCTTCATGAACCTCGGCTACACAGTCAAGATTACTGGTCGCCTCAACCACAAGATCGACAGCGACAAGTTGCAGGCGATCGCCGCCGAAGCCGGGCTGGCTGAGCACCTCGGTTCGCTGTTCCGCTGGAAGCCGGAAATCAATTCGTCGGCTTGGAAGTCTGCCGATGAATCCATCACGCGCCCGCTCTTGGGCGCGATCACAACTACGGCGGGTCGCCCGTCTTTTTCAATCACTAAGGAATAAATCATGGCTACTCTCGGACAAGACTACGTTGCAGCAGACCTCCCGATGGGCAAGAGCTTTGAGCCATTGCCCGCCGGCTGGTATACGGCTGCGATCACGCAGGCCACGGTCAAAGACACCAAGGCTGGCACTGGGCGCTACATCTCGCTGAAGTACGACATTACCGGGCCATCGCACCAGGGTCGCACGATTTTTGGCAACCTGAACATCTCAAACCCGAACCCGAAGGCGGAAGAGATCGGGCGGCAACAACTGAACAGCCTGATGCGGGCCATCGGCCTGGCCAAGGTCAACGACACCGACCAGCTCATTGGCGGGCAACTGAAGATCAAGCTGAACGTCACGCAGTCGGAGCAGTACGGCGAAGGCAACGAGGTCAAGGACTTTGCCACCATCGCTGGCGGGGCAATGCCTGCGGCGAGCAAGCCGGCGGCACCAGCTGCTGGGGCGAAGGCTGCGCCGCCTTGGGCCAAGTGAGATAGCGTGACGGGGCGTGGCAGGTGTCACGCTCTAATTCCAAACAAATAGGAAATATCATGATTCTCAAGTTGACTGAAAAAGAAGTAAACGAGGCCGTGCTGGAGTGGGCTAACAATCGCATGGACTTCGATTATCAAGAGCATGGGTTTAACACGGTGGACTTTAAGTACAGCACTATCCATGGCTGCGAGGTCTCCTGGGTCGAACTTGAAGTCAAGGCCGAGGCCGCCTAATGTCAGCAATCCCAATCCCCGACGAGGTGGCTGCGGCCATCGACGCCGCCCACGAGCGCCAGGTCGAGCTGCCCAGGCCGCACCTTGGCGCCAGCCAGCTAGGTCACGCTTGTGACCGGTGGCTGTGGCTGTCCTTTCGCTGGGCTGTCCGTGAGCCCTTCCCTGGCCGAATCCTGCGAGTCTTCCGCCGGGGCCGGATGGAAGAAGCCACCATCGTGGCGGACCTCAAGGCGATTGGGATTGACATTCACAGCACCGAAGGCGAGCAGGCCAGCGTTGACTTTGGCTCGCACATCTCCGGCAGCTTGGACGGCATCATCGAATCTGGCGTGCCTGGTGCGCCGAAGGCTCGGCATATCTTTGAGGCCAAAACGCACAGCAAGAAGTCGTTTGACGATCTGGTCAAGCACGGCGTCGAGAAGTCCAAACCGGTCCATAGCGCCCAAATGCAGATCTACATGCACGGCACGAACATCAACCGAGCGCTCTACTTTGCAGTTTGCAAAGACGATGACCGCATCTACACCGAACGCCTGCGCTACAGCCGCACCGAGGCCGAGCGCCTGATTGCTCGAGGCCACCGCATCGCACTGGCGGACAGGATGCCCGAGCCCTTGTCCAGCAATCCAAGTTGGTACGAGTGCAAATTTTGTGCGGCGCATGATTTCTGCCACGGCAGCAAAAAGACCAAGGAGGTCAACTGCCGAACTTGCGCTCACAGCACGGCGGAACCATCCACGCCAGACCAAGATGCGCACTGGACATGCGCACGATTCGACAACAGCGTAATCCCTATTGCCACGCAATACATTGGTTGCGACAGCCATGTCCTGCACCCTGACCTAGTGCCCTGGCAGAGGATGGATGGGCCGGATGCCTGGACGGCGGTCTACATCATTGACGGGATTGAGGTCGCCAATGGGGAGGGGGATGCGAATGTGTATTCCAGCAAAGAACTATTGGGGCAGGGGAATTGAATGAGCTTCATTTATTCGCAGGCGCTGGTGGAGGAATCCTGGCCGGCCAACAACTTGGACACCGATGCGTCTGCGCCGTTGAATGGGAACCCTACG
>Ga0214919_10010095_pt1 | contig 12044 bp, 11 predicted proteins | sample LL1503_MetaG_FD_177994 | JGI IMG/M metagenome (GOLD analysis project Ga0214919, IMG submission 177994) | Freshwater microbial communities from Lake Lanier, Atlanta, Georgia, United States - LL-1503 | ecosystem: Environmental > Aquatic > Freshwater > Lake | place: USA: Georgia | collected...
GTCGACGAGACAGATAGCACAACAGATGCGGCAGGCCATGGAGCAAGCCGTGGCCGCACAGCACTCCGAAGAAAAGGCTAAAGAGTCGAGAGAGAAGCGCGACGACTCCGATTCCGACTCCGAAAAAAGCAAGTCGCACGCCTCCGCTGCTGCGGCTGGTGGTGCAGCGTCGCGACTCGCGCGGGCCATGCACGCGATCCAGTCGACCCCAGCGGCGCCACCCGAGCGTCTTCCCGAGAAGCCCCCGGCGCCAGCCCCGCCCTCGGCCTCGGCTCCCTCCGCGGCCACTCCTTCCTCCTTACCCGTTCCGAAAGCAAGCACGCCTCCGCCTCCTCGCGTAGAAGCCAAACTACCTTCTGTGCAAGAAACGAAAGCGGAGGAAGACAATGCCAGCTCTTCCGACGATGAAGACAACGAGCCCGCGTCGGTGAAAAAAGATCCGGAAACCGTTCGCTTGGAAAAGCAAGGTTATCTCATCGAGCTGCAAGCATTGCACTCCAAGGGAGTTCGCCTGTCTCGGGAGTTCAGCATGAAGGACACACTCACGGAGCTGGAGTTCGAGGTACAGAAACAGAACTCCAATCTGAGCGCAGCTGGAGCCGTCGCGAACATGAAAGACATGATGCGGATAGGCTTCAACGGCCTCGAAATGGCCAATGGGAGATTCGGTCCTTTTCTGTGCATGGAAGGCTGGGCCGAGTCAATCACCTCGGACATGAAACGCTTCGACGTGGCGCTCGAAAAGCTCTACAAGCGCTACTGGAGGAAACAGAGCATGTCGCCCATCATGGAGCTGGGCATGATCATTTTGGGGAGCTTGGCCATGCATCACTTCAAAACGAAGCTCTTTGGCCCAGTTCGCCCCCTACCAAAGACAGCTCCCGCGGCGACTCCAACGCAAAGCGACCATGCGCCGCCTCACCACAGCGTACCGCCAAAACTTCGCCGAGGTACTCCCTCTCAGGTGCCTCTCTCGGGAAGCTTGAAAGATACCTCTCGTGGTGCGACGAGGCCGACGTTGAGGCCGCCAACGGCCATGTTTGGGTTCTAGAGTCTCGATGTCTTGCGACCGACGCGGTCAGCGCAAATTATCTTGAAGTCTGCCAAAAGTGGCGGAAGACCATCGCCAAGACTGGTGGACATTGAAAACTCGCCGCAGTTGCAGGAACACTAGGAGTCGTTTCGTACGAGGGTTTCTTTCTTTCCACTCGGCCGCATGGAAGCTCTCGCAAAAAAAATTGCAAGTCTGGAAGCTCGCTTGAACCTCTTGGAGAAGACGCCACACAAGTTCTCTTCGAGAGATTCTGGAAACGGAGTTGGTGACGGTGTGCTGCTGAACGTAGGGGGCAAACAGTTCACATCCACGATTGCCACTTTGAGGCAGGCCGGAGAGGGGACCTTTCTTCATTGCGTTGCTTCCAGCCAGGATACCAACGAAAACAGCGGTCGCATCCCTTTCAGAAAGGACGGCAAAGGAGCGATATGCATCGATCGAAGCTGCAAGCACTTCGCGAAGATTCTGGACTTTCTTCGCAACGGACCGGCATTCGTCCGTCCGAAGTCCTCGCAAGATTGTGACGAGATCTTGGCGGAGGCTCAGTTTTATGGACTGGACGACTTAGCCACAGCAGTGGACAGACTGCGCATGCCTTGGTTCAACGGCGAGTGCGCCGTGCGTCGCGCGGAGACGACAGTCCAGTTCACCGCGAATGGTCGCATCAGTGTCCTCCTCACAGTGCCTGACCCTCGAAGCTTCCAGGTGTCCATGCACGTCGAAAATAAAAACGAGAAACAACGTGGACCCAAAAAAGCTCGAGTGGCGAGAGAAGATCATTGCGACCTTAACCTTCCCTGGCGCCACATCTCTGCATGGTCTCTGGCACTAGTTCCTCATGCTGCAGGGCAGGGCGCTTATGTCGAAAAGACGGTGCTACTCTTGGCTCCGCCACTAACATGGCATGCAGCCGGCGACGATTTCAAGGTAGCGACCCGAAATGCAAACATCTCTTGGGCATCCAAGGTCACTCTGGAGCGGCGCCTCTCACCCGGGCAGTGCACTCCGAGCAAGATTTATACGGGTGCCGCCGGCGATCTCGCTTCGCTGGAAGCGCTGGATCATTGGAAGCTTGAGCTGCACTCCAAGAGACCCGAAAATGCGAAGATGCCTCCCAAGGAGCAAATCAACATTCTTCCCTTACGCAAGCTCTTCGAGAAACGTAGGCATCCAGGCGACAGACTGGAGTTATGGCCGGAGACAGCCTTGCTCTCTGCTCAGATACCTGACTTGGGCACCCACTGCGTGCAGCTGGTCGGCTGTTCTGCACGTGTGATCTGTTCGGCTGGTGCGAGGGTCGTGTTCGCGTGTGGTACCATCGAACTACTCGGGGTCTTCTTCGATGGTTGTCCAGCCGTTCGTGACGTCATGATCGTCGAGCGAAATGGCGCTTCTACGTACCACGGAAGCCCTCCTCAAACGATCAAGACTTTGTCCATGCGTCTTTCTCCGGGAGCAGAGGAAGAAAAGCGGTTGCGATTTTCTCAGGACGGACGCGATTTCTTGGCTTGCGACGCTCCGGAAGTCTTGAGCCAGCAGCTCCTCTTTTCGCTCGACTATAAGGGCGACGCGCGTCCAGAGCTAAGCTTCGACGAGGGGCTGTCTTGAGGTTTCAGGCGTACATGCCGAGCGGCGGGGAGGAGTCCACGCCTTTGCGCCCTTCTAGCAGCATAGCTCCGATGCCGCGCATGAGTTCGTAGCAGCCGGGTGCGACTTCTCTCAGGTCTCCTTTTTTGAGAGGAGAAAGCAACGACAGGTCCCCGCCGGTTTCTTGCAGAATGCATGCTTTGCAGACGACTTGCTCCAAGACGCTTCTGACGTCACGAACGCCTCCGTTCATCAAATGCGTGGAAGCCTCTTTGATGGCGTCTTCCGACAGCGTTAGAAACTCTGTCGGCAGGTTGTGTTCGCTGAGGATACGAGGCAAGAGATAGGTTTTCAAGATGAGCCCCTGTGCCGCGGCGGTGAACACGTCGGTATGGATCACTTGAAATCTATCCAGAAGAACAGGGCTCACTTTAGAAGCGTCGTTGAAGGCGAAGACGATCAGAGACCGACTCAGATCCAGGTCCAGTCCGTTGAGGTAACGGTCTCGGAAATGACTGCTCTGCGTGGTGTCCGTGATGTGAACCAGAACGTTGATGATTTCTTCTCCCTTGACGCTGGCGCTGCACTTGTCGAGCTCGTCGAAGAAGAGAATCGGATTCATGCAGGACGAAGAAACCAACGTGTCTGCGATGCGGCCTTGCGTGCTGCCCTCATAGGTGTAGCTGTGACCGACAAGAAAACTGGAGTCGAACGAACCTCCGAGGGCCACAAAGTTGAACGGGCGGTTCATGATGACGGCGAGGCCTTCTCGCACGAGAGACGTTTTACCGTTTCCGGGGCATCCTTTCAGGGCTAAAGGTCGCTGAGGCACGTAGGGATGCTTGAGCCACATGTACAACCGCTCGATCATGGCTTGTTTGGCTGCCAGATGTCCGTAAACGACGCTGTCGAGGTAAGTCATCGCGTTTTTTAAAGTCGCATGGAGGATGTCCGCGGGTACGAGCTGAGGGACTATGAGTCTGCAGAGAGGCACAGAGAGCAACGAGTCGATCCAAGTTGCGTACTTAATGGTGTCGCCGCTCGACGCGCAGTCCTGTTGTCTGTCCAGTTTCTGCAGAATTCTGCGTTTAATGTCCATGGGCAGAAAAGAATCGAGTACCCGAAAACGAAGAGGTGTGGTGAGGGAAATGTGCTCTCGAAGGGCTCGCATCGCGTCCAAAGCGTCTTGCTTTGCGGATGCGCAAAGAGTGCCGTAGTACTCCCGTTCGTCTTTGCTGAGACTCTTCAAAATCTCTGAGTCCGAAGTCGAAGAAGAACTACACGCCGGCGTCTTGCTGGTTTGGGATATGGCCTCGGCAACCACTCCGTGCAGAAAGGTAAAAGCTTGCAAAGGCGTCTGGTTGTGGTCCTCTGGGCTCTCTTTCGGTCCGAAGGCGGCGTCCTTTCGAAACAACGAAGCTCGTTTCGTCTTTACGCCGGCTTGGTTCGCCCATTTCACCCCGACGTTGAGAAGATGGAGAACGGCATCGTCTTCGTTGGACGTCACAGACTCGACGTGAAAAATGGGACCTCCCACCACACCCGCGCAAACAAACGCCGTTTTTTTCTTCTCGGCGCCGCTACTTTTTTTGGACATAACTCTCCTTTGAGGGAGAGAATAAGATTTTTTTTCAAACGGACAAGGGCGTCAGTCGTAGTGGTCGGCCGCCTCACACTCGTAGAGGTGAGAGAAGTCCTCGTCAAAAGCATGTTGGTCCCAGTATGTGGCTTCTTCAACGGGTCCGCGGAAAACAACGCGTTCCCAGTACGACACGTCCGCTTCGAAGCGGGCTTGCGCGCATCGTTCCAAATAAGCGTCGCCAGGGAGCGCGTGCGTCGCCATCCAGTTCGAAAATGCAATGTGCGCCCACACGTTTAAGTCGCTGTCGTCGGTCTCCGAGCCAAGAGGTAGCATGGCGCAGCTGTAACGCCTCATTCTCCGCGCCTTTATAGTGCTCAAGGGTATGCATTTTTGATAAGATCTTGAACGAGTAGTCGAGGAGTTTGGGAGCCAGAGCCATGGCCAAGACAGTGAAGAAGACCTCTCTTAAGAAAGCCGAAGAGACCGCGTCCTCATCTTCGAAGCACTTGAAGGATCCAGTCCTCAACGTGAAGATCGAAGAAACCGAAGAGTCTCAGCCGGAGCCTTCTTCTCCGACGACAGCAGAGGCTCCACAGGAAAATCTCCAACTGGACGAGCTGCGTCCGCCCCTCGTCGTGCAGCGGCCAGCTGCGTTGCATCCGGTTTCGAAGGGGGGCCCGCTCAAGACAGTGAAGAAGACCTCTCTTAAGAAAAAAGCCAACGAGAACGCGTCCTCATCTTCGACGCACATGGAGAGTCCAGTCCTCGACATGGAGATCGAAGAACCTGAAGAGTCCCAGCCGGAGCCTTCTTCTCCTACGACAGCAGAGGCTCCACAGGAAAATCTCCGACTGGACGAGCTGCGTCCGCCCGTCGTCGTACAGCGCCCAGCTGCGTTGCATCCGGTTTCGAAGCGGACCTATGAGTTCCACTGCAAGTTCACGCAAATTGTGGCCTTTAAAAGCTTCTTCGAAAACCTCGGGAGCGTGCTGCACGAGGTGGTGCTGGAAGTGCACAACGACCCCAACGGCTTCAAAGGCATCGTGGCGGACAGCATGGACGCCCGCGGGGTAGCTCTCGTCCACGGGAAATTGGCCGGTCAAGTTGAGCTGAACGTCCCGTGTGCGACTTTTTGCATCATCGTCAAGGACATTTTAGACATCTTTCCCTGCGTGCATCCGCCGCACTTCGTGGACGTCTACCGCATCCAAGGCTCCACCGACATCACGGTCTATATTTACGAGCCATCGATTCGTACATCCACACCCTCGATGCGGATCAAGACCTTGGCGCGAAGCACCGAGAAGATGGAGCTGAACGAGATGGACTATTCCTACTACGTCGAAATCGAGCTCGCGTCTTTCCGGAATGCCTTGAAAGTGGCGAAGAGCAAAAAGGCCTCCAGCATTCAGCTCTGCGTCTACGAGATTCCACGGGCTCAAGGAGAAGAAAAAACCATTTTCTTCGTCGTCAAGTTCACGGGAGAGAACGGGTCGACCGTGTCCTTTCCCTACGAATCCCGCATTGTCACGACGAGCAGCGACCAAGGTCCTATCACCATAAAAGCCATCGAAGGAGGAGGGGACAGCTGTGATGAAGAGGACTCAATGAGCATGGAGGAGAAACTCGAGGACATGACTCCCTCGTATCAAGGCAATTTCTTAGCCGAGTACCTCTTCCTCTTCGTCAAGTCCATGGACCGCTTCAACCTCACTCTCAGGCTCGCTGACGAGAGGCCGCTCATCGTCGACTACCCCCTCGGCTGCTCCGCCACGGACGGTCTTCGCTACGTGCTGGCGCCACAGTGCTCCGTAGAATGAGCCGCGTGGGGCTTGGCTTTGGCTTTGGCTTTGGCCGGCTTGGTATGAATGCAGAGAGCTGCCAGGGCGTGTAAGAGAGCATCTGATAAATCGTCCTTCTTTTTAGCTCTGGTGAAAGTCTGTCGAATCTCGAGCGGGACATTGGCAGACAGGAGTTTCTTGGCGACGACCACGGCGACCTTCTTGCGTTGCGCGTAGGTCGTCGTCGCCGCTGGTGTCTCGGAATAGAGAGAGAGGTCCGCAAAATTGAGTTTAGCCGACGCAGACTGAAACAGCACAGTCGCCTGCGGAAAAAGACATTTCGTGGCCGTGTAGAAAGCGGCCGCTATGGCTTTCATTTTCGCCGTCATTTGCGTCTCGATCACCACCATGTCGGTGGTTCGGAAGTCCTCCGCATGAGACAGCATGAATGCGACGACGTTGTCGTAGTTGGAAGCAGCGGGCGACTTTTTGTTTGCGGCGAGGCTCACCAGGTCGAGCTTCGCAAGAGAGATGCCGTTGTTGGAAAGTTGGTCGTGCAAGCCTTGCAGCACGGGCAGGCAGTGGAGCGACGAGGAAGCGATGCAGTAAGAACAGTTCACGATGCCCACGTCGATCGCCAACACCTTCATTTCAAAGGATCTTCGGATGTCTTGAGTCAAACAACGCCGCGAACTCTTCCGGTGCGAGAGTACGTCGGTGCCTTTTAGTCTTCTCGGGACGCGGATTCCACTCGATCTGCCTCGCAGGTTCCTCGGAAGCCTCGGAAGGGCAGCTCGAAGATCTCGTGGGCGCTTCTTCGTTCCGTGAGTCGGCTTCTGCAAGAGATCGACCTTCTCGTAAAATGCCGAATAGGGCCAATCGAGCGGTGCTGTCCTCGTCCAGCTTTGCTATTGCTGCCTCTGCGGCGGGTTCTTGGATTTCAGAGATTTCTTCGTGACCAGCCTCTTGCATCACGTCCACGACGGGTCCTTCAGAAGAGACGTGATGCTCGGTTGAAGGCTCGGGTTGCAGGACTTCAGCAGGTCGGGAAATGCTGAGGAGCGGTGGAGGTGGAAGAGCTTTAAATCGACCGATCACGTTGAGCGATATCAAAACTTCGCTCACGACTCTAGAAGCGAAGCTGTTTCCCATTTCCTTTATCGTTGCCAACACGAGCGAGCAGGGAATAGTCAATCTAAAAAGACACTTCAGGGTCATCTCCATGAAGCCGAAGAGGACGCAGGCCGTCATGTGAGCTGCCAGCACGTCTCTGGGAAGCAACATGCTGGCTACGGTGGATAGCACGAAGGTTTTGGCTTTCGCGCGGATGAGAGCTTTCGCCCGCGACACAGGGCCGTCCTGCAACAAGCAGATCATCTCGTAGATGAAAGACACGAACGACTGGGCACATCCCACGAGGTAGAGGCGGTAGACTAAAGAACCGATGCCCAACGCTGAAGAGACAGACGACGCACCCACCATGGTGGCGATGAGAAGGATGAAGGTGTACGTCCAGCCAATGATCTCTCCCGCCGAGAGATGAAAAATAGTCTGCAGACTCTGTCCGCAAAACACGAGCCAACTCGTTTGGCAGTCGACGTCGTTTTCGAAGACTTTGAGCAAATGCAGGGCGGCGTGTCTCGTCCGAATTGCAGGACTGGAAGTCGTCCTCCAAGGAGTTTCGAATAGAGTAGAACAAGCTTCTCTCGAAAGAATCAAAGAAGGCAGCAAAGGAGCGGCCAGACTCGACCACTTGGCAGAAATGCTTTCGGAAGACGCGTCCACGAAGTCTTCGTGCATGACATCGCATCCACGTTGGTCGATCATGTCATTCCTTTTTGAATCGTCACGCCTTTTTCTCTCTCCCAAAGCGCAGACGCGACCGGCGTCCCGGCCTCCAAGATCGGTTCGAGCGGGAGTTCGGAAAGGTGGTAGGGGATCTCCAACAATGCACGCGGCTCGATGCACGTCTACGAAAAAATTTCAGACGCTCGCCGGCAACATCGCGCTCGAGGTCTCCTCCAATACTAACATGCAGAAGTGTCAAGGACTCCTGGCTCGCAGTCTGAATGTGAGGCCGGAAATGGTGCATCTCATAGAGACGGAACCGAACTCACTCTACCGAGTTCTTGTGTGCGCGACTTTCAAAGTCACTTGTGACGTCTGCTGGGGGCGTCTGGAATGCGCTTGCCAAGAAGACGAAGAAATGTGCGAGTGCGTCGCAACGCAGCAATGGAAGGACGACGAAGAACTCTGTAACAAGTGCCAGGAAGCTATCGATTTGAGTTCACATCGGTGCACCAACGACGTCTGCGTGCTTTGTAGTGAAGACGGCCGACTCGCAACTTCGTCTCTTAAACACCGTCGTCGAAAGACGGCAAAGAAGGCGCTTTCAGCGGTCCCTTGGGTGGAGGAAGACTGCTTTTAGGCGTCTCTCTGTTGTTCGAGCTTCGTGCTGAGTGCTCTTCTCAGAGAACCGTTCGGACTGCTCTGGAGCTCTTCTTTTTTCTGACGGTTTTGCTCTTGGAGCATTGGCAACAAGGCCGCAGGGGCGCGCTTGGTGGTCGCTTCCAAAACACCGAGCCTGAATTTCTTCGGATCTTTCTCAGCCGTCGCTCTCGCAGCCAGGCGCTGAAAAGCCAGTCTGGAAGAGGCCCGCACGCTACCCAGAGCTCGTGGATCTTTGCTGAGAAGAGGACGTAAAAACTGAACCGCCTTCTCCACCACCCACGAGCGGTCCGCGTTGGGATTCTGCTTCAAGGCATCGGCCAAAAAAACTTCCATTGCGATGAAAAAACTAGCATCCATCAACGGTAGATTGTTCTCGAAGGCTGCTTTCTCCTCCGCAGTAAGAGAAGCCTCACGTCCTCTGGCCATGTATTTCTTTGCATGTAATGGGGAAGAATTCCATGGCTCCACGAGAAGCAAGCACGTCCTTGCATCGTCGTAGAACCTCTTCTTCGCAAAAGCAAGAACCTTCGTACGCCACCATCGTGCCAGCCTTCTCGAAGAGCGTGTAGGCTTTAAAGTCTCCCATGATAGCTCGTAGCGCATCGCCTAGCTCCTCCAGAAGAAAGTCCGTGCAGTAGGTTATCCAGAAGGCCGGCATTTCAAGACATGTCGGTGAAGAGACAGATCGAAAACTCCGCGGACGACGAAGCGCGACGCATCTGGGGAGCGATGACGCGCGTAGTGGCTCTCACGCCCGAGACCCTGCTCGAGACGCCGGTGCACGTCGCCACTCTCAAGCTAGACGGGTGTCGCGTGGGCTTGAGCTGCAAAGCCGGCGTTTGTTCTCGCATTAACGCAGTGGGAAGAAGCGTCCTCGAAGGAGACAACGACCAAAAGGATTTTGTCCTGGATGCCGAAGAGCACGGAGGAGTTTTTTGGGTTTTCGACGCACTCATGGTAGACGCCCACGACATCCGATCCTTGGCGCTGGCGGATCGTCTACTCAGCCTGGCGCACCTTCTGGAGAAGCTCAAGTCCATTGGGGGGAAAGAACTGCGAATGAAACCTTACAGGTCGCTGCGAAGTGCCGAAGCCCTCCATAGACTTTTGGCGGATTCGACGACGGGCGAATCTTGCGACGGCGTCATCTTCTGCGACTACACCGGCGTCTATGAGACGCCGGCCTTCAAGTTCAAGCAGCGTTTGACAGTGGATTTCTGTTTGGAGTCCAGTTTGCGCGGCTCCGTCGGCACCTTCACGCTTCTCACGCAAGTGGCGGGGCGCCTGAAGGCCTTCAAGCTTCATGGAGAGCCATGCGAGCTCCTTCTCTCGTGCCTCGAGCTCGCCTCGTTCGCAATTCCGGACGAAGTGAAGCGAGGAGACGCGTGCATACTAGAATGCTTGCTCCCCGAGGGGCGTCATGGGAAGTGGAAGGCTGTGCGCAGACGTCTGGACAGAAAGAGCCCCAACTGTTTGAGAACGGTGCTGGACACCATGGAGATGAATCGCAAAGGCTTCGATGAGGCCGGCTTCCTTCACCGTCATCTCCCTCCGCTGGCCACAAAAGCCGCACACGGGGCGTGGCTCGCTGTGCTCCGACGCCGAATCCTTCGGGATGACGGCTGTCCTGGGGTCGACGAACGAGTCGTGGAAGTGCACGGCGCCTCGCATACAGGCTACGGGGGAAGCGTGCGTGTCGACCACTCTCGATTGGCCCTGCCCATCGAGGGTAAAGTCCTCGTACGCGCTTTCTTCAGTCTGTCAGACGTCGACATCGAACGCTTGTTCGCAATTCTCCGCACCTGGTTGGAAGGAGCGTCGAACCGCGAGTTGCGGCTCTTGGTGGCCGTGCAGTTGGCGCAAGAGGGCCTGTCTTCGCTCGACGCCAGGTACTTCGGTTGCATCCTGGAGTCCACGACCGAAGCGCTGACGACTTCCGCGGCCCAATCCGTTGGGAGTGCCACCCTCGTTCGCTTGCAGGACTCGCAGCCTCCGGAGTTGCTGCAGCTGCCCCCGATGCTGTCCTCGCTGGCCGAGGGAACGTCTCTCTTGAGGGCGTCCTCTGCCCCTCAAGCGTCGCAGGTCGATGCCCCGCAGACGCTCTGAGCTCCATCGTATTGCATCCCCACCCTCACGGCAGCTCTCAGAGCGTCGACCAGCCTCTCCACGTCTGGACTTTCTGCGCTGGCTTCGTTTTTTTCAGAGGGCGGACACAGAGCCGACGAAGCGTATCGTCCGATCACGCCTTCGCAATGAACGGTGGGCTTGCCCGTTCTTTCGTTTACTTTGTTGTGAGCACGACACATAAGCTCCGAAAGCTTCTCTCTACTGCTGCATACTTCCGTCAAATCGGACTCTTCCAGAAAGGCCTTGAAGTGATCGCTGCAATCGTCGCAAGGCAGCATTTCGGGAAGGGCTGTGACGAATGCGGAGCAAGCCTTTTGCTTGCTGGCAGGGGGGGCCTCCGGGTACTTGGCGGCCATCGTGTGGAGAGAAAACCAAAGCGGCGGTCCAAAGACTTCAGGCGAAGAAGAGGACACCTGAGGGCAACAGTCCGCGAAGCCCGGTCCTTTGCAAGAAGTCGCTTCGAGAGCGAACATGTTTTGTTTTACCGGCCTTTCAAAAGGAACCAAAAGAGATGAGTCAGTCGCCCTGGCCCGAAGATCTCTACGCTGTGGCACGCCTCGACTGGTGTAGATCCATCAATACTCCGGAAGGAGGCTCCGTGGCGCAGCTCGTGTGCAACAATGTGGCACGACAGTGTGGCAGCTTCACCAACGCCACGAGAGATCATCAGAGAATCGCCAGGACGGCTCCGCAGCTCCAGGAGCTGCTCAAGGGGGCTGAGATCGAGCAGTGGACAGGAAAGTGCCCCCTAGTGCAGGCTGAAGGAATCTGCGGCCTCGGTGGTGTCAAGACATACAAGGAGCAACTCTGGAATGCTTTTTCGCAGCCAAGGCAAGACAGCATCTACGCGAAGATTGCCGGACTGAAACGTCCTCCTGGAGAAGATCCGGAAGCAGAAGCCTTTGCAGACACGGCGGGAAAAGAAGCCATGTTTGCAGACGCATTAAGTCCAGAAAGGATCGTTGCAATGGATGTGGCCCGCCAAAACAGCAGTCCACAAAGAGTGGTGAACGACTACCAAGTGAGAGCGCTGCCATTCATATGACTCTTCAAAAATAGAGGAAGGTGTTTTGTCATTTGAGGCTTTCAAACAAGTGTACGTCTCTCAGGTAGAGCACACCACTGTGGGGACGTCTGAAAATAGGATGGTGTCCAACTTTGGCACGTTTGAATGTTGATGCGCCAGACTGCTCGTCTTATAAATGCCATGTACAGTATGAAAAAAGGTAAGCTTATAATGAAGCGATGCCGCTTCATCCTCGATGGCGAGAACTGCAAGACCTTAACACGAAACGAGACCGGCTTTTGCAAAGCCCATCGCAAGCGCAAGTTATGTGGCTTCATCGTTGATGGCGAGGCCTGCAAGAGCGAAGCCAAGCGCAAGACCAACTTTTGCATAGCCCACGGCGGAGGCAAGCGCTGCCGCTTCAGCGTTGATGGGGAGCCCTGCAAGAAATCGGCC
>Ga0214919_10010096_pt1 | contig 12041 bp, 9 predicted proteins | sample LL1503_MetaG_FD_177994 | JGI IMG/M metagenome (GOLD analysis project Ga0214919, IMG submission 177994) | Freshwater microbial communities from Lake Lanier, Atlanta, Georgia, United States - LL-1503 | ecosystem: Environmental > Aquatic > Freshwater > Lake | place: USA: Georgia | collected 2015-03-15
AAACGTTAGTGATAAAGTTCCCGTCCTGGGGAATTTGCCTGGACTCGGCCGATTTTTCCGCAGCAAGGGCGAAAGTACGCAGAAGCGAAATTTGCTGATTTTTGTGACCGCTAATCTGGTGAGTCCCGGTGGCTCGCTCAAAAAACAAGCGGTCGCCGGTGTTCCCGCGGGGACTCTTTACCAAAACCCCACGATCGTAACGCCCCAGGGACTAGCGGAACGGGTGCGCTAAATTAGCCGGCGCGGGGGAGGTCAGCGGAGGGGCAGAATTCTTTTCGCTGGCGGTAGCATGAGAGCGGATTAGCTTGGCGAAATGAAAAGTTTTTTTACCTCTTTTTTTGCCAGCCTGACCGCTCTCGTTGTGGTCATTTTTGGTGGCGGCTTGCTGCTGGCGGTGATCGTAGGCGCGGTGGTGGCTCTCGGGCAAAAAAACCCCGTGGTGGTGCCGAACGGCGCCTATTTAGTTTTTGATCTGACCGCCAATATTCAAGATACCCCCGCGCAAACCGACGGCCTAGGGGAGATCGTGGAATCGTTAGGCGGGCGCAGTCGATCGGTGCTGCAACTGCGGGCGATTACCCGCGCGCTGCAGGCGGCCGCAAAAGATGAAGCGATCGCGGGGCTCTATCTCACCGGATCTCTTCAACCGGCCGGTTATGGGACGGGTTATGCGGCGCTGGCGGAGGTCCGCGCGGCTCTTACGGAATTTAAGGCGGCGGGCAAACCGGTAAAAGCTTACCTGAATTATGCCGACACGCGTGATTTCTACCTCGCGTCAGCAGCCAGCGAAATCGTGCTCGATCCCTACGGAGCGGTGGTAATGCCGGGGTTAGCTTCGCAGCCCATGTTTTTTACCGGCGCGATGGAGAAATTGGGCGTGGGCGTGCAAGTGACCCGCGTGGGTAAATATAAAAGCGCGGTGGAACCTTACACGCGCAAGGACATGAGCGCGGAAAGCCGGCAGCAGACGCAAACCTTGTTGGACGATCTCTGGGGGACGCTGACCACCGCGATTGAAAAAGATCGACGGCTGCCAGCGGGCGCTCTGCAAAAAGCGGTCGATGCGAAAGGTTTTTTGCGTCCGGAAGTGGCCAAGAATCTTAAGCTCGTTGATCGCATCGCTTATCATGATGAGATTTTGGCGGAGTTAAAAGCAGCCACGGGCCGCGCTGGTTCCAATCAGGCTTTCCAGCAAGTCGCCCTCAAGGACTATGCGAATTTAATTTCCGCTCGTGGGAGCAACGCCCAACGCCAACGCGCCAAGGGGGTCAAACTCGACGACAATAGCCGCAGTAAAATTGCGATCGTCTATGCCGAGGGCGAGATCGTCGATGGTGATGGCTGGGATGAAGGCAATGTGTACGGGGAGAAAACCGCCCGTCTGTTGCGCCAGATTCGGCAGGACGACAGCATCAAAGCTATCGTGCTGCGGGTTAACAGTCCTGGCGGCAGCGTGAGCGCGTCCGAAGCGATTCATCGCGAGTTGCGTTTATGCGGGCAGCAAACCCCGATTATTGTGTCGATGGGCACCGTGGCGGCCTCGGGCGGTTATTGGATTAGCGCCGATGCCGAGCGAATTTTTGCCGAACCCAATACGATCACCGGTTCCATCGGGGTGTTTGGTTTATTTCTCAATTTTCAGGGTCTCGCCACGGATAAATTAGGCCTCTCGTTCGACATGGTTAAGACGGGGAAATTTGCTGATCTTGCGACGGTGACGCGGCCTAAAACCGAAGAAGAGCTGGCGCTCTTCCAGGCCAACGTTGACTGGGTCTACGACCAATTTCTCAGCAAGGTATCGGTCGCGCGAAAATTAGATCGCCGCGTGGTTGAGGAAATTGCGCAAGGGCGCGTGTGGTCGGGTCGGGCCGCGCTCCAACTTGGTCTGGTTGATGAGATTGGTGGATTGGCCGAGGCGCTCAAATACGCCGCGCAGAAAGTTAAGCTCGGGGATAATTTTCGAGTGGTGGAATATCCAAGGCCCAAGCAGTTGGGCGCGGCCCTGACCGAGGCGCTCGAGGGCAAGCGTCATGAGCAGACGTGGACCGGTCCCATCGGGTCGCTCCTGCAGCGAACCATGAGTGAGTTTCAGAGTTTGCGGCAATTTAATGACCCGCGGGGCCTTTACGCGCGGCTCCCCGCTGAATTTTATCTGCCGTAAATAACGTTATCGCCCGCCCTATGCCGGTGCTCTTTGATCCTATCGTTGCATTGGCCCGAGCCGCCCCCATCGTCCATTCATCATGAAGGAATATACCTTAAACCGCGCTTGCCCTGCTACGATTATTCCCGCCGGTGAGACCGTAACGTTGGCGGCCGGTGAGGTCGTTTTTGTGACGCAGACCTTGGGCGGAAATGTCACCGTGCGCACCGCGAATGGACTCTTTCGCATTGCCCGCGAAGACACCTCTGCCTTGACCGGTCTAACCCTCACCGCCGAGCCAGCGGCTGCCCAGGTCGCGGGCGATTTTAGCGAAGCGGCTGTTTGGGAGGCTTTGCGCAGCTGCTTTGATCCTGAAATCCCAGTTAATATTGTCGACTTGGGCTTGGTCTATGACCTCGCCCTTACCCCCACGGCGGCCGGTGGTAACACCGTGGAAGTTAAAATGACTTTGACGGCACCCGGTTGCGGCATGGGCCCAGTCATCGCGGAAGATGCCCGGCAGAAAATCGCTGCCTTGCCGACGGTGGAGTCGGCGCGCGTGCATATCGTGTGGGATCCGCAGTGGGCGCCGCAAATGATCTCACCCGCGGGCCGCAAGATTCTCGGACTTGAATAAGCCTTAACTCCAGAGCGGGATGGGCGACAAAAACCGCCTAGGCGTAAAACCGGCCAGTGGTAAACTAACGGCGTCAGCAAGTTTAAGGCCTGATCTGCGCGTAGGATCGAAGATAATCGCGAGCGCCAGCGGATGGAGATCAGGATCTATCACCCATAACCGCTGACCTTCAGCCTTCAGTTGCGCGCTCTTCTCTTGTTCTGCTGAGTTCTCCGTATGCGCTGCGTTGTAAGCGTGGGGCTTTAGCCGAATTATGCGTACACTGTATCAAGCGAACAGCTTTGCAGAGGGGTTTCGCAATTGGGCCGCGCGATGACGCCGGGATAAGGTTCAGCGGAAAACAGGCGGGATGGCTCGGTCAGCAAATGGCGATCACACACCGCGAAGAGCTCGGCGGCCGTTACAGCTCGCCGCATATCGTGGAGAAAAGCGCCCGCCTCATCGACGCTTTGGCCCACAAAATTCAGATATTTCTTCATTTTTGCCACTTGGGCAAATTCCGGTACCTCGGCGGAGTGGGTCTCGCGGTAAAGGCGATCAACATATTCGCGGACTTGCTCGAGCGTGATTGCGCTGACCGCTTCGCCCGCGAGTTTTTCGCGAATCTGGCGGAAAATCCATGGATTGCGGATGGCATGGCGGCCGATCATCACGCCCGCAGCGCCGGTATTTTTTAAAATAGCATCTGCTTTTTCAGCGGAGGAAACATTGCCGTTCGCGAGCACGGGGCAGTTGACGGTACGGGCGGCGAGGCCGATGAAATCATAGTGCACGTCACTCCGGTAGCCCTCCTTGACGGACCGACCGTGCACGCTGAGCAGATCGATGCCGTGTTTATTAATGAGGCCGAGAATGCGCTCGAAATTATCCGTTGAGTCAAAGCCGAGGCGCATTTTCACCGTGAAAAGATGAGGCACGGCATCGCGCAGGGCTCCGAGGAGGGTATCGATTTTATCGGGATCACGCAGCAAGCCGCCGCCGACATTCTTTTTATAAATTTTAGGCGCCGGACAACCTAAGTTCAGATCGATGCCGGCGATCGGATAGGCGAGTAAGGCTTTTGCGGTGCGCACCATATCGGGAATATGTTCGCCGATGAGCTGGGCGAAAATGGGCCGGCCAGTTTGGTTTTCGCTCAGCGAGCGTAGGATGTGTTTCTCGGGGCGAGATTGGCTGTGGACGCGGAAAAATTCGGTGAAAAAATAATCGGGTGCGCCGTAGTGGGCCGCGACGCGCATGAAGGCTAGATCGGTGACATCCTGCATTGGCGCCAAGGCGGTGAGCGCTTGGCCCGGTCGGAGACGCGGGGGCAGGGCGGGGCGGTCGGCGGGCGGTTGATTCACTGGTCGCCCTCTTCCTTAGGCTCTTCTTTTTGCTGCTTCAGTACCCGCTCAAGAATTTCGGTCATATCTTCCACTACCTCAAAAACTTTACGGGCGACAAAAATGGGTCGCTTCTGTTGCAGCGCCAAAACGATGGAGTCGCTTGGCCGCGCATCCAGCTCGAGAATTTTGCGGCCGAGTTCATTCTGCATGTGAAAAATGATGCGGGCGAAATAGGTACCATCGTTGACATCATTGATAATAATGCGCTCGAGCTTGATCTCCAAGCCCAGCAGTAGATGGCCGATGAGGTCATGGGTCAGGGGCCGCTCTTTCTTCACCCCATTCATCGTCATGGAAATTGCGCTGCCGACGCTAGGATCGACATAGATGACGAAGACTTTGGTCTCATGGCCGAGGAAAACGGCGCACCCATTGGCGGTGGGCATGAGACCCTTGATGGAGACTTCGATATGATCGGCAGACATGAATGCAAGATGTGAGCCCGAGGAAAAAGTGCAAGTTTGCGTCATCCGGGTAGGCGCCCGTCGGCGCGCCTGCGGAACGCTTACTTAAAAGCCGGTGAGGGTAATGCCGGCGGCCTTGGCTTGCTGTAGGACGGCGGCTTTTTCGAGCATGATGACTTTGCCCGCCTCGAGGGCGGCGGCGGTGAGGCCAGCTGCCTGCATGCTGGCGAGCGTTTGCAGACCGAAAACCGGAACATCAAAACGAAAATCCTGGGATGTTTTACTGATTTTCACGAAAAGAGATTCATCGGTTTTAAAAGTACCGGCGCGGCGAAGCATGGCATCGGTGCCTTCGAAGGCTTCCACCGCGAGCACGGTTCCTTTGCGGACCACGCAGCCTTGGCCGATATCGAGCCGAGCTATTTCTCGGGCTATTTGGATCCCGTGCTGGAGGTACTCGTCGTTCATGGTGAATTTCCCCACCATTGACCCCAGCGTCGCTAGCTCGTCATCAAGGAAGGCGCGTGCATCGAGTAAGGTCACGCCCAGTTGCTCAATTTCTGCGGCAATCGCCCCAAAGATGGTCTCCGCATTGCGGCGCTTGAGGGAAAAAAGAATTGAGGCCGCTTTGAGGTCGGGGGTCAGCCCATGAAAAAGTTTTTTGGGGGTGACCTGTCCGGCCATGAGGGCATAGCCCGCGTTAAAATTGCCGAGGGCAGCCAACATTTTCCCGACTTGGCCGACATTCAGGCTAAGCCGTTCGCTGGCGGGAAAACTGGTGATCAGCTCGGGGCTCGTTTCGTCATCCATGGCGATGAGGCGAAGGGGCAGACCCGCGCGGCGGATAGCGGCCGCGGTGATGATCGGGTATTGGCCGCGTCCGGCGATGAGGACCAGCGGACGTTGGGGGTCAAAATTGGCAGGCAGAAAGGCAGAAAGCACGGCGTGAGCGTGGGCGATTTTTACGCCAGAGTAAAGTCCCCCGAGGCGGGTTGGGGGCGCTAAGCCCCCGGGGTCGCGCCTAGCCATTTACGACTGTGAGCCGTAATATTTTTTATAGCTCCGGTAGTAGCGATAATTGCTATAATATTCGATGCGCCGCGTGGATAACCCGTTCAGCACGATGCCGAGCAGCTCATTTTTACTCTCCTTGAGCTGCTTAATATAGAGCCGAATATGTTTCCGATACGCGCGGTTGAAGCGGCAGACATAGATGGTTTCATCAGTGCGCGCGGAGATCAGCAGGGCATCAGTGACGGCGCCCATCGGGGGGGAGTCGATCACGATGAGGTCAAAATGTTTTTTCATGCGCTCGATGAATGAGCCGAAGGCAGGATGCTCGAGCAATTCGGTCGGACTCTTGGAGCGTCCCCCGGAGCGGAGGAGGCTCAGATTTTCGTCGACCTTCATGAAACCCAGTGAGGTATCGGTGAAAGGATCGTCCGTGAACTTAGCCCCAGCCTCAAACCAAGCCAGCAGGCCGGTTTCGTTGGTCAGTTGAAAGTGGCGGTGCAGCATGGGGCGGCGCATATCACAATCGATCAACAGCACCCGTTTGCCGTGGCGGGCAAAAGCCGCCGCGAGATTGCAACTCACCATCGTTTTGCCCTCCCCCGGAATCGTGCTGGTCACCAAAATTGACTTTGGGAAATCAAGTTTGGAGTTAATTTTAATGGCGCTATAAACGCTAAGAAAGGCCTCCGCCCCGAGGGAATTTTGGCTGTTCTTAAGCAGCGCGTGCTTTTCCCCTTCGGGTACTTGGTTAATTTCTGGGATAATGCCGAGAAGGTGGCTGCCGATAAAACCCTCGATATCCCAAGCGCTTTTGACGCGATCATCGAGGAAGCTTAAACCGATCGCGACCGCCGCGAATACCAGCAGCCCCAGCCCGATGCTGGTTTTGACGATGTTGCGTAAATTAGGCGTGGAGGGGGCACTGGCCGGAACCGCGCGGTCGAGTGGTTTGACGGGAATATTTTCTAGATTTTTAGAAGTGGTGGTCTGGTTCAGCCGATCGAGAATTTGAATGTAGTTGGACTTAGCTACTTGGGCTTGATTCTCGAGGCTTTTGAATTCAACGGACAAGTCGCCCAATCGCAGCTGATCTTTTTCCGCGTCACGGTATTCCCGTTGGTAGGCCGCTTCGGTTTCCTGCAACTTGATATATTGCGTGCGGAGATCGGCGATCGATTGATCGATGTTGGCGTTGAGTTGACTGGTGAGCACGTTGAGCTCGTTCGCGAGGTTGACCATCTTGGGGTGCCGCTCCAAGTAGCGCTGACTGAGATTGGCCTGGTTGCGGCTCAGTTCTGCGAGTTGGCTTTTGAGGGCAGGAATGCTGCCGTAGCTGGAAATATAAGCCACTTCGAGCAGGCTGCCGGGCGTCTTTTGCATCCGCTCGATTTGGCCTAACAAGGTTTCAATATCGAGGCGCGCCAAGCGGGCCTTGGTCAGCGTCTCATTAATTGCGTGCAAGCGTTCGCCGATAATATTGATGCTATTATCGAGGGAGACGAGGTTGTGTTTGCGGCGGTAATCTTGGAGCCGCACCTCCGAAAGTTCAGATTCCTTCCGCAATTCTTCGGCCCGACTGCGGAGGTATTCGCCGGCAAATTCATTTTTGCCCCCCACATTTTGCATCAGGTAACGCATGAACTGTTCAAGATAACGATTGGCCACGAGCGCGGCGCCTTGGGGGTCGCGATTTACCACCGTGAGATTGATGAGAAAACTATTACGTATGGAGGCGATCGTGACCGTGCCTAATAAGGCGGCGGCGGGCGGTGGATTTTGACCGGGGAGAAGATTTTTTAGGTAAGGGCGTTGGAGGATCTTAATTTCCTCCGGCGTCAGCGACTGAGCCGTCATCGTGCGTAACCGACCGCTATTGAGAATTTGCAGGTAGGTGTTGAGGTCAGCATCCGAACGAACGGAGTTATCGACGACCTGCTCATTGAGTACCACCCGATCGGGCCGTTCAAATTGCATGGTCGCCGAACTTGAATACAGGGGCGTCTCTTGGGCTTGCCAGTAGCCGACGCCGAGTCCGACCAATAAGGCGATCGGGAGGGCGATCCAAAGCCGTTCGCGGATAATGATGTAGTAATCCCGCACCGAGCGGCGCTCGACGACTTGATTATCATTCCCGTGCAGGGAAGTCGTCGCTGGTTTGCTGGGGCCAGCAGAGGGGAGCGGATTATAGGCAGCCATGGTCAGATCAGACGTTCAGGCACGTACACATTATCGCCGGTCTGTAGGAGGAAATTGTCGTCAGATTTACTGCCGGCTTTGCCCTTGATGATACTGTCGACGTCGACCGTAAAAACTTTTTTTGAGCCGTCCGGCAGAATGCGGGTCACCGAAACTGCGCTGCCTTTGCCCACGTCGGAGATGCCGCCCGCCTTAGTGATAAGCTCAGCGAGGGTGTAGGTGGACTCGTTCGGTAATTGGTAGCGCCCAGGGCTGCGAATTTGTCCGGAAACAGAAACTTCGCGGATGGCGTATTCTTCTACACTGATCGTGACTTGGGGATTACGCAAAAAGCGGCCTGCGATGTAGGCGTTTTTGATCACAAGCTGAGCTTCGGAGACGGTAAGGCCCCCGACGGTAATTTCGCCGAGGAGGGGCAAGTTGACATGGCCACCGGCGTCGAGGCGGGCGAGGGTGGTTAAATCATCTTCTTGATAGACTGAGATGCGCAGGCGATCCGCGAGGGTCAGCGTATGCGTGTAATGCTTGATTTGGTCGGCCCCGGTATTTTCGGCCTGCAAGCTGGGGGCTCGGTTGGTCAGCATGATCGCGAATAGCGCGAGCTGCAGGAACCGGCAGATAGTAGGGTGGGCGGAAATCAATTGATACAAGCGAAGGTAGTTTAGAAGCGGCTGGAGAGATCGAAGGAAACCCCTTGACGTACGAAGTCCGCAAAATTGAGCGATGACCAATTATGCAGGTAGGTGTAGCTCGCGGCTAGGCTGACGTATTCATTTAATTTGAAGCGGGCGCCGAGGTCAGCACTCAAGAAGGTGTCTTCTCGCTGGGCTTGCGTCGCGCCCAAGAAGGCATTGCGACCATAGGCGATGCCGGTATCGAACTCGAGTTTTCGCGAGTAGGCGTAAATGGCGCGGACACTGACGCCGCTGATGTCCACGGAAGCGCCGGTGGCGATGGTGTTGAAATCGCGGCTAAGCTGTCCGGCGAGGCGGAGTTTACGCGTCACGGGCCAGCCCAAGGCGGCCAGCGCGTTGATATGGGCGAAATTTTCTCGGCCGCCTTCGGCTTGGCGAAGCTGGTAACCGAGGCGCACAGTGCCATTGAGTTTGGCAAAGAGTCCTCCACTGGCGCCGACGTTGAACCAGTGGTCGGTGGCATCAAGCCCTTGGGTCGTTTGGGCTAAGCGCACCCGATAGCCCGCGAGGAGGTCGAGTTTAGAAGTATAGACGTAAAAAAGATCAAGGCCTTCGCTGTACGTCGTGAGGTTGCGCAGGATGGTCGTGTCGGTGTAGCGGCGTTGCAGGTAGGCCGTATCCGACGTGGCGTAGAATTTGTCGTTGATGGGGTATTTGAGCTTAAGCTCTACGGGAAAATTCCAAGCACTGGTGCGCAGGTTCACGGCGCTATCGGACAGGGTTTCACGGAAAGTGCTGAGCGTCAGCGCCCCCGTCGTGCGGCCGCTGGCTTTATTGAGCTCGAGATAGAAATTGGGTTTGAAGGCATTTTCATTCGCATACTTTCCAAAATGCTCATAGTCAATTTTCCCCATCGCGTTGACGCCGATCAGGCCGGCTCGTCGTTTGAGTTCTAGGCCGGCGGAGGCCGTGATGCTATAATCTCCGCGCCCGGTGGCTTCCGCAAAAAGATTGGAGTTATAGGCATAGGTGACACGGCCGAAGGTGAAAAATTGATTACGCGTGCCATCTACGTTGAGCAAAGCGTGGCTTGTCACCTGGCCGAAGGCTAGGCCGAGGCTGATAATAATAACGGAACGAATGGGCGGGAGAAAATCCACAAGCTTTAACCACCGGGCAACCGATCGGGGCTGATGACTACATTCATCGGTAATTGATTGGGGACTGTTGGCTTGGTGACGATCTCTTGACCGGCGCTGGGATCTGATGCGGCCCCGTCGTTAGTGGCCTCCGGCGCGGCGCCATCGTTTGTGCTGGTAGCGTTGCCCGCCTTCTCCTCGAGACCTCGGGCGGCTTGCTTTTGAATAACTTCAAAGGTGACTGATTTTCTGGCCATGCAGGCGAGGGTGGTGCGATCATCTGCAATTTTTACGCCCTCGGGCGGGATTTGGCTGATAGAAATTTTGGCGATCCGGCTGTTTTGCTCTGCTGGAATGAAAGCTCGCTCGCCGGGGCGGAGCAGCTGAAGGTCGCGATTTTGCGGGCCGCTGTGCACGGTGATGTCGCCTTCGAGTAGGTCGATGGTGGTCCCGGCGGCATTGCACTCAATCGTGAGCCGCCCGCCCCGAATCCTGATCCAAGTGTGGGGCGTGGCATAATTCATCAAACTACCCGCCACTAATTGACTGGTGCAGATACCCACTGCGCCATCGTTCAATTGAATTTCACTGCGCGAGATTGAAGGTTCGATCGCTTGGTCATGCTCTGGTATGCGCGCAGGCAGAAAAGGTTCCTGGGTAAATTGGCGGATTTCTACGCGCGTGTTCTGATCGATGAAGAGTCCTGTGCCGTTGGAATAAACGGCCGCAACGTGGGAATCTTTTTTGGTTATAAAAATACTAGCGGGGGCATTAAAGGCCTGCGCTTGGCGACCGGGGTAAATTTTGCCGTTATTCTCAATTTCGATGTCCCCCTTGATTTCCGCTAAATAAATTTTGCTGGTGGGGCCTTTCCGCTGGTCGGCTTTAATCTGATCCTCCGTTGGTGCAGCCGCTCCGATCAAGGTGACGACGCACAAAAGACAGAGTTGAATTATTTTTTTCACGATGGTCCTCAATTTAAGCGTTCGTTTGGCTTGCTCAGGATATCGGCTATTTGTTGCTTGGAATTAGGGTTTTATACCCAGTTCACTATTTTGATGATGCTAATTTTTTGCATATAACAACATAATTGCAATAGGTTTAGCCTGCGGACCTGTTCCCTTGGCGATAGTCCTGTGGCAGCAAAGGCCAGAGGCTGAAACTCCGGCTTAATTATCCGGGGAAAAAGATATATTAACCTCTAGACCAATAAATTAAGTATTCTTCCCTTAACGTAAATGGATCGCTTGATCGGCTGACCGGACATGTGCGCAGTCACCTTAGGATGGGCCGAGGCTAGCGTGATGAGTTCAGCTTCGCTGATATCGATCGGCACTGTGAGGTCGCCGCGATATTTCCCGTTCACTTGCAGCACGATGGTAATGGTATTAGCCACGAGTTTGGCCGGATCGAAGGTAGGCCAGCCTGCAGTCATGACGGAATCCGTGCCGCCGAGGCGGGCCCACAGTTCTTCCGCGAGATGGGGGGCAAAAGGCGCGAGTAAACGGAGCACATCCCGCAGCACCGCGAGGGGCAGAGCCGGTTCTTTTTGCAGCGCGTTCAAGAGGATCATCATCTGAGAAATCGCGGTGTTGAAGCGCAGATTCTCGATGTCTTCGCCAACTTTCTTAATCGTCTCATGCCGCAATTTTTCAGCATCAGGAGTCAGCGCGGCGGTCGAACTCAGGCGGAGGTTGAGTCCGCCTTCCTCATTCAAGCACTCACGCCAGACTTTACGAAGAAACCGATGTACGCCTTCGATGCCTTGGGGATTCCACGGTTTCATCGCTTCGAGCGGTCCTAAGAACATCAAATACATCCGCAGTGAATCAGCACCGTAAGCGGCGATGATGTCGTCGGGATTAACTACATTGCCGCGGCTTTTCGACATCTTGACGCCATCCTCGCCGAGAATGATTCCTTGGTGGAAAAGTTTCTGGAAGGGTTCGCTTTCCGGCACGACGCCCAAGTCGAAGAGAACTTTGTGCCAGAAACGGGCATACAGCAGATGCAGGACGGCGTGTTCGGCGCCACCAACATAAAGATCGGGCGTCCCCCAATAGCGCAAAGCCTCTGGACTCGCGAGGGCCGTCGAATTTTTCGGATCGAGGTATCGTAAATAATACCAGCACGAGCCGGCCCATTGGGGCATGGTATTGGTTTCGCGCCGCGCGCGCACCCAAGTTCCGTTCGTGGGCTTCGTTTGGGTAGCAGGCACACTGGCGCCCGTGTTAACTTCCAGCCAAATTTCGAGCCAAGCAGTTTCATTCGCCAAAGCGCTTTCGCCCGTGCCACTGGGGAGATAGGACTGTACCTCCGGCAAGGTTAAGGGCAGCGCCGCATCGGGCAAGGGCAGCGCATAATGGGCAACCCCAGCTTCGAGGAAGGTGACCGGTTGGGTGGGCAAATCGCGGCGGGTGGTAGCGGCGATCTGATAATCGGTGGCGCTGACCCAGGCGATGGGAAAGGGTTCGCCCCAATAACGCTG
>Ga0214919_10010097_pt1 | contig 12040 bp, 9 predicted proteins | sample LL1503_MetaG_FD_177994 | JGI IMG/M metagenome (GOLD analysis project Ga0214919, IMG submission 177994) | Freshwater microbial communities from Lake Lanier, Atlanta, Georgia, United States - LL-1503 | ecosystem: Environmental > Aquatic > Freshwater > Lake | place: USA: Georgia | collected 2015-03-15
AATTTTTTAGTATCGGCGTTCGCAACAAATGCGGACGAACTAATGATGAAAATTATGATAAGCCGTGTAAATTGCAACACTCGCACAAGATATGAAAACATAATTTACTATTTGATGGTCTTTAATTCAAATATTTCTCTATTTATTCTTACTCTACGGTGAGTTGAATAATTACAACTTTCGAGCACTTTTTCAGTCTTTCATCCCTCTGTTGCTCTTCAGTAAGCTGTTGGGCGTTCTTTCTGATTCAGACTGTTTTCTTTTCGTTGGCTACTTTTTTATCTTTATGCAGAAATATCTATTTGTTATGTTTTTTCCGTTCCGCGAGTATGCTTAGCAATTCTTTGTCTGTCAATGCGTTGATGGCGCATTTAATTTCCTCTGCATCTATTCTTGGTTTCTTGGAGCGTCTGCTCTGAATCATCGCTATGTTCTGCTCGCCTTGCAAATGAGATGCGTAAAACCTATCAATCATTTCCACAGAAGTTCGTGCATTGCGAGCCAGTGTCAGCAAATCCATCCCCACGCCATAAAGCAGTCGATACATGATGCACGTGTGGCGTAGGCTATATAGCGTGCGGCTCTCGTTGTTTGGTCCTCTTTCGAGTTTTGTCTCAGCCAGTATCACGCTGAACTGTCGCTGCATCAACACCAGTGCCTTTTCCCGTGCCTTTACATTTTCGTCTGCCTTTTTTGCATTTAGCTCTGGCATGAACACATAGTCTTCTGCTTTGCCATAGCCGCGCGACATATGCAATCCTTTGAGTTTGCGATATGCACGCACAGCGGATGCCATAGTGACTATTGGTTTATTGTGCTTCTTAGATGTTGGCAGTCGTAATCGCAAGTAGTGCTTGTCGTTGGCGATTTCTTCCACATGCTTGTGTTGTATCCATTTTAAGTCTGTTGGGCGTATGAAACTATTGGACATGAACACTATTAGGTAGTGCATGTCTTTACTCATATCCACACGCTTGAGCACTTTGCTACAGGCCGCCGCCGCCGCAACCGTTTAATGAAAAAGCGACAAATATTAAAAATAAATTTATGAGGGTTTTCATCAATGCCACCTGATATTTTAATTGTTGTATACGCCACAAGCGTTATTAAATATATTTCGCCAAATTATCACCAATCCCCATTTAGCGCAAGTACCAATTACCCTATAGCCGTTTGCCACCCGCAATAGCATGTGCTTTCTTACGCAGTTGCACATGCCCATAGTGCTCCTCAATCATCTTTACGCTAGTACCCAGCACCTTGCTCAGTGTGTAAATAGTCATCCTGTCGTACGTCAAAGCCATGGTTGCGTAGTAATGACGCAGACTGTAAAGCGTACGTTCTTTACCAGTGCGCGGGTCTTTTTGTAATTCTTTATTCTTTAAAAATCGCTTAAACATGCGTCCAAATGTTGTTGTCATATCCTTGTCGTTTATCCTAAACACGTATGCATCATGCTTCTTGCCTAAAAACTCTTCAAACGTTCCGTCTTGCCAATCTGGGTTTAACTTACGCAGCCTATCTAAATACCTAACCGTGTTCTGCCGTGCTATAACTTCTCTCAATCCAGTTTTGCCATTTACGTTTAATGCAAGATACATGCGTTTATCTTGTTCAAAGTAAAACACTTGCTGCCATTTCAAGTTCATTGCTTCAGTACCTGCACGTATGCCAGTGTTTGCTAACACCAATACGTATTCACGCAGTACCGCACGTAATTCAGTCTCGTGTCCTTTCCTTGCTTCAGTTGCCCACTTACGCATTCCCCTGTATATCACTGCGTAATCATCTTTTGTAAAGTCAGGTCGTCGTTCTGTTTTTATTCCGTCATTGCGTAACATTGGCACTTGAAACTTTGTCATGTAGCCACGTTCCAATGCTTCGTCAAAAACTCTATTTAATGCGCTGTTGTGATTGTTTAGAACACTTGCACTTGGTACTTTTCCCATCAGTTCAAGTCGCTCGCTGTCAAACTTTGTCAGTACTGCGTTGTCAATCTTGTCAATGTTGTGATTGCCGATTAGCGGAATAAAGTACTTTTGCAGTGCTTGTATGTAAGTTTTGAAAGTTGCTTTGCCCTTTTTAGCAGCCTCCAAATCTTGCATTCTTGCTATTGCAAGTCTTGCAACTGCTGTAAAACGCTTGCTGACAATGGGCAGATTGTTTTGCACTCTGAACATTGCGTTCATCACAATGTCTGTGCCCGCTTGCTTTGCTTGTTTTAAGTTAGCGCATTTCGTAGTCATGCGCTCCCACTTGCCGTGCGCTTTGTACCGCACGTGCCACACATCACTTTCCGTTCGCCTAAAAAGTGTTGCTTTACCTTCTAATATATGTACGGTGTAATCTGATTTTTGCGGCATGTTGCAACACGTGTGTGCTTAAAAATGTTCAATAAAACTACCTTTAGTGTAGTTTCATTAGACAATTTGTGCAACGACTGTGCAACGTTTTTTGCTTGATTTTTAAGCAGTGTAAAAAGTTACTTATTGCGTATTTCGTGCTTTTCTAAGCAAAATATTGCTGTTTTTTAGCGAAATTTAGCAAATGGTGCCCGAGACCAGACTTGAACTGGTATGCCCCAATTACGGAAGCGGCGGATTTTAAGTCCGATGTGTCTACCTATTTCACCACTCGGGCCCGCGATCAACACCTGGCCGACCGTTGGGTTGTGCCCGGCCATCCGGTTCAATGCACTGCGCAATCAAATTGCGCAACTGGCATTCTAGCAATCACCCACCCAAGCGGACCCGGCTATCTGCACCGATAAAAGCCAATCAGGCGGCTGCTTCGGCCGCCGCCGGTGTGGCTGCCGCTAAAGCGCTGGCGTGGCGGTTGCGCTCTAGCCAACCATTGACCCGGCGCACGGTTTCATCCACAGAGTCGGAGCGCATACCCTTTTGATCTGCTACCAGTTTGATGAGCAAGTCAATGCGCTCAATATGGGTGGCACCAGCGGCCAGCGCGCGCGCCGCAGACGATGGTTTAAGCAACCCTTTTGCTGCTGCTGCATACTTTTCAAAGGGCACCATGTCATCAGCGGCTGCGCCTAGTGACTGGCAAAGTTGGGACACCCATTCATAGACGGCGCGGGACTGCTCCACATCTGTATGCACCGCTTGTTCGATCGGCTGCACCGTATCGGCCAGGACGCAGCGGTAATTGCCGGTCAACAACATGCTCCACTTGGCCAGGGGCACAAACAGCGAATCATGCAGCTTGAGTTTGACCGGCAGATCTAAGGATTCGCCATCGACCACCAGACGCGCGGCGGCAATATCCGCGTCCAATTGCGCCAGCATGGCGTTATGCGCCTCGGAGGCAAAACGCGCCACCTTGAAATTGGTCGGCAGCCCGACCTGCAACACATTGGGCGCTTCCTCAGGCGGACGGAAAGCCTGCGGATCGGGGCTGCACAGCGTCATCACGCCGGGCTCAAATCCGTCCCATACCTCTGGATCCAGATAGCAAGGGCGGCAGCTGTCGGTGTCAATGCCCTCAATGCGCGCCAAAAAGGGCAGAGGCGGCATGTTCATGATGGACATGCAAGGCACCTTGGCTTGGGCAATGTCCTGCATCAGGCGGAGCACATCCGGATCGCTGTACTGCGGCTCTTGCATGGCCAGGCAAACCAGGTCGTATTGCGCCACTTGGACCTGCGAGGGCGTCTTTGCATTCAAAGCACCAGGGTAGTTACGCGAATCGATTTCCACCATGCCCGGACGGCCCTTGACGGCCATACGCACCCGTGTACCCTGCTCGTTGATGAGCTGGGCCGTCTTGCTGCGGCAAACCAGGCTGACGCGATGCCCTCCCATGATGAGCTTGCTGCCAAGCAGCGATCCGTAGGAAGCTCCCAGAATCAAGATGTTGAACTGCTTTGCCATAAAAAACTCCTGCTATTTAAAAATCTGTCGTCCCATGGGCCTGTGCTTTCGCAACACAAAGCCTGGTCTATTGAACAAATTTTAAGGGGCTCCATGGCTGAAACCTAATCTTATGTCTTATATAAGACAAAATATTTATTTATATAAATCAATAGCTTAAATTTTATTTCCTGCAATATGAAATTATGTTTTTCATATTGAGAAATCACTTCAGTAATACGAGGCCCTTAGACATGGGGGGTCACCCGGTCCGAAGGCTCGCCGCATTTAACAGGCAAATTAGGCGCAGTAACAGTGAAGTAGCAGGCCGCAAGCGCCCCAAGGCAAGTCCGCTACACTGAATCCGCAGCCAAACAACAACGGAACGTCCCGCATGACAAGCCTCACTCAAACCTGGTTTTGGCAGCAATGGCACTTGGTGCTGGTGCTCAGCCTCATTACGCTCATCGCCCTGAATTTCCTGAGCCGGTTCGTGCTGCCATCACTGCAATTAAAAGGGCGCCTGGCCGAGGTGCTGGGCAAATTGCAAAGCCTAAAAGCCAGCACTACCCATGGCGCGGTGGATCTGGACAAGCTGGAAAGCGAGGTCATGACCGAGCCGCGTATGGCGCACCTGTGGGCCCAATACGCCCACTGCCTGCATGTGCCCTGGGACGATATCCAAGCGGGCCAAACGGCGGCGGGGCCGCAAAACCGGGTACGGGTGCTCTCCGAACTATTTTTTAACGCCATGAAAGCCAAGTCGGGTGGCGCGGTGGTGGACCTGACGGACATCGAAAGCAAAGTGGCTGGCGACCCGCAGCTCTCCAGCCTGTGGGCCGAGTATTCCGAAGCGCTGGACAAGCGCAACGAGCTGCCCGATCCAAGCAGCAGCAAAGCACGGCGCTGGCGCGCCTCCGCCCTGGCGGAAACCTTTTTTTCAGACTATGCCCTGGTGGATTCGCCATTGCGCTCTGACTTCTACAAACACGTGCCCGGCATACTCACCGGCCTGGGCATTATTGGTACGTTTTCAGGCTTGATAAACGGCCTGATCCATTTCGATGTTTCCGACCCTGCGACTACCCAAGCCCAACTCAGCCTGCTGGTGCAAACCGTAGGACAGGCGTTTTTTGTGTCAGCCCTGGCTATCGCACTGGCCATGCTGTTTACCTGGGTGGAAAAAGCACTGCTCAGTGCGCGCTACAGCCAGGTGGAGGCCTTGCAACACCTGATTGACAGCTTGTTTGAAGCCGGCTCGGGACAGGAAAACCTAGAGCGTTTGGTGGTGGCCACCGAAGCGCAGGTGGCCGTAATGCAGGACGTTCTAGCCGAGTTGCGCAGGACATCGAGTTACCTGGCGGCTATGAAATAAGCGCGCGATGTTTATATTGCAAACGCCACAGCGCAGGCGATCCAAAGAAGAGGCAGAAAAACCTTTTTGGATTTCGTTTTCGGACCTGATGACGGCCTTGATGGTACTATTTTTGGTGGCTATGGCAGTGGCCCTGATGGTGGTCACCCAGGGCTTGCGATCGATTGAAGACAAGCGCAAAGACCGAGAAGAGTCCATCATGGCCTGCATTGCCGATATGGACAAGATTGCGCGGCGGCCTGAATTTCGGGGCGTCAAAATCAGCGGGCAAACCATCGACTTCGGGCCGCTGGCTGAATTCAAAAAAAATGGTAACCAGTTGTCCGAAGACCGCATGGAGTTTTTGCGCGCCTTTATCCCCGAGGTGCTGGACGTAGCGCGCACGCCCCAATGCCGCAAATGGTTGCGCCGCTACGTGGTGGAAGGCTTTGCCAGCCAGGAAGGCAGCTACCTGCACAACCTAAACCTCAGCTTGGAGCGCTCGCAGCGCGTGCTATGCGTTCTGCTAGACGCCAGCGCCCCGGACGCGCCCAGCCTGTCAGACCGCAAAACCATACGCCAGCAGTTTCTGGTGGGCGGGTCGTCCTTTAATTCGGCCATCCTCAATCAGCCGGAAAAAAGCCGCCGCGTGGCCTTGCGATTGGAATTCAAGGAATTGCGCAAGGAATGCCTGCCGACTGACGCCATCTGTAAAGCCGATGATGCGCCGCCGATTCCCTGGGACGATGATTTCCGGTGCCCGGTGCAAAGTCGCTAATTCACTGAGCGCCGTCGGCGATCAAGACGGGCCCGGAAGCCGTCCCCCTTTAAGTGCGAGGAAGGGATGCCAACGGTAAGAACAGCTTAAGCGGGGAGTCTGGCAAGGCAATAAAACCGTGATGCAAGTAAAACGCAACGGCCGACTCGTCTTTGGCGTCCACCATCAGCGCGAAGGCGGCAATCTCCGATTGGGCGGCGCGATCGAGCGCGTCGGCCAGTAACGCCCCACCAAGACCTTGGCCCTTAAATGATTGATCCACAGCCAAGCGGCCCATGCGGACGGTGGGCACGGTTGGGTAGCGCGGCAATTTTTTGCTGGTACTGACCGGGAGATCGGCCAGGAGTACGCTTGCCGAGGCCAAGGTGTAGTAGCCAGCGATACGCCGTCCGTCGGCTGTGGCCACGAAGCAGGCTGACAAACGACGGCGAATGTCCTGAGTGGCCTGCTCTCGTAGGTAGCGATTAAGCGGCTCGGAATCACTGCGAAACCCTAGCCGGTGGTGCGTAGCGCTGAGCCTCGCAAGCTGGAACGGCCCAAAGCTCATTCCGTACGGAGAAGCTTGCTGCGCCGCGCAAAAGCGCGCTCCAGGGCGGCGCTTGCCTGCGGTGGAGACAGCAGGGCCTTTGCAAAAACCTCCTGGTCTGCCATGGAGAGCCGGACAACTTCAGACTGTTCGATCGCGCGCTGCGCTGCATCCTGGACGGCGCCGATGACGAAATCGGTCATGGTTCGGCCTTGCGCTTGGGAGGCGCGTTTGAGCATTGCATGCAGCTCGATGCTGATTCTGGCTTCAAGACGTGCAGTAGGGATGGCAGCGGGCATGGTTTTCAATTGGTCTGCATTTTATTATACGGCAAACTGCCGTAATTTAGAACTTCACCATCCAACAACGCTAGCAGCCCTTGTTGAACTGCCAACAAATCGCCGCTTACGGATGGCCGGTAACTTTGCCGCAAGAGGCGCTTGAAGTGCGCGAGCAATTGCGCTTGTCGCGGCCTGTGTTTGCGCATTGCCTACGCACTAACGCGCGGACGTTTGAAAACTGGGAACAAAGCCGGGCAAAGCCCAATGCACAGGCATCGCTGCTGATTCGAATGGTGGCGCAGTTTCCAGATATGGTGCAACACCTGGCAACGATTTAAAGTCCTCTTTTCAGGGGTATCTCCAGTCCACGCCAATAGGTACGCCACGCCGCAACCTTCATATGGGGCAATGTGCTAGTGGCGATAACCTGTGGCAGTGCGAGCTTGCCACTTGCCGCCGTGTTTACGTACTGATGCCATAACTTCACTTCAAGAGGACAGGTGAAGGGCAAAGCGATTTACTGCAGAGTCGAAACCAGCGCATCATTGCGCTAAGTTTTTTGATTTGTAGAGGTTTTCTTGGAGGCGCGGTCCGGAGTCGAACCGGACTAACCGGATTTGCAATCCGGGGCATAACCGCTTTGCTACCGCGCCTTAACCGACTCCAGTCCGGAACAGATTTTCCGGACTAAGAAAAAAGGGAAGCACTGGGCTTCCCTTTCGGAATGTGGAGCGGGAAAAGAGTCTCGAACTCTCGACCTCAACCTTGGCAAGGTTGCGCTCTACCAACTGAGCTATTCCCGCGAAACGTCTTGAATTATAGCGTGCAATTTCTGCATTTTCGGCAGCGGCGCACGCTTTCGTCAATTTACCTTTGGTTCAGTGCTTCAAAGTCTCTGGCGCCAACGGATCGACGACCACCACGCCGACCGCAGCTACGGCCTCGACAGGCTCTTCGTCTGGCAAGGGCACTGGCTGCGAAACCAGGGCCAGCTCCAGCACCTGGTCAATCCAGCGCACCGGCACAATTTCCAGGCCACTTTTTACGTTTTCCGGGATCTCCTGCAAATCTTTGGCATTGGCTTCGGGAATTAGCACCAGCTTGATACCACCGCGCAGCGCGGCGAGCAATTTTTCTTTGAGTCCGCCAATTTCGGTAATCTCACCGCGCAAGGTGATCTCGCCAGTCATTGCCACATCGCCACGCACCGCAATACCCGTCAGCGCGGATACAAAGGCCGTCGCCATGGCGGCACCGGCGCTGGGGCCATCCTTGGGCGTGGCGCCGTCCGGCACATGAATATGCAGGTCTTTTTTCTCAAAAGCCTCGTCCTTGATGCCTAAGCGCTTGGCGCGGCTGCGCACCACGGTGCGGGCGGCCTCGACCGATTCTTTCATCACATCGCCCAGCGAGCCGGTGCGGGTAATGACGCCTTTGCCGGGCACCAAAGCCGCCTCGATGGTCAGCAAGTCGCCACCCACTTCGGTATAGGCCAAGCCCGCGACCTGCCCAACCTGGTTTTGGTCTTCGGCGCGCCCATAGGTGTACTTGCGCACGCCGAGGTAATCATTGAGGTTGTCGGCATTGACCAGCACCTGGGGCGTCAGCTTTTTCAGCAGCAAGGCTTTGACCACCTTACGGCAAATTTTGGACAGCTCGCGCTCTAGCGAACGCACACCAGCCTCGCGGGTGTAGTAGCGGACGATGTCCCGGATGGCGTCTTCGGCGATCGCCAGTTCCGTTTCCTTAAGGCCATTGTTTTTCATTTGCTTGGGCAGCAAATAGGTCATGGCGATACTGGCTTTTTCGTCTTCGGTGTAACCCGAGAGGCGAATCACTTCCATGCGGTCCAACAGCGCTGGCGGAATCTTCATGGAGTTGGAAGTCGCGACGAACATGACGTCGCTCAAGTCGTAGTCCACTTCCACATAGTGGTCGCCAAACTTGTGGTTTTGCTCCGGGTCCAGCACTTCTAGCAGGGCGCTACTCGGGTCGCCACGGAAGTCGGTGCCCAATTTGTCGATTTCGTCAAGCAAGAACAAGGGATTGCGCGTGCCGACCTTGGTCAGGCTTTGCAAGACCTTACCCGGCATGGCGCCGATATAGGTGCGCCGATGGCCACGGATTTCGGCCTCGTCGCGCATGCCCCCTAGGGCCATACGCACGTATTTACGTCCCGTGGCTTTAGCAATCGATTGGCCCAGTGAAGTCTTGCCCACTCCGGGAGGCCCGACCAAGCACAGAATCGGGGCTTTGACCTTGTCCACGCGCTGCTGCACTGCAAGGTATTCCAGGATGCGGTCTTTGACTTTGTCCAGACCATAGTGATCTTCATTGAGTACTTTTTCGGCATTGCCCAGATCGTGCTTGATCTTGGTCTTGGTCGCCCAAGGCAAGCCCACCAGTACGTCGATGTAATTGCGCACTACCGTTGCCTCGGCGGACATAGGCGACATTAGGCGCAGTTTTTTGAGTTCGCTCTCGGCCTTTTTCAAGGCCTCTTTGGGCATACGCGCGGCCTTGATTTTTTTCTCTATTTCTTCGATGTCAGCGCCGTCTTCGCCATCGCCCAGTTCTTTTTGAATCGCCTTGACTTGCTCATTCAAATAAAAGTCGCGTTGGTTTTTTTCCATTTGCCGCTTCACGCGTCCGCGGATTTTTTTATCCACGTTCAGGATGTCCACTTCGCGCTCGATTTGCTCGAACAAATTCTCCAGCCGCGCCTTCACCAAGGGCAGCGCCAATACCGCTTGCTTGTTTTCCAACTTCAGGGGCATGTGCGCGGCAATCGTGTCGGCCAAGCGGCCTGGATCATCAATGCTGGCAATGGAAGTAAGAATTTCGGGCGGAATCTTTTTGTTCAGCTTGACGTACTGGTCAAACTGTTGCATTACCGCGCGGCGCAATGCTTCGATCTCGCTGGCCTGGGTCTCGCCCTCGACGCCAGAAGTGCTTTGGGCGTCTAACGGCAGCACATTGGCGGTGAAATGGTTTTCGCCGTCTTCGATACGATTTACCTTGGCGCGTTGGTGGCCCTCCACCAGCACTTTGACCGTGCCATCGGGCAATTTGAGCATCTGCAAAATCGTAGACACGCAACCCATATCAAACATGTCCGAGACCAAGGGCTCGTCTTTGGCGGCGGTTTTTTGTGCCACCAGCATGATGCGACGCTCCGCTTCCATCGCCGCCTCCAGGGCCTTGATGCTTTTGGGCCGGCCGACAAACAGCGGGATCACCATATGGGGGAAGACCACCACGTCACGCAGCGGCAACATGGGCAGGTCAACAGGAATCGCGTCTAGGGGGGTGTAACCGGACATAAAAATCCTTTTCTATCTGTTGGATATGGTCTGGTTGTCTGAAATTTCAAGCCTGGCGCGGCGCAAATACGCCAAAGGCGTACACGCACCGGTACCAATTGCGGGCTTGCCGGGGCGGCGCGCAAGGGGCTCACGCCTTTTTGGCGACCTCGCGGTACACCAGCAAGGGCGGATGGTTTTCCTCGATCGTCGAGGCATCAACTACCACTTTTTCCACCTCATTGGAGTCGGGTAAATCGTACATGGTGTTAATCAGCGATTGCTCCAGAATCGAGCGCAGGCCGCGCGCGCCGGTTTTACGGGCTAAGGCACGCTTAGCGATAGCGCGCAGCGCTTCGGGCCGGATCTCCAGCTCAGCGCCTTCCATGGCGATCAATTTGGCATATTGCTTGACCAGCGCATTTTTGGGCTCGGTCAGAATTTGCACCATGGCGTCTTCGGTCAGCTCTGCCAGGGTGGCGACCACCGGCATACGGCCGACCAGTTCAGGGATCAGGCCGAATTTGATCAAGTCTTCCGGCTCCACGTCCTTGAAAACTTCGGTCAGGCTGCGCTGTGCTTTGCTCATCACCGTGGCACTAAAGCCAATCCCAGAAGACTGGGTGCGGTTTTCGATTACTTTTTCCAAACCGGCAAAGGCGCCACCGCAAATAAACAGGATATTGGTGGTGTCGATTTGGACGAAGTCCTGGTTTGGGTGCTTGCGCCCGCCCTGAGGCGGCACGCTGGCCATAGTGCCTTCGATCAGCTTGAGCAAGGCCTGCTGCACGCCCTCGCCCGATACGTCGCGGGTAATGGACGGGTTATCAGACTTACGGGAAATTTTGTCGATTTCGTCGATGTACACAATGCCGCGCTGGGCGCGCTCGACGTCGTAATTGCAGCTTTGCAGGAGCTTGAGCACAATGTTTTCAACGTCTTCACCCACATAACCGGCTTCGGTCAGGGTGGTGGCATCGGCCATGACAAAGGGCACATCGAGCATACGTGCCAGGGTTTGGGCCAGCAGCGTCTTGCCTGAACCGGTGGGGCCGATGAGCAAGATATTGCTTTTGCTCAGCTCGACTTCGTCTTTTTTGGACTGCTCTTGGTGCCGCAAGCGCTTGTAATGGTTGTACACCGCCACTGACAAAGTGCGCTTGGCAGGCTCCTGCCCGATCACATAGTTGTCTAGATTGGCTTTGATTTCAGAAGGGGTGGGTAGGCCACTGCGGCCGCTGGAGACACTGGAGACTGCCGGCAATTCATCACGGATGATCTCGTTGCATAGGTCGATGCATTCGTCACACACAAAAACCGAGGGGCCTGCGATCAGCTTTTTCACCTCGTGCTGGCTTTTGCCGCAGAAGGAGCAGTACAGATTCTTCTCGCTGGAGTTGCCTTTTTTTTCGGCCATGTAAGTTTTCTACCTTTAGCTGGTGAGTCTCAATGATAACCAAATAAAAACGGCGTCCTCCAGTCGGAAAGACGCCGTTTTTGCCCTCAGGGAGGGTGGGGCCTTAGGGCCGCTTGGCAATCACCTGGTCCACCAGGCCATAGTCTTTGGCCTCGTCCGCGGACAGGTAGTAATCGCGCTCGGTATCGCGGGCGATTTTTTCCAAGGGTTGGCCGGTGCGGTCGGCCAGAATTTTGTTCAGCTGTTCGCGTGTTTTGAGAATCTCGCGCGCATGGATTTCAATCTCTGTCGCCTGGCCTTGGGTACCGCCCAAAGGCTGGTGAATCATGACCTTGGAATTGGGCAGCGAAAAGCGCTTGCCCTTGGCACCGGCCGCCAGCAGGAAGGCACCCATGCTGGCCGCCATGCCGATGCACAAAGTGGATACATCGGGCTTGATGAAGTTCATGGTGTCAAAAATCGCCATGCCAGCGCTCACCGAACCCCCGGGTGAGTTGATATAGAAGGAAATGTCTT